>Ga0137309_102036_pt1 | contig 12729 bp, 11 predicted proteins | sample NAcewiD2O_June_FD_97179 | JGI IMG/M metagenome (GOLD analysis project Ga0137309, IMG submission 97179) | Mouse cecal microbial communities from Vienna, Austria - N-Acetylneuraminic amended D2O_June | ecosystem: Host-associated > Mammals > Digestive system > Large intestine > Cecum | place...
GGACAGAAAAAATGAAATCAATCGAAGTGTGTCGTTGATATCAGATACCATGCGGCTGTAGATACTACGGCCGCATGCATGTGATACCAACGCCATACGGATGAAGAAAGGCAATCACGTTATGAATTACGATTATGAGAACCAGGCGACTGGTCAGAAAGAACCAGAAGGGATGCGGGTACTGGTAGTGGAACCATGGAAAGAACCGTATCTCAAAACCATTTCCGGGGATTTGAAGTCGCTGCAGAGAGAAGTTGGGGGACTGATCGACGCAACATACCCTTTTGAGGATATGGTAGCGATTGTACTAAATGGCGAGGGAAAACTCAACGGCATGATGCCGAACCGGGGACTTTACAATGAGGATGGGGAACTGTATGACATTATTGCGGGTCCTTTCCTTGTCACGGGGTTTGGAGGAGAGGAATTTGTTTCACTAAACAAAGAACTGGCGGCAAAATATATGGAGAAGTATAAGGTGCCGGAAATGCCTGTGTGTATCAATGGGGAAATGGCGATGATTCCCATACCGGAAGAAGTGAGGGAGAAAACAGCATTGGCTGAAAAGGAACCCGAAAGTGGGAAAAGCCAGGGCAGCCGCACATGCCAGAACAGAAAAATCAGAAAAAGGAGCAGGGCAAATGAAGGGCGTTGACAGGATTCCGTCTATGGGATGGCACCAGAAAAAAGCCCATGAGGAAGTGGAGCATATTTTTCAGGAACTCATGCCAAAGCATGGATTGGCTGTCCGGGAAGAGCAGCTCCGTTTGAGCCACGAAATGCTGGACGCGTTATGGGGGAACCAGATTGCATTGTGCGATGCGGGAGTGGGGATTGGAAAAACCTATGCGTATCTGGTGGCGTGCATTGTGAAAGAAAAATATGCAAAACAAGTGGGGAACATTCCAAGACCGGATCACTATCCGGCAGTAATCTCCACCTCCAGCATTGCCCTCCAGGAAGCAATCCTTCAAGAGTACATTCCCTTCTTATCCCGGCTCCTGCTGGGAGAAAAACTGATCCGCAAACCGCTGAAAGCTGTCGTCCGCAAAGGGAAAGAACATTTTGTATGCGACAGCCGCCTGAACCAGCGTATTGCTTCCATTCAGGATAAGAAGAAAAATGGGAACCAGAAAAAAGCCTTGTTCGCCCTGCGTACCTGTTATGATATGGATCAGGTACATGGGCTGAGCGGGTTTGACAGGAGGCTTGTCTGTGTTCCCAGATTCTGCCCGAAGAATTGCCCGGAGAAAGATACCTGCCGTTACCGGCGTTATATGAAGCAAGTAAAAAGTATCGGGATCCATTTCCAGATCTGTAACCATAATTACCTGCTTGCGGACGCCTCCCATCGGACAAAAGGGTACCGTCCGCTTTTATCCGATTACCGGGCGTTAGTCATTGACGAAGCACATAAGCTCCCGGAGGCGGCGGTGCAGATGTGCGGGAAAACATTATGCAGTGACGATATTCTGGAAATCTGCTATCTGCTGGAAAAAGAGCATCAGGGAATCCGCGCCAGGCGCTTAAAAGCGGAGATGAAAAAAATGTTCCAGGTCATTGCGGAAAACCATTCCTTTGAAAATGGACAAAGGATTGCGTTCCGGCAGACAGAGGAATGCGTTCTTATACTGAAACCTGAATCCGTGAACCCAAAAGGTGAAAATGTGCTAAAAATCGAATAACTGCAAGGGTTTTAGGATTATATGATTCCAAATATTTTTTCACTATTGGGTGAAAGCATTGTAGGAAAACATATCGCCAAAGGCATAATATTTTCAAATTCTCCGAAAAAATTTCACCCAAATGGTTCACGGATTCAGGTGAAAGAAAGCGCCGCGCTTTTATTTGAGATTGGCAGGCGGTGCAGGGGAAGTGTTTCCAAATGGATCCGCAGCCGGCTGGAAGAAGCAGGGAAGGTTCTCTGCTATTTTTTAGTCCCCGGCAGGAAATATGTTTTATATCTAGAGCAGGACGCGGAACGGCTTCCAATTTTCTGCGCCGCCAGTCGGGAGGTTCCGTCTTATCTCCAGAAGATGTTATGGAATCGGGGGATTCCAGCAATCCTGACCAGCGGAACCTTGACCAGTGGAACGTCAAAGAACGGAAACGGATTTCTGCGGACACGGCAAATGCTGGGATTGGATGAAAAGGATCGGAAAAGGAAGTCCGGGATACAGGAATATGTGGCGGAATCGCCCTTTGAATACAGGAGAAACTGTCTCCTTTATCTGCCCCAGGATGGAAAACGGCTCCGGCATGGGAGCCGGGAAGAGGCGGTATGGGTTGCGAAGAGTATCCGGCAATTGGCAGGTTCTACCCATGGGCATACGCTGGTGCTGTTCACATCCTATTCTTTGATGGGGAGTGTTTACCAGATTCTGCGCAGTAGCCTGCCATTTCCCATGGTGGAAGTGTGGCGGCATACGCAGGAAGAGATCATGCGGTTTAAGACACTGGAGAACGCAGTTCTGTTCGCAGCCGGTTCCTGCTGGGAGGGAGTAGATTTTCCGGGGGATATGGTATCATCTTTGATCATTGTAAGGCTTCCGTTCGCTGTGCCTGATCCGGTGAGGGATGCGGAGAAAGAGCGGTATGGAAACCTGCGGGAATATATCGAAGCAGTTGCAATACCGGATATGCAGAAGAAACTCCGGCAGGGGTTCGGCAGGGCGATCCGGACGGAGACGGATACCTGTGTGGTGACCATCCTGGACCAGCGGGCGGCAAGGGGCGGAAGATATTATGAGGACGTGCTGTCCGCATTGCCGCCCTGCCAGATGGCGGAGTCCCTTGAAGATGTGGAACATTTTATCCGCAGGAGGAAGAATGTGGATTATTATATGTGAACGACAGCTTTCGGGAAAATGTTCGTAAGAGAAAATTTGGCGTAGCTGATTTTGCGGAAAACAGAGTTTTCGGCATTGTTGGTTCTGCCTAAAAATAGGACAGGCTGGAACAGAATGTTTGTTGGTATTTCAGGGACATTTTGCGCCGATTTGGTGGTTTTGGTAGATGGGTTTCTGTGCTGAAACTGTGTATACTGTATATAGCGTTAGAGGAAGGAGGGAAACAGCATGGAACATTATAAGGTGATCAGTGAAATGGATGGCACATTGCAGTGCTACTATATCTGCGAGACAGAGACACTGGAGATGGTTCTGGAACCCTCCCGGTATCTGATGCATAAAACAATGTCCAATAAATCGCCAAACACAGTCCGCCGGAATGCCTATTCGCTGGCGGCTTATCTGGAATATCTTAGGATCGAGAACAAGACGGCTGACCAGGTCACCGCAATGGAATATGAGGAACAGAGCAGCCATTTTGTCAACTTCCTGCATTGGCTGAAGGATGGAAATCATCGGGAAATAGAAGAGCATAAGATTCCGAACAATGGAACCTGCAACGCATATTTAAAGGATGTGTTCAGGTTCTATCTTTTTATGGAAATGCAGGGCAAGTATGAAAGCCTGAAAGTCCTTTATTATGATTCTTTTACTACCCTCAACAGCGCAGGAGCCAAACGGAGGCTGCGGTACCGGGCATTCAAAGGCTATCTGAAGGAAGAGGAACGGAAAGTCCGGGCGGCAGAGCAGAATGAGATATTGACGTTACTGAAAGCCTGTACGAACTGCCGGGATCAATTATTGATCCTGCTGGCGGCGGAGACGGGCTACCGGATCGGGGAAATCCTTGGGATCGATTATACGAAAGATATTGATTTCAAAAACCATACCATACGGATTTATTTCCGGGATGACAATGAAAACGGAGCCAGGGCGAAGAATGCAGAATACCGGAGGGCGAAGGTCAGCAAGGAAACCTTTGAGTTTTTGATGTATTATCTGGCGGAGTACCGGAAACTGCTCCAGAGCCAGCAGCTTCTGTTTATCAATATTGCTGGGGACGATGCCGGGAAAGCCTTGGATGTAGATGCGGTATACAGCATGTTCCGGAGGATGGAGCATAAGACCGGGATCAAGGTCACGCCACATATGCTGCGGAGATATTTTGCAGTCATGAGGCGGAAGGCCGGGTGGAGGCTGGAAATGATCAGTGAGGCGCTTGGACATAAGCATTTAGAAACCACGATAAAATATTTGAACATTGTAGATGACGAACTGCTGGAGGCCAGCGATGCGTATTATGCGAAGCATTCGGCACTCTACAATGTGCAGCAGTTATTGTAACAGGAGGTGGTGGACATGCCCGCCTATGCGTTTAGGGTGGCGGAACCCCAGGAAAACCGGGAAGAATTGGAGCGGCAGCTTACACAGGAGGTTCGGGAATGTACGGAAGTTAGGATTACAGAAAGGAACCATGTAAAAAGATTTTTGATGAAATATGGTGTGTGGCAGTTGTCGGAGATGGATTATACATTACGCGTCATGTTTGAAAAATATTTGAAAGAGAGTCAAATATCGGTGTCTGCTTTGTCTTGCCTGCATGCATTTGATCAGATGAAGATTCATGCTATGCGGGAGGAAATGCAGACCATAACAGGACGTAGAAAATATGAGTTGAAATATGAAAACCGTGTGTTGTATCTGCCCTATTATCCAAAGCTGGAGGTCGCGAATTTATTTGCTAAAGCCAGGGATAAAAGTAATCTGGTATGGGATTTTACAAAAAAGTATGAGAGAAATCTGAAACAGCAGATATTTCAATGCCTGAACCGTATAGTGACGATAAATTCTACATGGGAAAGGAAAGAGAAACTGACAGCATTGCAGTACCTGTATGAATATTGCGGGCAAATGGGAATTGTTGATCTGGAATCGCTTACCCTGAAGCAGGAGGCTGAATTTGTAGAATACCTGCCGCCGGGAATATCTGGTAAAAGGCTGAAAAGGTGGATTGTAATTATAGAATTATGTCGGAAAACCCTGTTTCTGCAAGCTGACCAGATACACTGGCACGCACAGGTATGGTATCTGGAACGATTTCATTTTTCGAGGGAAAGAGTAAACCCCAGCCAAATGGTGGAGAGAATATCATTTCTGGAAATCAATCAGGAAGATAACAAAACATATCTGAAAAAATATATGCGTTACGCTTTGGGGATTACGGATATGGCTCTAAGCAGTATACGGAACAGATTCCTTGAAATCCGGAACCTGCTTCAGACATTTGATGGGGAAGATAAAAGTATATGTGAGCTTCCGGACGAAGAGATACAGGCGTATTTAGAAAAGCTCCGCAAAAAAGATGTTGCTGAAAAGACATTTAATAGCCAGCTATTTAACATCCGGCATTTTTTCAATTTCCTTTTGGTCAAAGGGTATATCCAGAAAATCCCGTTTCAGTACGAACTGTACCAAAAGAAAGAAAATCCGGTACATCATGAACGGAGCGTCAAGGAGGAAGTTTGTGAGGAGATTCTTTCAAAATTATATCGTTTTCCAGAACCTCTCCGTCTGATGTTTTTACATTTATGGTGCGCGGGATTGCGCTGCAGTGAGGTATGTACGCTGGAAGGGGGTGCTTATGAATGGAAAAACGGTGACGCATGGATCAAGGTATACCAGATCAAAATGAAAACCTATAAACGGATTCCAATTCCGGAGATGTTGTACCGGCTAATGAAAGTATACATAGAAAAGTATCAGATCCAGCCGGAAGAATACCTCTTCAAAAACAAGAATGGCGGTGCTTACTGTTATGCAACTTTTCGGATCCAGATGCTGAGATTATGCCGGGAGAATCAGATAGCGGGAGGGGAGTACCTGTTTAAATCCCATGATTACCGGCATGCTGTGGCAACGGAGTATTATGAAAGCGGCGTATCCATACAGGCGGTGAGGGATTACCTTGGCCATGACTATGAGGATATGACACGGCAGTATATCGACTACATGCCGAGACGATTAGATGCTGCAAACGAAGAGTTTTTTGATCAGCAGGAGGAAAGCCTGGCATCAGGATTGATGAAGGGAGAACGGAATGGAGAATAGGATTTTGATCAGTGAGATGGACTGCTATTTGAAAGCGTCGCAGGAACAGCAGAAAAAAGTGAATCCTCAATGGGATTTTGACTTGACAAAACTTCCGACAGAAGGGATGCGGAGCGAAATGCGGCAGTTTGTAGAAGAACGCGGAAAGACGATCGCATTGATGACAATGGTTTCGGAAAGGAACTTTTACGATCGGATATGCCGCTTTTTAAAAGAAAAAAATATCCGGGCAGACAGTTTCCAGGAAAAAACATTAGAGGAATGGATCAAAAAATTGAATGCATGGCTTATGCAGCAAGGACAGATCAGAACGATACAGGGTATGAGCGTGTACGGGAAAGAAAAAAATACGCCATCAAATATCATTACCTATTTCCGAAAAATATATTATTTTACAAAAGGACAGGATACCCGGCACGAGACGGAAAAAGATGTATGGGATTTAAGTAAGATTGATGTATCCTACAAACAAAATCCGGTCAAGAATTTTGAGACATTGAACTTTTCAGAAATCATCCAGCCAGCGATAAAAGAGGAAGTAAAGAAAGCGGTATTCCGGCATTTGCAATATGCGGCAATTGCCACAATCTCAAAGGAATTGACAGCAGTACGGAGGTTATCTAAGTACCTTGATATACATTACCCAAAGGTGAAGTCCTGTAACGAGATCAGACGGGAGATTCTTGAAGAATATCTGATCTATTTGCAAACAGAGGATACCGGGGTCAATAATTTTAGGAGTGACTTGACAAAACTAAGGGCAGTGCTCGAAACAGTCGGAAAAATATATGGGTACAGCCATTTGGAACAACTGTTTTTGAATACGGATATCCCGCATTCTACCCGGTCGGATTTAAAGTCATATTCAGATGAGGAACTGAAAAGATTTAACGCTGTATTTGTAAAAATGGAAGAGCAGATGTGCCGGCTGATGGTCATCCACCAGATGCTCGGAACAAGGATATCCGACACCCTCACATTGCAGACAGACTGTCTGTATGAACAGGAGGGAAGACCGATGATACGCATCCAGCAGATGAAAACAAATACATTTGTTAAACCAATCAGTGCGGAATTGGAATTACTGATACAGAAAGCGATTCAGTACACGCGGAAGATGTATGGAGAAACAAAATTCATTTTTGTAAATGAAAGAGATCCGGAGCGGCCGATGCAGTACAATACAGTGCAGAACCGTGTGATGGCAATGATACAAAAAGAAAATCTTCGGGATGACAAAGGGCAGATCTTTGGATTCGGTACTCATATGTTCCGCCACTGCTATGGAATCCGGCTGACAGAAATGCATTATGATGACTGGACGATCGCGAAGCTGCTGGGGCATCGGAGCATCAAGAATGTAAAGTATTACAGGCAGATGAGCCTGCAGATCGTAGCGGATGAGACAAGAGAAGTCCGGGAGCGGAAAAGCAGGCTGATAGAAAAATATTTAGATGGATGGGGTGAAGAATATGAACAAGTACGACAACATGATTGAATGGAACCGGAAAGCCAGTGAAGAGAAGATATCGAAAGCCAAAAGTGCCATCCGGGAAATGATTGAGGATGAAGAAAAGGTCACCATTCCGAAGCTGATGAAGAAAACAGGATTATCGAGAGGATTCTTCTATAAAAATCCAACGGTGCGCAAAGAGATGGATCGGGCACTTGATCTCCAGGCAGGGATGGTGGACAGCAAAAGAAAGGTTCTTGATCTTGCGATGGAGAACCGGATCGAGTTATTGGAAAAGACGATAAGGGAACTGAAAAAAGAAAATAAGGAATTGAAACAGAAGAATGAAAAGCAGCAGAAGTTATTGAATAAGAAGAATCTGAGCATCTTGAAGTCATGAGATTAAAGCAGAAAATAATATAGGAGCCAAGAGGCATGCGGTGGCATGCCTGTGGTTCTGTTGAGGATAGAGTTTGTGAGGTGGGAGCTTTCGGAGGGGAGGCACCCGCTTTTTGGATGGTTTTCGAGGACTTGAGGAAAAGTGACGCATTACACAAATGTGTATGCCGCTAAAGACAGTGTTTTCAAGGCATGAGGGGGATGGGGTACAGATTACAGACGAGCCCACCGGAAATCTGGATCGGAAAAACGGGGCGGAGATCATCCGGCTTTTGAAAGAATCCAACCAAAACCAGAAGCAGACCCTGCTTTTGATCACCCATGATGAAAGCATTGCGCTGCAGGCAGACCGGATGATCAGCATTGAGGACGGCCGTATCACCCGGGATGAACGGATACGGATGTCGGGAGGTGACAGGCGGTGAAAAAGAACATTGTATTTTATGTGACCAGACAGTATATGAAACAGAATAAAGGGCGGACGTTCACTACATTTGCGGGAATCGTATTTATGGTGCTGCTGATGACCTGCGTGTTTGTGGGAAGGGATACGGGCATTTACTACCTGCAGGATGTGGCATCTTTAAAGAACGGAAAGTGGCATGTGAGCATGTACGGCATTACCTCTGAGGAGTATGAAGAAGTGCGGGAAATGCCGAATGTGAAGGAAACTGCCCTGTCTGCCGCCCTCGGCAGTACCTTGTTCGGGGCATCGGCCAATCCGGAACGGCCATATCTCAACCTGAAGGCGTATTCAGTGCCCTGCTTTGACTGGATGAACATTAAGCTCAGCGAAGGGCGTCTGCCGGAGAACTCCCGGGAGATCATTGTAAGCAAAAGCGCGGCGGAGGACGGCTCAGACATTGCCGTAGGGGATCTGGTAGAAGCGGAGCTTTTTGAACGCTCGATCACCGGGATTAATTCTGAAATAAAAGAAACCGTATTCCCATTCCAGAACATTACAATAAAATATGGGGAGACAAAAGACGTGCCGGAAGAGTTCCCTTATTGGGGAGAAAACGAGGACTTCCGGGAAAACCGGACATATACGGGACAAAAGGGAACTTACCAGGTAGTAGGAATCATGGAGCCGCCTGCGTATGAGCAGATGGGGGCGGCGGGCTATACGGCCATCACACTGCTGGAGGACAGCCAGGCCGCAGCGCTGGAAACCTTCAACCTGTCCCTGATTCTGGATTTGGAGAACAATCCGGATCAGGATATACTCGGGCTGCTGAGAGATGCCGGGGCCGGCGGTTATGAGATTGACGTCAATGATTATGTGCTGGCATTTACCGCAAGTACCTCGGATACAACATTAAATCTGGTTGTAAAATTTATGACGGTATTTTTTGTGGTTTTGATTATGGCGGCTTCGGTGATTTTGATATATAATGTATTTAATATGTCCTTTCAGGAACGGAGCAGATACCTGGGGATGCTTTGCTCCATCGGGGCCACCGGAAGGCAGAAGAGAAGCAGCATCTTTTATGAAGCGTTTTTTCTGCTGGTATTCGCCCTGCCCACCGGCGTCCTGCTGGGAATCGGCGTGATCCGGCTGGCAATGGCGGCGTTCCGCCCGTTCATAGGTTCCTTCCTGAGAATCAGCAGCCTGGTGACGATTGATCCGGCCGTGATCCGGATATCCTGGGAAAATCTGGCGGCCGTGATCCTGGCCAGCACGGTAACCGTACTGATTTCGGCATGGCTTCCTGCAAGAAAGATCGGAAAGATCGGCCCGGTGGAATGCATCCGCGGAAATATTTGGAAAAAGAGCAGGCAGTATCAGATGCAGGCTTCGTTTATCCATATGTTCGGCGCGGAGGGGATGCTGGCAAAAAATATGCTGCTCCGGCGGAACAAAAAAGTTCGTTCCGTAGGATCTGCGGCGGCGGTTTTTATGGTGGTTCTGACTGTGACCATATTCGGATCTGATGCCGTCCACAGGATCATCCGCGTGAAAATGGGAGAGGAGGAAATGTCTCTCAATACGGAGCGGTATGACTATGTCCTTTATGCCGGTGGATCCAAATTTGAAGCGCTGAAAGAGGAAATCGAGAAGGATGCGGGCGTAGAATATACCGCAAAATGGAGAGACGGCATGTTCGCGGGCCAGGTACCTGTTGAGGCCTATGGAGCGGAATACTGGGACGCGCTTCACGGTGTTTTTAACCTGTACTATCACAGAGAACTTTCGGAGGAAGAGTTCCGGGAGGAGCATGGTTTTAGAGGAGGCACCAGCATGCCGGTGAATATCCTTTCCGTAGATATGGATACCATGCGGGATATGGCCGGAAAAATCGGGGCAGATGCCGACAGGCTGCTGGATCCGGAGCAGACATCCGCTATTGTGCTGAGTACAGGAGCCGTGTCTACCTCCAGCTTCATGATTGATGGGATGTCGCCGGAGAAGTACCGTATGTTCCGTATTTCCAAGATGACGGACATGAAGGAAGGGGATACGGTGCCTGTCAGTCTGTATTCTCCGGACGAGGAGAAAGAGGTGGAGATGTCTGTTGAGATCGCGGGCTTTGCAGAAACAAACCAACTGCAGGATTATGTGGAGTTTAAGAATAACAATTATATGTGGCTGATTGTAAATGAGGCGGCCGGCAGCAGGATGGCAGATATTCTCAGAGCAGAAGGAGCGGACAGCAGTATGATGGATGAGATGCTGCTCATCCGGATGAACGGAAAGCCTACGGACATAATCGACCGTCTGCAGCGGGCCAGTGAACAGGACGACGCCAGGTTCGGCATCCTGGAGACCGAGTATCAGTCCACCATGGCAAATGCGATTTCCGGTATCGTGGATGTGATGCTGTTCAGCTTCATTGTGCTGACATCGGTGATCTGCCTGCTGAATCTGTTTAATTCGATCCGGGGCTGGCGGCTGGAGAGCCGGCAGGAGATTGCAGTGCTGAGATCAGTGGGTATGGCGTCAGGGCAGATGAAAAAAATGCTGCTGTATGAATGTACGGGGATTTTCCTGTGGGCGCTGCTGCTGGCAGGAGTATTTTCCGGAATGCTGATTGCCTGCGTCCGGTTTGGACTGGTGGTGATCTTCGGGAATCTGGAGCTTCCCACCCCCTGGCTCTGGATTGCGGGAGCTGCCCTGGTGGTAGGAGCGGTTCTGACAGGGCTTACACTGTATGGCTTTGACAGGGAACGGCAGGAGGAGCTGTACGAGAATATGCGCAGGGAGGGGGTGTGAGGAGGAGAAGGAATGAAGGTTCTGATTGTGGAAGATGATGAGATTATCAGGGAGGGATTGAAGTTTGCGCTGCTGCAGGAAAACTATGAGGTACTTTCCGCGGCGGGGGTATCGGAGGCACTGGAGCAGATTCAAAACTGCCGGAACATTGGATTTTATCTGCTGGATATCATGCTGCCGGACGGGGACGGATACCAGATCTGCCGGGAGATCCGGAGAAACAGCAGCGCTCCGATCCTCTTTCTGACGGCCTGTGAGGATGAGGTGCACACGGTGATGGCCCTGGAGCAGGGGGCGGACGACTATATCTGCAAGCCCTTCCGAATCCGGGAGCTGCTGGCCAGGATGAAGGCGATTTTAAGAAGGACCTCCGCACAGGGCGGAGGCCTGGAGCAGATCGTCCAGGTAGGCAAAAACCAGGTCAATCTGCAGACAGGCAGGGTCTACTCGGACAAGGAAGAGATCATTCTCACGGCCATGGAATATAAGCTTCTTCTGATCTTTCTCAACCACCGGGGCCAGACCCTTTCCCGGAGCCAGATTCTGGAAGGCATCTGGGATGAGGCAGGGGATTTTGTAAATGATAATACATTGAGCGTGTATATGAAACGGCTGCGGAAGAAGCTGGGTGATACGGCGGATGGGCAGATCATCCGGACCGTGCGGGGAATCGGGTATCGGATGGAGTGAGCCGGAAAACAGTGGATTTTTATTCCCGCGAAGCAGCGAGACAGGCAGCCATGCCTGTATGGATATTTGGCGGCTGCCGCGAGGGTCAAAAACAGGATGCAGTTTTATTGATTTGACTGCAGGCACAGGAGACGGGTTATGGAGATGGTAATGCAGTGGATCATTCTGGGAGTTTCAGCGTATATAGTTATTTTGTCAGGCGGTTCTCATACCGCCTTTTTGGGCTTGCTGTGCTGTGTGGCCTTGTGCTTCATTTCCGTCAGGACACAGTACCGGAGAGAAAAAAGGCTGGAGGAACTGATCCTGTATCTGATGAAGCTGCAGGACAACCCGGAGCTTCCGGAGATGACGAAGTACAGTGAAGGGCAGCTCGGCGTGCTGCAGAGTGAGCTCTATAAGCTGGTTGTCCAGAATCAGGAGAAATCCGCGGGGGCGCTCAAGGAAAAGGAGTACCTTGCGCAGATGCTTTCGGATATCTCCCATCAGATCAAGACGCCCCTGACATCCATTACGATCATGACGGATCTGCTGAAAAATCCGAACCTGGACGAGGAGAAGAGGGCGGAATTTATCGATAAGATTGATTCCCAGGTGAATCGGATTACATGGCTGATCCGGAATCTGCTGACGCTGTCCCAGATGGACGCCAATATGCTGAAATTGAAAAAGCAGGATGTGCCGGTCCGGGAACTGCTCCTGAAATCCTGCCAGCCCTTTGAAATTCTGGCGGAGCTAAAGGAGGTGGAGCTGTCAGTGGAGGCGGATGGGGATATCCGGATGATTTGTGACGAGCACTGGACGGCGGAGGCGGTTTCCAATATTGTGAAAAACTGTATTGAGCATACGCGGTCGGGCGGGAAGGTATGGGTCTTTGCAAACCAGAACAATTTTGCTACCAATATCGTGATCAGGGATAACGGCGAAGGCATTGCCAGGGAACACCTTCCGTATATTTTCGACCGGTTTTATAAGGCGGGAAATCAATCCGGCGACAGCGTGGGAATCGGACTTGCCAT
>Ga0137309_102038_pt1 | contig 12714 bp, 5 predicted proteins | sample NAcewiD2O_June_FD_97179 | JGI IMG/M metagenome (GOLD analysis project Ga0137309, IMG submission 97179) | Mouse cecal microbial communities from Vienna, Austria - N-Acetylneuraminic amended D2O_June | ecosystem: Host-associated > Mammals > Digestive system > Large intestine > Cecum | place...
CTTTCCAGATTTGACTGGGTGTCCTCCTGAGGCAGGGAGTACCGTTCCTCCAGCAGCGCCAGAGGATAGAAGCTCCGCTCCTGCTCTGGAATGTCCGCTTCCCCGGCGGGAATAAGGATGTTTTCTCCGCCGTTCCATTGTATCAGCACAGTTACCTGGCCGTTGTCCTCCAGCGCCTTCATAAAGGATACTGGCATCCGGTCGTATCCCCTGGAGTTGAGGCGGAGCATACCGCCCGCCGGAGCTTCCCGGACGAAGGAGGCTGCTGTGTCCCAGAACTCCTCCTGGGAGGCGGTCAGCGCCAGCGGCTGGTTGTTCTCCGGGGTTTGGCTGTCCAGATTAGACTGATCCGGAACGGTCTGTTCGCCCGCATTGGCAGCGGGTCCGGTGAGCAGATGGATTTTGGAAAGGGAATCCAGCTTAGTCAGTAGCCTCTGCCCGTCCCGCTGGAAGGAGATGGGGACCCAGTCATTGGCCCGCTCTCCCTTTGCCTGATGGATTTCCCCTATGGTCTCCCCAGGGAGATTGTCCGGCAGGGTAATCCAGAGGTAAAAGGGGACGGAGGGTTCCACTGCCTCCCGGTTTTTAATCAGGGAAAGCTCCAGCTCCATGGCCGCCCCGGCAGTGGGCTGAACAGGGGTCAGCGTCAGGATAACGGAATCATTGACCTGGGCCCCGGCCGCTGTGCCCACGCCCCAGGCCGATGCTTCTACAGGCGCGGGCATCCCCGGAACAGCTTCCAGCCTGGTTTCCAGCTCCGAATTGAGCCCCAGGCGCTGGAATTCATCCAGCAGCTTCATCTGGTCCAGAGTCAGGGCGGGGCTGCCTTCTCCCTCCTGGGCCTTGGAAATCCCTTGAATGACTGCCTGCAAAAATTCCCGTTCCTCCTCCCTGAGGGTTTTTCCGCTGGACACCAGCAGACGGTTGATATCCCCGGCAATCTCCAGGATGTCGGTCAGGCTGTTTCGAGAGGCGCTGCCACTGTCTATCTCCAGCAGCAGGCAGGCGATGGGGGTTAAGCTCCCCGCATACCGCAGCTCCAGCAGTCCAACGCCGTCGCCCAAGGGGGTGGCGTACTGGTCTTCGATACGCACCAGGTCGTTGCGGGAGAACCAATAGAAGTCATCTCCCGTGACAGTCCCAGAGAGGGACGCCCCCACCACCGAAACCTCAATGTGCGGCAGGCGGCGGGCCTCCTCCAGGGTATCGATCTTCAGGAGCTGAACGTCTCCCCCTTCCACGCTGGCGGAGACTGTCGTCACCGGCAGGCGGAATTCCTCGGTCACGTCCGCATAGTTGGGGTCGGAAGAGGTGTAGCGCAGGGAGAAGCTCTGTCTATCCGATTGGCTGTCCCCATGGAGCGCCTGGGTCAGGCTCTGAGCGGAATTTTCGATAAAGCTCCAGCCCTTGGGCAGCTTGACGTCTCCAAGGGTGGGGGTCTGGTTGGTTACAATGTGCAGCTCCTCCAGCTGGGGCTGGGTGGAGCGGTAGGCAGGATTGGCAGTCCCTTCCCCCTGAACAATTTCGCCCACAGCCTGGAAGGCCTCCTCCAGGGTATAGTTGGCGGTCAGTCCGGAAAGCCCCAGAACCAGGTTCCCGCTGACCGGTTTGCCGCTGCCCACCTGGGCGTCCTCAAAGGCGGCGGCCGCAGCCTCAAAGTCCCGGCCGAATGTCAGCTCTTCCCCGTTTTTTGTCCCCTCCAGTGCGACGCCGGAAAGGGTAGTCTCCGCCTGACCATCATAGGGCTTGGGGGAGAGCTCCACCTCCGCGGCGGTCAGGATGGCAGGCTCTACCAGAAGAGGGACGGAGACCGAACCGGCCTGCTCCGCGTCCTGGTATACCGCCTTGACGGTGTATACACCGGCCTTTTCCGGCAGGGTCTGCTCATTGCTGAGGACCGTTCCGTCCAACGCCGTGCCGGAGTAGGTACAGGAATAAGCGGTGGGGTTGAGGGAGACCCCGCCGTCGGCGGAAAGGGAGGGCTCATTGGGGGTATCGCCGTATTCCCACCCCTCGGCGGAGAGCAGCAGATAGTCGCTCACCGGCTGCTGCTGGACCACCGTGACGGTGAGGGAGAGGATCTCCTCGCCCATGGCCCAGTCGGGGAGCTCTGTCTCTCCGGTGAGGGTCAGTCTGCCCTCATAGGTTCCAAAGCCGCCGGGGAGGGACACCCGATCCCACCGGGCCTCCAGCGTCTCCTCCTGCCCGGAGGAGTAGCAGGCCCGCACGGTATCCGGCAGGGGAATGTCCTGGAAAGAGTAGCCGTCGGGGCTGACGGGGAGGAAGATATCCCCTCCCGCGTTGACCGCCGCCGCAACGGGCCGCACCAGCACCCGCACGGCGCAGGTAATCTCCTCGTCATTCTCATCCCGCAGGCCGGTCTGGGCCTCCAGAAGGTATTCCCCGCCCCTGGGGTCCCATTCGTCGGAGCTCCTGGAGAGGAGATAGGGGAGATACAGCTCCTCCTGGGAGCCGTTGTCGTAGAGGGCCCGCACCGGGACGGTTCCCTCCAGGTAGTCCTGAAGGGCGTTGACGCTCTCGTTGGCCTGGGCGTCGGCAGAGACAGAGAGAAGCTCCACCGCTGGGCTCACCGAGACCAGCTTCCGCTCCTCCAGGTTCACGATTCCCTCGATTTCCCGGTCCTCCTGGGAGACGGTGTAGCGCCAGCTCCAGACATTTTCCTCCCGGTAGGGGCCAGAGATTTCCCCGCTGATTCCCAAAACCTCAATCGAAGGGGTGTACAGGCTGCCGCCGGTGGCCTTCCACTCCAGGACATCCCCCGGCTCTGCGGCAAAGAGCGGGGTTCCGTTGACCAGCACCGCGGCCGTGCCGTCCCCCTCGCCCTCCCCGCTGGTCTGTACGGTGACAGAGGTCAGGGTGCGTATCCGGGTCTGGGTTCGTTCGGATACAAAGCTGTTTTCCGTTGCCGGCCTGCGGGCATACAGGATGTATTCTGTCCCCGCCTCCAGGTCCCGGAAGCTGCCGGAGGACTGCCAGCGTACATCGTCCCATTTGATATCCTCCGCGTCCTCGGCGGGGGAAAGGTAAAATTCCTCATCCTCCCCATAGACAGCCATGACGGTGTACAGACCGGCGGCGGCCCTTACTTTGGGGGGCTCCGGACGGGCAGGGATAGAGAAAGCTTCCCCGTTGCTGGGGGAGGTGTTCCGGTCCCCCTTGACGCGGATGTACAGTACGCCGCCTGCGCTGCCAGCTGCGGGGATGTACTTAGAGATGGACTCTCCGTCCTTCAGGATGTCTCTAAAGTCCTCATCCGGGCTGACCTCGTATTTTCGGTCGTCATAGTTGATGGTTTCGTCCTCAAAGCTGATGGACGTCCCATCCCCCTCCGGCAGGGCGAAGAGGGTGGTAAATTCGGAGGGCTGGCTTTCGGCGGAGGAAAAGTTCTGTTCCCCCGCCGGAATGTATGCCTCAAAGGTATAGGAAGTGGAGGAGTTCAGGCTCTGGAATGTCGGGCTCTTCTGCCAGTTTCCGCCATCGCAGCGGTAATAGGCCCCCTCCACCCCGTCTAAGGTAATGGAGTTTTTGCCGCTCTCCTTGATGGCGGGGGCGGGCGGCGCATTGGGCCGGGCGGGGATGTTCAGCCCCGCCACAGTGCTGGCAAAGCATCCCTCCTCCGCAGGCATACGGTAGGAAAGGGTGACGTGGTCCTCCCCGTTCTGGGGGATTCGGTCGGAGATAGAGATAGGTCCATTGGCCTCCTCAAAGTCCACGGCGTTGAAGGAGTACATCGCCCCGGACTTCAGCAGAACAGTTTCGGCGTAAAAATCGATTTCGGCATTGGCCGGGTTTTCCGGCCTGGAAGGGATGGAGACTTCAACGGGGTCGCTGGCGGGGGTGTCCCCGTCGGCCTTGGCCCGCAGATAGAGAATCCGCGCAGGCTCTCCAGCCTCCGGTATGTAGGCGGAGATGGACCCGGCGGGGATATCCCCGTCTTCGTCAAAATCCTTGCCAGTGTTCAGCTCATAGCCGGAGGTGAAGTAGATGGTCTCCGCCGGATAGTCGATCTCGGTCAGCACCCCCTCCGGAAGGGGTGGCTTGGTGACAAAGGTCAGCTGTTCCGGGTCGGAGAGGTTCCCCGCCCGGTCCCGGACCACCAGGGAGACGGTGTATTCCTCCCCCGGCTCCAGGCCGTTGAGGGGGAAGCTGGCGGATTTTTCAATCCTGCCTGCCAGTGTACCCAGGGCTACGGCCTCCGCGTCCGGGTCTTCTCCGGCGGCATCTCCCTGCTCCAGCAGATAGAAGACCTCTCCGGCCTCTCCGCTTTCCAGGAAAATAACGGCGGTACTTTCGGTGACATCCTCCGCCTCTGCCCGGCGGATATTGGGGGAGGAGCGGTCAATTTGGAGACGGACCGGCGCGGTGGATTCCCCGCCTATGGTCCCGCAGAGGGAGACTGACCGGAACCAAAAACAGGAGTCTGTTTCCTGGTACACGTCAAATTCCCCCTGGACCTCTTCCCATTCGGCGTCGGAGCCGGGCTTCGCCTCCGTTTCGGTGACGCAGTATTCGTATTGTTCCAGCTGGTCCTCCGGGAGTCCGCCGGAGAGGGTGACGGTAACGGTCTCCCTGCTCCAGCCGCTTGCGGACATAGCGGCCCGGACGGGGGTAAAGGAGGGTCGGTACAGCAGCACCCGAACCGACTGCTCCTCGCTCTCCGCCCCGGCCCCGCTGACGGCTTTAAAGAAATAGGTGGTTTTCAGGGTCACGCCGTCGCTGGGGGGATTGACGGTGAGCCGCTGCCCGGAAAGGGGGACCCACTCTCCTTCCTCCCCGGCCCGGTAGAAATAGGACACATCGGAGGGAATGTCCTGCCGTTCCGCCGGGGCCACGGAAAAGGTGACGGAATGCTCTGTGGGCTCCCCTTCCTCATAGGATTTGCCGTCCGATTCCACGGAAAGTTCAAACGCCGGGCGGGAGCTGTCCAGCCGGACCGTATAGGGGTCGCTTTCCCCCTCACTGCCTACATTGGTGACAATCCGCACCAGGACGGAATCGGTGTAATCCCCGTCTTCGTCGATGATAAAGGTGTTTTCACCCTCGTCGTCCCAGGGAATGGGATCGCTCCACCGCCTTCCGCCGTCGGTGGAATAGGAGAACTCCTTAATGCCGCTGCCCGGCAGGGGAGAGGGGCCCTTGACGGTCAGTATCACCTGATCCTCCGCCCAGCCCGACGGAATTCCCTCCAGGGAGGGCTTCCCGGAGCCCGCCTTGTCAATCTTCACCTCGTATTCGTCGGAGGCGGAGCTCTCCAGCCCGCTCTCCGATACGGCCCTGAACTGCACGGTCTGGGTGGCCATGGCGGTATAGGAGTCACGGGAGATGGGCCTCCAGTCCCCGCCGTTAATCCGGGCATAGAAGGTAACGGGGGAAGCGGGTTCGTTGGCGCAGGAGAGGGTAAAGGACACGTCCTCATTAGTCCAGTCCTCTTGGTAATCGGTTTTGACCCGGCCCAGCTCCGGCGGCTGGCTGTCCCGCTTGCAGGAGAAAGCGGGGGCCTCTATGGAGACATCCTCCCGGCCCGTGCCGGTGGACATCAGAATCGAAAGCTCGTGGATGCCGTCCTCCTTGATGACGGCGGAGTCGTCCCAGGTGCGTCCCCCGTCGATGCTGATAAACTGGAACCGCCCGGCGCTCTCGTTGGGGGTGAGGGTGATTTCATCGGTGTACCAGCCGTTCTGGCCCAGCTCGCCCTCTACATCATAGGGGGTTCCCTGGAACACCATTTCCTTGACGGTGAATTCGGTGGGAGCATATATGAGGGTGTAGTTGTCCGCCTCCAGTCCGTCGGGGCGGATGGTCCCGGAGGCCGGGTCCCGGCTGGTTTCCGGGGTGCAGACAGTGGAAAGACCGTCAAAGTCGATTTCCGACATGGCCTCACCGGGCACCAGACCAAGGACAGTCAGGTCCTCCTCCGCCAGCTCCGGCATGGGGTCGCCCACGGTGATGGACACAGGCTCCCGCACCGAGACGGTCAGCTTGGCAGGGGTGATTTCGATAGCCCGCTCCAGGGGGACATCCTCCAGGGCGGCCACTCCGTCCAGGGTGTAATTTTCCGAGCCCAGACCGCCCAGAGAGAGGTTTTCCAAATCCACGGCAGTATAACGCCCAGCGTCTCCCGCCCTTCCGCCGCCGGAGGGAGCGCCCAGGACAGCCTGTCCGATGACGATCACCCGGTCCTCAACGCCCTCCGGCTTGCCCTCAAAGTTGATGACAGACCGCAGCAGGCGGCGGGAACCGTCGTATACCCGCCCATAGGAGGAAACCTCTGTGACGGTCAGGGGAGCGGGCCGGACACCCACCTGCACCTGGAGCTCCATTGTCTCCCGGACAGACTCGTCCTCCGGCTCAAAGACCACCGGATAGACGCCGGAGGGGCCTGCCTTGGGCCGGTAGTCCGGCTCCTTCCAGCGGAAGGTTCCCTTTACCTCCGCGCCCAGACTGTCCACCACGATACCCGGATGAATGTCGGAATCCTTCAGCGTCTGCCCATAGGTGAGATAGGAGGCGGAGGGCATGGTCTGGACGGAAAGGGAGCCACCCTTGATTTCCAGCTCTGCGGAGGCCTGGACAGCTGCGGTCTTCTCCCCGGCGGGGATATACTCCGCCCGGAGAATATGCTGGCCGGCGGCCAGGTCCTGGGTTTTTACCGAAAAGGAATATGTACCCGCGGAGGTGACGGCCTTCCGCTCGGTTTCCTGGTTGTCCATGTAGATGACCAGCGAGCCAGCCCAGGCGTTCTGGGGCTGGGAACCGCCGGAAATGCTGACAGCGGCTGTCAGGCTGGGGACCCCCTTCATGGCCTCGTATTTTCCCTGTTCAAACCGGAGGGCCAGGGGGACGGCCTGTCCCGTCTGCTCCGGCGGCTGGCTGGAGGTGGTGCTCTGGCTCTGGGAAGAGGTTGAAGGGGCAGACGATGAGCTTGCCCCGGAGGAAATCTGCGGGGCGGTGCTGGAGGAGGCGGAAACGGTTCCGGCTCCAGTCCCCCCTTCTCCCACAATAACGGTGATACTGGGCAGCTCCATGCCGCCGGGAATGGAATACCGGCTGGGAATGACCGGGATAAACCGGTACTCCCCAACGGCATTTCCCTGGAAGGAGGCGGCGGAGCCGGTGGGGTCCAGCTCCCAGGCCACGGCAATCATCACCGATTCCCGCTCCCCCCGCTCGTTGCGTATCTCCCCCCGCAGGGAGGCGGGAAAGCGCAGGGCGCTAATATCGGTGCCCAGGGCCACCTGCTGGAGGCGGATATCCTGGGACAGCTCCTCAAAGGAGCGGACAGTCATGCTCCCCTGAAGGGAGGACTGCGCGGACGGCGGCTCTGTGCCGGATTCCGCCGGGAGAGCTTCTCCCTGACAATTCAGATAATTGTCACGGCAGACCGGGCAGCTGCCGTCTATGTTTTCCCCGGTACACTGCCGGGTGCAGATGCAGGAGACCGACTGAATGGACGGAACGTCCACGGCCAATGCCGTAAGGGGCTGGCTGGATATTGCCAGCGCCGCCGCTATGGAAAGAATGGTGCGCCAATATCGCTTCATCTATTTTGTCCCTTTCTCTTCCGGCCCGGATTTAACCGGGCCGGTGTTTTTTTGCGGGGGTTCGTTTCTGCTCCTCAGTGCTTAGCTGCGAAGCTTTTATGCCTCTCTATCTAGTTTATACGGTTGCGGGTTGGTTTGCAAGAGGGAAAACCATTCCAGCGCAGATTTTTGTGATTCTCCGGCGAAAAAGCAAAAAACTGCGCACGGCCTGTGCGCAGTTTAGGAGTACGATAAGGCTATTCTGTAGTCACCAGCAGCTCCAGCTCCTCCGCTGTCAGCTCCCGGCAGCCGCCGGGGCCAAGGGCCGGGTCCAGCCATACCCTGCCGATTCCAATCCTCCGCAGGGCTAAAACCTCCCTGCCTGTTTTGGCAAACATCCGCTTGATCTGATGGTACATCCCCTCCCGCAGGACCACCCTTGCGGCGGGCTGCCTCTCCCAGTCCGGCTCCTCCGCCAGAAGGGCGGGCTTGCAGACCTCTCCGCCCCCGATATCCATCCCCGACGCAAAGGCTTCCACTGCCTCCTGGTCAATGGGGGTGTCCAGAACCGCAATATAGGTTTTGGGAACATGGTTTTTGGGGGAGAGCATCCGGTGGGCCAGCTCCCCGTCGTTGGTCAGCAGGATAAAGCCGGTGGTGTCCTTGTCCAGCCTTCCCGCCGGAAAGATGCCCCGTCGGTACAGCCCTCTGGGCGTCAGGTCCACCACGGTTTTCTCCGACGGGTCGCGGGTGGCGCTGACAATTCCCGCCGGCTTGTTGAGCATGATGTAGATGTACGGGTTCAGGTTGAGCCGCCTTCCGCTGACACAGACCTCATCCCTGACAGGGTCTATCTTTTTCTCCGGGCTTTTGACGGCCTTGCCGTTTACCGTAATCAGCCCCCGGAAGGCGAGCTTTCTGATATCCCTCCGGGAGTGCTCCCCAAGGGCGGATATGGCCTTGTCCAGGCGAGTCTGTTCCATTTTTTCCGTTCCTTTGCCGGGCGGAGATTTGCCGCCGGCCGGTTATCACTGCCTTCGGCCGCCCTTTTTACCAGTATACCATAGGCAAAGGAAAAATGATATCCAAAATTTGAAAAAATCAGTTCCCCGGTTGCTGTTCCTCCGGGAAGGCGAGACCCCTTACCTGAGAGGTATCTCCGCCCAGGGTGATGTCGCCGCCCAGAATTTCCCCCTTGTATACCAGCAGAGTGGCCGCGGCATTTTTCCTTTCCGGGTAGTTCAGGATTCGGTACCGGTAGCGTTTGACCTTTTTTCCCTTGTATTTTTCCAGGTCATACCCCTGCTGCTTCTGTAAGGCGTTGTAGTTTTCATAGGCTTCATCAAAATGCTCCGGAATCAGTACATCCACCGCCTCCTCTGGCTCCTGGTCCGTCTGATAGCCCAGCCCCTGGAGGAACGCCAGCCGTCCCGCGTTGAGGGAGGCGTCTGTCTCCCCCATCTCCTCCGCCGCGCCCGCGGAGACCGGGAGCACCTGGTCCTGCCGGAGGCTCCTGCTTCCGGCCCTTCCGGCAAGACCGCTCCCCGCCAGAATCAATACCGCTCCACAGCATACCGCCGCCAAAACGGCGCGCTGCTTTCGGCCAAGCCGAAGCGAAAAAAACATCATTCCATCACCCCCTTTTTCTATAGGTATGTTTGGGGCGGCGCAAATATCCATACCAACGGAAAAAGAGCAGTGGGGCAATAGCCAGTATCATTTGTCGAACCGCTGTCGAATGTTGAAGTCCCTGCATACAATAATAACGGGATTCCACATATATTTCGTAAAAAGGGGAAATTATCGTGTCTATAAACCACATACGCCCACTGTCCGCCCTGCGGGAGGGTCAGACGGCCCAGGTCTCCTCCCTGCTCTCCGGCGGGTCCATGCGCCGCCGCCTTCAGGACATAGGCTTTATTGAGGGAACGCAGGTGGAGTGCGTCCAGAAGAGCCCTGCCGGGGACCCCGTGGCATACCGGGTGCGCGGCGCCTTGATTGCCCTGCGCTCGGAGGATTCCGCAAAGGTACTTGTAACCGGCTGACAGGGAACGTTTAAAAAGCTTTTAAAAGCGGACTTTTTCAAATAAAATTATTTGCCGGCAGTTTCCTGCCGGTATGCCTGGAAGGGCTTGCGGGCCTGTTTGATATAGGCGGGCCCCAGGCCCTCCGGATTAACCAATCAAAACATATGGGGTGATTATAATGGGATTGACCAATGAATCCGTAGGACGGGCTGCCGCGGACAGCGGCCTTGTCATCCATAAACAGCGGGATTCCGACCGGGTCATCGCCCTGGCGGGGAACCCGAATGTGGGCAAATCCACAGTGTTCAACGCCCTGACCGGGCTGAACCAGCACACCGGCAACTGGCCCGGAAAGACGGTTTCCAACGCCCAGGGCTACTGTGAATACGGCGGACAGGGGTATATCATGGTGGATATTCCCGGTTGCTATTCCCTGATGGCCCATTCGGCGGAGGAAGAGGTGGCGCGGGACTTTATCTGTTACGGCCAGCCGGACGGGGTGATTGTGGTCTGCGACGCCACCTGTCTGGAGCGCAACCTGAATCTGGTGCTCCAGACGATGGAGATAAGCCCCAGGGTGGTGGTATGCGTCAACCTGATGGACGAGGCCCGCAGAAAGGGGATTTCCCTGAATGTCCCGCTGTTATCGAAACGGCTGGGCGCGCCGGTTGTCTGCACCGAGGCCCGCGGCAAAAAGGGGCTGAAAAAGCTGATGCAGACTATGGGAAAGCTGCTCCGGGAGGAGGTCCCCCGGCAGCCGGTCCAGACAGAATACATAGCCCCTATTGAGGAGGCGGCCGCCATGCTGGAGGCGGTGTTGGAGCGGGAGGACATACGGACGCTGCCGCCGAGATGGCTGGCCCTTCGGCTTCTGGACCGGGACGAGAGCCTTTTAAAGGGGCTGGAGGAATTCCTGGGCAGGGATATCCTGGAATGCCCTGAGCTCCGGGAGGCGTTGGAACAGGCGGAGGCCCTGCTGAACGCCCATGGGCTTGCCAGGGAACAGCGGCTGGACTCTATTGTCTCCTCCCTGGTCCACAGGGCGGAGGAAATCTGCCGCGGGGCAGTCCTTCGGTCCCACCCCTTCCAGGAGGACCGGGACCGGAAAATCGACCGTATCCTCACCAGCAAACGGACCGGGTTCCCGGTCATGATTCTGCTGCTGGCGGCGGTGTTTTGGCTGACCATCACTGGGGCCAACTATCCGTCCAAGCTGCTTTCCAAGGGGCTGTTCGGGCTTCAGGAATATCTCTCCCAGGCTTTGCAATATCTGGGCGCGCCCGGCTGGCTGGAAAATCTGCTGGCCGACGGGGTATACCGGACGCTGGCCTGGGTGGTCAGCGTGATGCTGCCCCCTATGGCGATATTCTTCCCACTTTTCACCCTGCTGGAGGACCTGGGATATCTGCCGCGGGTGGCCTTTAACCTGGATAAATACTTCAAAAAATGCAGCGCCTGCGGCAAACAGGCCCTCACCATGTGTATGGGGTTCGGCTGCAACGCCGCCGGAATCGTGGGCTGCCGCATCATTGATTCCCCCCGCGAACGGCTGATCGCCATGCTCACCAATAACTTTGTGCCCTGTAACGGAAGGTTTCCCACCCTGATCGCCATTCTCACCATGTTTTTCATCGGGACCGGGACCGGCCTGCTCCCCTCGGCGGCCTGTGCCCTGCTGCTGACAGGGGTCATCCTGCTGGGGGTTGGGATGACCTTTCTCTCCTCCAAGCTGCTTTCCATGACGGTTCTGAAGGGGGTTCCCTCCTCCTTCACTCTGGAGCTCCCCCCGTACCGCAGGCCGCAGATTGGCAAGACCATTGTCCGTTCCATCTTTGACCGGACGCTGTTTGTACTGGGGCGGGCAGTGTCCGTCGCCGCGCCGGCGGGGCTGGTCATCTGGCTGATGGCCAATGTCACACTGGGCGGACAGTCGCTCCTGGCGCACTGCTCCGGATTTCTGGACCCCCTGGGGCGGTTTTTGGGAATGGACGGCGTCATTTTGCTGGCCTTTATTCTGGGGTTTCCGGCAAACGAAATTGTGGTTCCCGTTATGCTGATGGCCTATATGTCCGCCGGGACGCTGATGGACTATGAAAGCCTTGACGCCCTGCGGATGGTGCTGGTACAGAACGGATGGAACTGGATCACGGCGGTGTGTGTGATGCTCTTCTCCCTGTTCCACTGGCCCTGCTCCACCACCTGCATTACCATCTACAAGGAAACCAAGAGCTGGAAATGGACAGCGGCGTCGATGGTACTGCCCACCATGGCCGGAGTGATTTTCTGTGCAGTATTTGCCAATCTGGCAAGGTTGATTCTCAATTAAAATGGGTGCTGTAAAAAAGTGGTTCCAAAAACAAAGGCAGCGATCTCTTTTTTGAGATCAATGCCTTTGTTTTTGGAACCGATTTTTTTACAGCACCTTTGTTGGATTAACGATCTTTTTTACAGCCCCTTGTCAATTCTTCTGATGCGGTACGTTAAGCGAAAAAATCAAGTCCGCAACTGTGTCAACGCTGACCGCATTATCGTCCATGAGCCAGTGATAAATAATCCCGAAGCTTCCAGTGCTGGTATAAATGAATTTGTAAGCCAATTCCTAGGTAACTGGTTCAACGGTTTTCTCAACTCCAAAAATCCGCTCTCCAAAGAAAGTCAGAATATCCCGCTGTAAATCCAAATCGCCGCCTTTGCCCAGCAGAATTTGAAAGACGTGCTTTTTCGCTTGAATGTATTCTAAAATACCTTTGATCGTCTGTCGCTGTTTTTTTCTCACTGTGCAGCCCTTCGGTCATAATGCTGTCAACGAAAATCGTCATATCCACCATAATATCCGCTTCCAGCTTTTTAAGCTGGTCGTAGGGGTCTGTAAAGTGGGCGTAGTAGGTGGAACGGTTCACATCAGTATCCTCACAGATTTCCTTGATGGTAATGCGGGCCAATGGCTTTTCGGCTAAAAATTTTAGGAAGCTCTCGTTCAAAAGCATTTTTGTCATTTTGACCCGGCGGCTTTCTTTATTCATCATCAATCTCCTTGTATTTGTCCGTAATCCAACATAGAGAGACATTTTGGCGGTTTCAGCGCAAAGCGGGCCACATTGATGATTGTTTTCCGCTCTCAAGTTATTATTCCATTATTATACCGA
>Ga0137309_102041_pt1 | contig 12709 bp, 8 predicted proteins | sample NAcewiD2O_June_FD_97179 | JGI IMG/M metagenome (GOLD analysis project Ga0137309, IMG submission 97179) | Mouse cecal microbial communities from Vienna, Austria - N-Acetylneuraminic amended D2O_June | ecosystem: Host-associated > Mammals > Digestive system > Large intestine > Cecum | place...
CTACCCCTCTCCGCTTGCGGACGAAGGCTACGACATCTCCGATTATTATGATATCGATCCCCGTTTCGGCACCATGGAGGACATGGATCGTCTCCTGGCCGAGGCAAAAAAACGTAATATGTACATCCTCATGGACCTGGTAGTCAACCACTGCTCCGACGAACACGAATGGTTCAAAAAAGCCTGTCAGGACCCGGAAGGAAAATACGGCAATTTCTTCTATTTAAGAGATAAAAAAGAAGGGGAGCTCCCCACCAACTGGCGTTCCTATTTCGGCGGCCCGGTATGGGAGGACCTTCCCGGAACCAACAAGCAGTATCTTCACGTGTTCCACAAAAAGCAGCCTGACCTGAACTGGGAAAATCCCGAAGTCCGGGAGGAGGTCTACAAGAACATCAACTGGTGGCTGGACAAGGGTCTGGGCGGCTTCCGCATCGACGCCATCATCAACATCAAGAAGGCGCTTCCCTTCCGTGACTACGAGCCCGACCGGGAGGACGGCCTGTGCACCATCAAAGCCATGCTCAGCGAAGCAAAGGGGATCGGCGAATTTTTAGGAGAAATGCGGGACCGCACCTTTAAGAAATACGACGCCTTCTCCGTGGGAGAGGTCTTTGACGAAAAGCCCGAAGAGATCCCGGATTTCATTGGAGACAACGGCTATTTTTCCAGTATGTTCGACTTCAACGAGACGATTTTCGGGGAAAGCGACAAGGGCTGGTACGATATGCGGCAGATTACGCCGGACGACTACAAAAAATGCTGCTTTGAAGCCCAGGCAAAAGTCGGCGATATGGGATTTTTATCCAACATCATCGAAAACCACGATGAGCCCCGCGGCGTCAGCCGTTATATCCCCGAAGGCGACTGCTGCCCGGAAAGCAAAAAGATGCTGGCGGCCCTCAATTTCATGCTCCGCGGCCTTCCGTTCATTTACCAGGGACAGGAGCTGGGTATGGAAAACGTCCCCATCTCTTCTATAGAAGAAGTGGATGACATCTCCGCCATCAACGAATACCAGGTTGCGCTGGACGCAGGGCTTTCTGCGGAAGAAGCGGTGAAGGTCGTTTCCAAATACAGCCGCGACAACGCCCGCACCCCCATGCAGTGGACCGGCGGGGAAAATGCCGGGTTCACCACAGGAAAGCCCTGGCTGAAGGTCAATCCGAACTATACCTCCATCAATGCGGCCGCACAGCAGGACGACCCGGATTCCGTGAGAAGCTTTTACAAGCAGCTGATCGCCCTGCGCAAGAATCCGGAATACAAGGAAACCGTAGTATACGGAGCGCTGGAACCGGCATGGGAGGATCAGCACAACCTGATGGCATATTACCGCAAGGGCGATAAGACGCTGCTGGTGATCGGCAATTATCAGAAGGAAGAGCAGGCAGTGACATTACCGTCCGAGCGCAAAAAGGTACTGCTGAACAACTATCCGGATCTTGCTCAGGATAACAATACGATCCGGCTGCGCAGATACCAGGTACTAATCCTGGAAATGTAATATCCGCCCCCCTGAACTACGATTTATGCACACACATACGAGCCTGGTAAGCAAGACACAAAGCACAGGCTCCTATTACACACAGCGATACATTATGCATAGCATGCTACTGTTCACACCCTGACCGGGCGCTCACAGTAACGGCATCCGGCTCATTGGAAAGTCGCCTGAAGGCGAGGAGCCGGATTCCCGTTCCATCACTGTATTGGCCGGCTGCCGTGCAGCGAGTGCACGGCACCGTGTGAACAGTAATCATAGCATGCTACAGAAAGGAGCTTACGATTATGAACAGAACATGGTGGAAAGAAGCAGTCATTTATCAGATTTACCCCCGCAGCTTTATGGACAGCGACGGAGACGGCATCGGCGATCTGCAGGGAATCATCAGCCGTCTCGATTACCTCAAATACTTAGGCATTGATGTCATCTGGATGTCCCCGGTCTACAAGTCTCCCAACGATGACAACGGCTATGACATCAGCGATTATCAGGCGATCATGGATGAATTCGGGACCATGGAGGATTTCGATGAGCTACTGGCCGCTGCACATGAGAGAGGCATCAAGATCGTCATGGACCTGGTGGTGAACCACACCTCCGACGAGCACAAATGGTTCGTGGAAAGCCGCAAATCCGCGGACAACCCGTACCGCGACTACTACATCTGGCGGGAAGGGAAGGACGCCCAGACCCCACCCAACAACTGGGGCTCCTGCTTCAGCGGTTCCGCATGGGAATACGATGAAGCAACCTCCATGTACTACCTGCACCTGTTTTCCAAAAAACAGCCTGACCTGAACTGGGATAACCCGAAGGTACGCCAGGAGGTCTTTGACATGATGACCTGGTGGTGTGACAAAGGCATCGATGGCTTCCGCATGGATGTGATCAGCATGATCTCCAAGGTAAAAGAACTGCCCGACGGCGAGATCAAGGGTCTGTACGGCGACTACGGCCCCTATGCGGTAAACGGCCCCAACGTCCACAGATACCTCCAGGAAATGAATGAAAAGGTATTGTCAAAATACGATATCATGACCGTAGGCGAGACCCCCGAGGTCACCACGGAGCTTGCAAAGCAGTACGCAGGGGAGGACACCCGCGAGCTGAACATGGTCTTCCAGTTCGAACACGTAGATTCCAAGGGAAAATACGCAAAGTGGACGGACGAAAAAATGCCCCTCACCACCCTGAAAAATATCTTCACCCGCTGGCAGACCGAGCTCTATGGAAAGGCATGGAACAGCCTGTTCCTGGATAACCACGACCAGCCGAGAGCCGTCTCCCGCTTCGGAAATGACAGCCCTGAGTACCGGGAAACTTCCGCGAAAATGCTGGCTACCTGCCTTCACATGATGCAGGGCTCCCCCTACGTGTACCAGGGGGAAGAGCTGGGTATGACCAACTACCCATTCCAGAGCCCCTCCGATTTTCGGGATATCGAGAGCGTCAACGCATATAAGGAATGGTGCGAGAGCGGCCTTGTCTCCCACGAGGAATTCTGGCCCTGCCTGCTCTGGCTCAGCCGCGACAATGCCAGGACCCCCATGCAGTGGGACGACAGCAGCCAGGCCGGCTTCACCACCGGCACCCCCTGGATCGCGGTCAATCCGAACTATAAGGAAATCAACGCCAAGGCGGAGACCGCAGACCCCAATTCCGTATTCCACTATTATAAGAAGCTGATCGCCCTGCGCAAACAGACCCCGATCATGGTCTACGGAAAATACGAGCCTCTGTTCGAAGACAGCGAGGATTGGTTCGTCTACACCCGGACCCTGGATCAGGAAAAACTGCTGGTAGTCTGCAGCTTCACCGACCGGGAGACCGCATTTACCATCCCCGAAGAATTTGCAGGCGCGGACCTCCTCATCTCCAACATGGAGCCTGCAGGCAATCAGGGTATGGTGACCCTTCGGCCCTACGAAGCCTTTGTACTGTGGAAAAAATAATGAGCATGAAAAAAGCCCCTCGGCACACTTCTGAGGGGCTTTTCTTCGTATTCAATATCAAGCGCTTTCTCTTACTTCTCTTCCTTCACAAACACCGCCGCAGCCGCCGGAACCACGATCCTCCCGGCTTCCGCTTTCAAGTCCCCGCCGTTCTGGTACACCACCTCACCCAGCTTCCCACCGTACTCAAAGCTTGCTTCCTTCCCGGACGGGTTGATCACCACCAGGATGGACTCCTTCCCGTCCGTCCTGCGGTACACCAGGGGATACGCATGCTCCTCACAGTACAGGAACTCGATCTTCGCCTCACTCTGCAGCACCGGATTGGCCTGCCGGATTTCGATCAGCTTCTTCACCTCATGGTATACCGACGCCGGGTCCGCCATCTGCTTCTCTGCCGTGGGCCGGTTCCTGTCCGGGTCGATGGGGATATACAGCAGCTCCGCCGCTCCTGCCGAGAAGCCCGCGTTCAGGCCGCTGTCCCACTGCATCGGGGAGCGGGAACCCGTCCGGTGATATCCGCCCTCCACAGACACTACATCCGGGAGATACTTCATCCCCAGCTCATCCCCGTAATAGATGAACGGCGCCCCCGGCAGCGACAGCACAAACGCGAACACGATCTTGATCTCCTCCGCGTCCAGCCACTTGGAGAGCCTGTCCATATCATGATTTCCCGACGGCACGCAGATCATGCCCTTGCCGTTGGTGGGCTCATAGCACATCTTATAATAGTCGATAAACTCCTTCGCGTTCCCCTTGCCCTCCCGGGAAAAATAGGGATCATCCCCATGGAACAGATCCGTATAATGGCTGGGCCCGAAATGCAGCATAAAATCCATATGGAACCCGGACCGCAGGCTCCGGTCCGGCTGTCCCCATTCCGAGATCATGGCCGCCTCCGGAAATTCCGTTTTCAAAAAGTCCATGAAATCCTGCCACAGAAGGATCGTCCCCTCCTGCTCCGGATCATTTTTCACAAGGGAGCCTGCCATATCCACGCGGAAGCCGTCACAGCCCATTTCCAGCCAAAACCGCATGATATCCTTGATCGCTTCCCGGGTAGCCAGCGCGTCCTCAGAATCCATCGGCTGCTGCCATTCCGGCTCATCCACCTCGTAGAACCCGTAATTCAGACAGGGCTGATGGGAATAAAAATTCACCGCGACACAGCCGTCCCGCTGGCTTAAGCCCCGCAGAAAGCCCCGGATGCTGCCCACGCCCTCGAAGCTCTTCCATGCTTCATCCGTCCACACATACCGCCCGGAATACGCGTTGCTCTCCGGCTTCAGAGACTCCTGGAACCAGGGGTGATCCCAGGAGGTATGCCCGGGAACCAGATCCAACATCACATGCATGTCCCTCCGATGCACTTCCTCAAACAAACGCTTCAGGTCCGCGTTCGTCCCGTACCGGGGCGCCACCTTCATGTAGTCGGACACATCATATCCCGCGTCCAAAAACGGAGATTCGAAGCAGGGGTTCAGCCAGACGGCATTGCAGCCCAGCTCCTGAATATAATCCAGATGGTCGATGATCCCCTGGATATCTCCGATCCCGTCCCCGTTCGTATCCGCAAAGGACTGGGGATAAATCTCATAAAACACCGCATTTTTCAGCCAATTCACCATCATCATTTCCTCCTCTTTCTACAAAGAAAGCCCTGAAAGAACGTATCCGGTCCGCACACTGTCCGAACCATCACAAATGCTTCTCTTTCAGAGCTTAATCCTTTTTATTACAGTCACTCAAAGCGGCACAGAGCTTCCGATTCATATCTGCCGCGGCTCATACGCGTAAACCGCCGGCAAAGCTGTCTGCCGGTGCTTCACCATTAATGACAGATCGCCTTTTCCGTTTCCTTGTCAAAGAAATGCGCATGATCCATATTTGCCGCGATCCGGTACGCGCCTCTCTCAGGCTGCTTTCCGGCTGCCGGAATCTTCACGATGATCCGGATATCACTTACGGTCATATACAGGTTATAGTCCGCGCCCAGCAGTTCGCTGAAATTCATCTCCGCATCCATCGCATTGTCCTCGGTCAGCATATTCTGTCCCAGGAAGTCCTCCGGACGCAGTCCCATGATCACCCGTTTGCCGGCATACTTCGCCAGGGCGTCGCACTTAAATTCCGGAACAGCCAGCTTGTTCTTGCCGAGCACCGCATAGAGCCTGCCGCCTTCCTTCGCAATCTCCACATCCAGGAAGTTCATCTGCGGGCTGCCGATAAATCCTGCCACAAACAGGTTCACAGGCTGCTCATACAATGTCTGGGGCGTATCAAACTGCTGCACGATCCCGTCCTTCATGACCACGATGCGGTCGCCCATGGTCATAGCCTCTGTCTGGTCATGGGTTACATATACGAAAGTAATGTTCAGTCTCTGGTGCAGCTTCGCAATCTCCGTTCTCATGGAAGCACGGAGCTTCGCATCCAGATTGGAAAGCGGTTCATCCAGCAAAAATACCGCGGGATTCCGGACCATGGCGCGGCCCAGGGCCACACGCTGTCTCTGACCGCCGGAAAGCTCTTTGGGCTTCCGGGTCAGCAGATGCTCCAGATCCAGGATCTTCGCCGCCTCATGCACGCGCTTGTCGATCTCCGCCGGGTCCTCCTTGCGGAGCTTTAAGCCAAACGCAATATTCTTATATACATTCATATGCGGATACAACGCATAATTCTGGAATACCATCGCAATATCACGGTCCTTGGACGGCACCTTATTCATCAGCCGGTCTCCGATATACATCTCCCCTTCCGTTATGGACTCCAGCCCCGCAATCATTCGCAGAGTCGTGGATTTTCCACAACCAGACGGCCCGACCAGAATAATAAATTCTTTATCTTTTATCTCTAAGTTCAAATTCGGGACAACCGGAGAGGTCGCGCCCTCATAAGTCTTTGTCACGTTTTCAAAACGAATCGAAGCCATAATCATTTCCTCCAATTGTTAAAGTTTCAGCAGCAGTCCGCTTTGCGCGCCGCACTTCTGCTATCTCCTTTTCTTTGCGCCCTTTGCGGCGCTTCCCCCGGCCGCCGAACTGTTTCCCTTACCGGGATACGCCTGCCGGTTCCAGTCCGGGTTCGAATAACTGCTCTCCTGGAAGAACACCTCCGCATTCCGGTGCTCCTCGTCAATAAACACAGCCTCCTTCGGAGCCTCATGCTTCACTTCCAGCATTTCCGGGTCGATCCTCTGGAATGCCTTCCGGAAAAAGAAGCTGTTCAGATAGGCCACGATCCCGAATCCCATCATTCCCCACAGAAAAACAGCCAGATTCAAGCCGTCCGGATTCATAAAGAAAGAAATATAAATCGCCGCTATGACAAGCAAAATGCTGAGTATTGTCCAAGGCAGCGCCGCGATACTGAGCAGCCATGCATTTTTCAGCGTGTTCTTCACATGGTTTTCATATCTTGCCTGCAGCGGAAACAGATACTGAAACCCGAACAGGAACAGGATGCACATCATGAAAAAGCTGATCCGGTATACCCTTCCCATCGCGCCGCCCATACTGGACACGATCAGATAGTAGATTCCCAAAAATGCAAATGCCGCCAGGCACAGCAGCCAGATCACGGTTGCCTGCTTAAAATTCCGCCGGAACGCGTCCCAATACTGCTTGACGATGATGTCGTCCTCATCATCCGTCAGTATCGCCTGCATGCAGGCGTACAATGCCGTCAGCGCCGCCCCCACCGTAAACAGCGGAAGCGAAAGAAGACAGAACGCAATGTTGCACAGAATGATGTTCGCCAGCTTCCTCAGCGCGTTCATCAGCGGTCCGTTCATATCAAATAAATTCATAGCGGGCTCCTTTCCGAAAAGAAGCGGGTATCTGTACAGTTACAGAAGCCGTATATCTGCTCAGTGCCTTCGCAGATACGCCGCAATCCCATGAAAATTGGCTTCGCCAATGGGGATTGCTCCTGCAGATGATGCGTTTTCGTACGAACAACGCAGTAAATGCGCTGTCCTGTGCTGAGCAATTACGAAACTGTTACTTGATCGCGCCTTCTACCATACCGTTCATGATCTGCTTCTGAGCGATCAGGAAAATGATGACCATCGGGATGATCGCCAGCAATGCCGCTGTCAGGATCAGGTCCCACTGTTTTACATAGGAACCTACGAAAGCCTGCACCGCAACCGGAAGCGTCTTGACCTTGCCGTTCTGTCCCAGCATCAGGGACGGCAGGAGGTAGTCGTTCCAGATCCACATTCCGTTCAGGATCGTAACGGTGGTAATAACCGGTGTCAGCAGCGGGAAGATGATACGGAAGAACGTACCCTCCGGGGAACATCCGTCGATGGATGCTGCCTCCTCCAGCTCATAAGGGATACCCTTGATAAAACCGGTCAGGATAAATACAGTCATAGCGCCGCCGAATCCGCAGTACGCAAACACGATACCCGGGATGGACTGCAACAGGGAGATCCCTACGAAGTTGCCTACGTCACGGAAGGTAGAGATCAGCGGCAGCATAACAACCTGGAACGGAATGATCATGGACGCGATAAAGATCATGTAGATCGCCGTGGACCATTTCGTCTTATTCCGGCAGATGACCCATGCAGCCATACCGCCGAACAGAGCCAGTACGACCAGTGAGATCACGGTAATGATCACGGAAGTGCCGAACGCGTACCAGAAGTTAAAGTTCGAGTTATTGACTACAGAGGAGAGGTTCGTCATCAGCTGTGAAAAGCTGACGCCCTCAAAGCCAACCGGGCTTGCAACGATACTGTTCGCGTTCTTGAACGTATTCATCACTACCAGATAGAATGGAAACAGAGTATATATCGCAACGATGATACCGATAACGGTCAGGATGATCTTTCTCGATTTCTTCATTTCCATTACATCTCCACCTCCTTCTTGTTAGAGATCCGTACCTGAATAATGGATACACAGGCCAGGATGATAAAGAACAGAACTGCCTTCGCCTGTCCAAGCGCATAGTTGTTCTTGGAAATTGCCGTATTGTAAATGTTCAGGGCCAACATCTGGGTACCATTGGTCAGATAGCTTCCGAAGAAGTCTGTCACGGAGCCTGTACCGTTTGTCAAAGCCATATTCACGTCAAACTGCTTGAACGCGGAGGTCAGTGTCAGGAAGGTACAGATCGTGATCGTGGATGCGATCATCGGAACCTTGATCTTCATCAGAGTCGTCCATGCGTTGGCGCCGTCAATCTGAGAAGCCTCCAGCACATCCTTCGGCACAGTGGTCAGACCTGTTACGTAGATCAGCATGATATATCCTGCATACTGCCAGATATATACAACGATGATCGCCATAAATGCGGTCTTGGTATTGGCAAGGACAGAATTCTGATGGCCGCTGATGGCCGCGGTGATCTGGACAAGCACATTGTTGAACGCGAACTGCCAGATATAACCCAGTACGATACCTCCGATCAGGTTCGGGAGGAAATACGCCGCACGGAAGAAATTCACGCCTTTCAGCTTGCTGGTACACAAAAGAGCCAATGAAAAGCCTACCAGGTTCACCAATACCATATTAAATACCACAAACAGGAAGGTCAATAATACAGACCAGATAAATGCCGGATCCTTAAACATCGTAGTATAATTCGTCAGCCCGATAAATCCTGTAAATTTGATGCCGTTCCAATCTGTGAAGGAATAGAAAATACCCAGAAGCAACGGGATGATCACTGTCACTGCAAATGTGAACAATAGTGGAAACAAAAATATAAAATTAATGATGCCGCGATGATGTTCTACTGTCGGGAATAAATACAGTCCGATCAAAAACGCGATCGCCCCGATGATCAGCAATGGTCCCCTGACCGGACTTCCGCCGCCGGAAAAGTCCATCACTAAGGAAACTACCATACCAGCCACTCCTGCGGCCAGAAGAACAAGAGACAGCATTTTTCTGCTTGATGAGTTCTCAGACATTTTATAGCTCCTCTCTATTGGTTCTTATTTTGTAATGGAGACAGGAGAACATGTCCCCTGTCTCCTTTCATTTAGAGAAAATAAATCTTTAAGTTAGTTTGCGTAGCAAGCCTGAATTACCTGCTCCATTGTCTGTACAAATTTATCTGTATCCAGATTGCCTGCCGCGTAATCAGAGAATACCTGGCCAGTGTAGTTCTGCGCAAGTCCTTCCTTCATGCCCAGCCAATGCCATCCGGAAGTCTTTCCTGCTGTCTGGTAGTCTACGATCGTCTGCGCGAACGGATCATTTGCGACATACTTGCAGGAATTGTACGGGCTGATAAATCCAGCTTCCTCTACCAGTACCTGCTGTGCCTTGTCTTCGGAGCACCACTGCAGGAATGCCTTAGCCGCCTCTGCGTTTCCATCAGAGAATACAGACCACCAGGAAGGTGAATTTGTCAGGATCGTGTCCATGCCGTCTTCAAACGCATATGGAACCATTCCAACCTTGAAGTTGCCTGCCGCTTCATAAGCTTCCGCGTCATCGCCTGTTATGGTAGCGCCGATCCAGGAACCCTGGGTAACAAACGCATACTTGCCTGACGCAAAGTTCAGGATCTGCTGATCATATGTACCGGAAACCAACAGCGCCGGATCGGAGTACTGATTCAAAAGACCTACAAACTCCGCAAAATCTGTCAGACGGTCTTTGTCTACTTTTCCGCCGTCATTGAGCATATCAATATAGGTTGTATCATCACGGTCCAGACCGCCGTCAATGTAATTTGCAAACAAGTGGTTTCCTGTTGACCAGTACAGGTTTGTAGCCTCTGCGCAATAGCCTACAACAGCATCCAGGCCAAGGTCAGCTTTTTTGGAATCCAGTGTCTTAAAAGCCTCTTCGATCTTATCCGGGGAGGTCAATGTTGCCGGATCAATCTCAGCCTTCTCCAGAATGTCCGCATTGTATGCCAGGCCGACCGCTTCTACCGTATACGGGAATCCGATGGTGCCGTATTCCTCATCAACATATGCAGCGTCTGTATCGGAGGCCCATGCCTCACCGCTCATATCCTCCAGCATGCCTTCCCAGTTGCCGAAGTCTGTAGAACCGCCGTTCACAAAGATATCCGGCATATTGTCCGCCTGATAGTAGCCCTTGAGGGTACCCTGGATATCAATACCGCCGCCCATGGACTCGATCTCAACCGTAACACCGGTTTCTTCTTTATACATCTCAGCCAGCTTCTTCAGCTGAGAGTCAATCTCGATCTTGCCGTTAACCAGACGGATCGAATCACCGGAACCGCCGCCTGATGAACCAGAATCAGACTCGGAAGATGAACCGGAGTTCCCTGCGTCTCCGCCTGATGAACCGTTATCTCCGCCGCTTCCGCAAGCTGCCAAACTCATTACCATAGTTGCTGCCAACAATGTTGCAATTAGTTACTTTTCACGGGATGGGGAAAGGGCATGACAATCAGGGGCTCATTTGAGCCCCGCATCTGGCCTGTTATTCAGATTGAGTCCTATTAGAATCCCCTGACTTTTCGTGCTTCGGTTTGGAGGGAATTTGCCTTTTAAATATTCTTTTTACAGATTCGTAAAGATTATCTGCATTTTCTGCCGCGAAATGATCTACCACACCTAAACATTCACAGAAATACGTGAGATGCTCAAAACTGCGCAGTGAAATGGCCTGGTTGAACTTTCCCTTTAAAACCCGGGCCTTCCGTTCGCAAAGATTATTGTCGGGGGCTACAAGTGGGTTCGACAGGAACAGGAGATGATGATGCTTGTATTTCACCATCCGCAGGTACAGATTGTACCCATCCCTATAATAATCTGATGGTGGATTATCCTCATATTCTTTGGTCGCTGTTCTGACGATCTCATCATATCTTGCTTCAAATTCAGCAATCTTTTCTTCTGTGATCCCTTCTGCCCCAGCCAGATTGTTTTCATGGATCATTTCCTGTATGAGCTCCAGCATCAGCCTGTGCCATGTGAGGTTTTTCTCATTCTCTATGCTGTCCCTGAGGTAACGCTCGATGTGCACCATGCACTCCTGATGGTCGCAGCCGTAGCTGTAAAAACATGCTTCGTGGTCATGGATCAGGATTCCGCAAAAGTTCTCAACAGGTGTTCCCTTGACCGCAGCATGTCCTTTGCTTTCTCTCGCAAAATACATGGTTGCTATACCATTGCTGCATACGATGACATGACGGCTGCAGCCATTGATCCTTGCCGATGTGCCATCCACGTGTATGACAGGTCCATCAAGGAGTGCTTTGTACAGGCCATCCTGCTCTTCTTTACTTTTTAGTGAAAATTCGCGGCACAGGCCGCTGATCATCCCCACTGACGGCGAGAGTATCCCGTCCGTGATGTCAGAGACAAACCTGGCAGTTTTTTCCAGGGACACATTGCATCTGCTGTTCAGCATAAAAAGGACTGCTTTCATGGATTCATCATAATTCACATCATTCGTCACTCCCTCAGGGAATGCGGAGTGTACATTCCGGCCTTTCTTTTTATCATAAAATTCCGCGGCATGGTATTCGGTGACTACCGGGACAACGCGGATGCCTATGACCTGCCTGGAAATGATATTTCCCGTAGGGACATACCTCTGGTCATCTTTGAATCGTTCTTCTGTTTCTATCTCCACGACTTTCTCCGGTTCCATATGTTTCCGCGGATGATGTGGATGCCCTGGCTGGGCACCCGGCTTTTTCCCGGTCTTTTCCCGATTATTCGTGATCTTTTTGCGATTGATGCATTTGGAGGAAGGCAGGGATGAATTCTCATAATTATGGTTGACCTGCGCGGTGAGCTTTACGATCAATCCCAATGCTTCCTCCAGTTTTACTGCCGTCTCATAGTAATCAGACAGTGCCTGTTTTCTTTTTTCATCCAGTTCAGCATTGCGGTTCTTAAGGCTGGCCACAATATCTAAAAGCTCCGTAATGGCCTTTTTTAGCTTCCGGACCTCTTTTTCATGCTCTTTCTGGACGTCCTCCAGTACATCCAGCCACTGCCTTGTGATCTCTTTGCGGGAAAAAGAAAGATCCTCCCGTTCTTTCTGCAGCTTTTTTATGGTATGATTCAGATCGCGGATCACACGTTCATACTCTGTGCGCAGCTTCACATAAGCTTCCCCTGATCGGAAGGAAGCCAGTTCCTGTCTTGCTGCCCTGAGCTGATATGATAATGAAGTGTTCAGAAAAAACTGTTGGTTGTTCATTTCTTTTCCTCCGGTATGCATTTCCCTGTTTTTTGATCAAAGCCGTGAAAGCTCTTCGATTTTTGAGAGGCGTCTTTTGTATTCAT
>Ga0137309_102047_pt1 | contig 12701 bp, 10 predicted proteins | sample NAcewiD2O_June_FD_97179 | JGI IMG/M metagenome (GOLD analysis project Ga0137309, IMG submission 97179) | Mouse cecal microbial communities from Vienna, Austria - N-Acetylneuraminic amended D2O_June | ecosystem: Host-associated > Mammals > Digestive system > Large intestine > Cecum | place...
ACATTGACGGTTTCCGTTTCGATCTGGTAGGTCTGCTGGATACAAAGACAATTAATGAAGTGGTGGAAACTGTTCATAAGAGGCATCCCGAGGCAGTATTTTACGGTGAAGGCTGGGCACTGAACACCGCAGTCAGCAAAGACGGGTATACAATGGCAACACAAGCCAATGCGTCTGCAACGCCAAAGTTTGCATACTTCAGTGATACAATCCGTGATTTGGTGAAAGGTAAAAATGACGAGGAGAATCTCGGTTTTGTATCAGGTTTGACAGGAAAAGAAGAAGATATGGCAAACTGCTTCCGTTCTCTTACATGGTGGAGTAAAAACCCGACACAAATTGTAAACTATGCATCATGTCATGACAACTATACATTGATGGACAAATTGTATGCTACGACGGAAAGGAAAGGTAATGCTAGCAGGGCAGAAGTGATTAAGATGAATAACCTTTCCGCTGCGATTTATATGATGGCAGAAGGTATTCCTCTGATTCACGCAGGAGAAGAAATTCTTAGAATCAAGCGGGATGAAAAGGATAATATTATTCATAACAGTTACAATTCGCCAGATTCAGTGAATCAGATTAAGTGGGAAGATTTGGATAAGCCTGAATATAGAGCAGTCAGGGATTACTACAAAGGTTTGATTGACTTCCGTAAGAATCACGCCGCGCTGCGTCTGGATTCAGCAGATGCTGTTGCAGCAAATGTTAAATATCATTGGGTGACAAATGAAGTGATTCTTTTTGCCATCAACGGAAAAGACAGTGTGCCAGATGAAGTATCAGACGAATTGTTATCATTTTCAATGCAACAAAAACAGATCAGGACGTTAATCTGTATGAATATGGCATAAAAGAAGATGAAACTTGGAATGTCTGCATCAATGAAAAAGAGGCAGGGACCAAAGTATTATCACAAGTAACAGATGGTACTGTAAAAGTAGCTCCTATATCAGCAATGGTTCTTGTAAAGGGTGAAACTGTTGATGCTAATTCTGTATACGAGGAAAATAAGTTGCAAAATACAGAACGTCAGCGGAAGTACCTGCAAGATTTGATTTCAAGGTGTGAAAAGCTTGTGCCGGATAACTATACAGAAGAAAGCTGGAATGTATTTCAGGAGGCACTTCTCTCTGCAAAACAAGTTTGGGAATCAGCAACAGCAACACAGGAACAGTTAATTGATGCAAGAGAAAATCTGACAGCAGCATATGATGCGCTGGAAGTTATAGCAGGTGTCGTAGATACAGCGAAATTAGATGCTTTGATTGCTGAATGCAAAGAAAAGGTTGCAGGCGGACAGGGTGAATATACAACCGAGAGCTGGACAGTCTTTACAGAAGCGTTGTCAGCAGCAGAAGCAGTTCGGGCAGAACAGGAAGTAACACAGGAAGCGATTAATGCTGCTTATGATAGTTTGAAAGCTGCATACGAGGGACTTAAAAAACCTGTTGCGAACACTGATAAACTGAAAGAATTAATCAAAGAGTACGACAATCTGAAACAGGGTAACTATACAGATGAAAGCTGGGCAGTATTTGTAAATGCGCTGGCAGCAGCAAAAGCAGCAGTTGCAAAGCCAGATGCAACACAGGCAGAAATAGATAAGGCAGAACAAGACCTTAGAGACGCTTATAGCGCATTGAAAGTACCAGAGGGTACCGTAGACAAAGAAAAGTTAAAGGCGTTGGTTGCTATTTATAAAGAAATCCAGAATGCAGGACAGGGCGATTACACAGACGAAAGCTGGAAAGCATTTTCAGATGAATTAGCAAACGCTGAAGCACTGCTCGAAAAATCAGATGCAACACAGGCAGAAATAGATGAGGCATACAGCAAATTAGAGACTGCATACACCAATCTTACCAGCACAAAGAATACCGAAAAGCTAGACGAATTGATCGCAGAATGTAGCAAGCTGGATAAAGGTGATTACACAGACGAAAGCTGGAATGCGCTTCAGGAGGCACTAAAGGCAGCAAAAGAAATCGCAGATAAACCCAATGCAACACAGGCAGAAATAGATAAGGCAGAACAAGACCTTAGAGATGCTTATAACGCGCTAAAGATACCAGAAGGCACCATAGACAAAGGAAAGTTAAAGGCTCTTATTGCAGTCTGCGACGAAATTCTCAACAAAGGACAGGGCAGCTATACAGCCGAAAGCTGGAATGCGTTTACACTTGCACTCGAGGAAGCGAAAGCTATTCTGGCAAAGGAAGATGCAACGCAGCCAGAAGTTGATGAGGCAAGAAATAAACTAGACAAAGCGCACAATAACCTTGTCAGCATAGAGGAAGAAATAAAAGCCCTCAAAGAACTGATAGTAACATGTGAAAAATACATAAAGGAGGATTATACTACTGAGAGCTGGAGAGTATTTGAAGATGCCCTTCAAGCAGCAAAGGAAGTGGCAGAAAATCCCAATGCAGCATTGGAGGAAATCCAAAGGGCAGCGGACGATTTACAGAATGCTGTAAAGGCGCTGATAAAAGTAAAAGAAGGACTCTGGACAGCATGGGCGCCAGACTCAGGATTAACTGCACCGGAAAACGGCGAAGGCAACTATCATGTTGCATACACCGGAAAAGCATTTAAGCCTGAAATCTTAGTATATGATGGCAAAACGCTGCTCAAGGAGAAAGCAGATTATACTGTATCCTATAAGAATAATACAAATGCAGGTCCGGCAACTGTCACTGTCAAAGGAAAAGGCAATTATTCTGAATCCATCACCGCAGAATTTACGATTGATCCAATTGATATTGCAACGCTTGAAATCGAGGACCTGTATGCAGCAGTGGCATCTAACAATACAAAGCAGGTAGCACTCAAGCCTGTTGTGAAGTTCAACGGCAAGACATTGAAGATGGGGAAAGACTATACTGTAGCTTATGAGGATCCAAATGGCGGAAAAGCGCCCGGAAATCCTTCGATGGATTTTGACGTGAAGATTGATGCGGCATCGGTGAATTTCACAGGCAGAAAAATGATTAAGATGACGCTTGTCGATAAGGATAACGCATACTTAATGAGCAAGGCAAGCATCGGCAAAATTGTAACGTCAGACAGGGTATACACCGGCGAAGTATTGAAACCACAGATTACTGTAAAATATGGCAAAACTACATTGCTAAAGGATACAGACTATACAGTTCTCTATGACGATGAGCATATCGAGGCAGGAGAGACGGCAACCATAACCATTCGCGGAAATGGAACCACCTACTTTGGCGAAAAGACGACTTCCTTTAAGATTACAGGTACGCCGTTAAAGGCGGGTCAGATATCGCTAAAAGATGTGCCAAAAACCGGTTTGGTGTATACAGGAAAGCCGCAGGAGCCAGAGATTGACGGCATAGATAGGAAGAATTACGAGGCAGTTTACCAGAATAATACCAATGCTGGTACAGCAACCGTTGTGATAACAGGTAAAAACGGCTATACTGGAACGGTGAAAAAGACATTCAAGATTACAGCTTATGATATATTCGCCAACTCGGACAAGAAATTTAAATATAACATCAATGGCAGTATACCATTCGCAAAAGGCGGCAGCAAGCTCACAGATAATCAGACAGGCGCAAGATTTACAATCAGCGATGGCGTAGAAATCGCATTACAGCAGGGAAAAGACTACACACTGTCCTATAAAAATAACAAGAAAGTGGGCGATAACACTGCAAGCGTGACAATCAAGGGCAAAGGCAATTTTAAGGGAACGCTCAAAAATATTCCATTTACAATTGTAGCGCAGGATCTTTCTAATTTAAATATCACCGCCGCAGACGTTCTGGAAAAGAATGCGAAAAAATTCAATAAGGTGGTTCCGGTTGTCACAGATTTAGATGGAAAGACACTCAAAAATAAGACCGATTTTGAGCTTGATACAGCAACAGCATACACGGACGAAGCAGGAAATCCGATCTCAAGCACAGAGCCAGCAACAGGTACTGCGGTTAAAGTCACCGTAACAGGAAAAGGAAACTATCAAGGAACAGCCTCAGCAATATTCCATATTATTGATAATAATATGAGCATTGCCAAAGCAAGTGTACAGATAGAACCGCAACGCTACACAGGCAGTGAAGTGACTCTGAGTAATGACCAGATTCATGTCAAGCTGAAAATCAATGGTACTATTACAGAATTGCAAAATGATAATTTTCAAATCGTAGGATATTCGAAGAATATCAAGAAGGGAACTGCAAAAGTCACCATACGCGGCATTTATCCATATGGCGGAACAAAGACAGTAAACTTTAAGATCACAGCACGTCCAATGAATTAAGTTTATAGCGCTGCACAGCGAAATAGATACCAGACACATAGACATCAAATGCAGCAAAAAAGGCAGAGGAAACATCAATCCTCTGCCTTTTTCTCCCAAATCTCCCCCTCCGGCAAAAATCCGCCGCAAGGGTATTGTGTCAGCCACATGAAGGCTTCCGCAGACGGCATCTTGGCGGTGAAAGCTGTGTCTGCATAATCAGGGTGTGCGGTGTTGATCACAAAGCACCCTTCTTCGTCCTTGTGCGTTGCGCATTGAATCCATAAGGCATGCTCCATATATGTGATTTCAACAGATTGCAGCCGTCCGCTGATCAAATCCGCGGCAGCTGTCTGTACATCCTTTCTTGAAAAAGAAACAAAGCGCTGTGTCGTCTTTCCGACAAGAATCATCTGCTGATTGCGGGCAGTCACCGCCTTTGGGCGAAATATGATCGCTGTATCCCGTGTGAGACGCCACCTTGTCGTGTCTGGCGCCTGTAGGTACACAAGCCAGTCCTTTCCTGTGCGCTGACAGGTTTTGCGGGTGTGAGAAGCAGTGAGCCGACATGCGGAAAAGCTGCCATACAGTAGCGCAATTCCAGCTCTACCAGTTCCATTGTGACCCGCAGAAAACATTTGTCGTTTGCTGTTATTACAATTGAGGTTTTTGGTTATTGTAGTTCTGTAATTGGCGGTTTCTGGTATAGCTTGCGCTCAAGACACTTTTTTTCAAATGCAAGCTGCTGTTTCATTTTTTCATAACCCCCCTCGTTATCTGCCATTTCTAGTCTTTCTAATATATCTAGCTTATCTAAAAGATTGACATTTAATTCTTTTTCACTTGGCATACAATCACCTGTCCTTCCTTGAATCTGTTCTTCTTGTTATAATTTATACTGGTGTCCAGTCTTGTGGACTGTTAATGTAATCATAACAAATTATAGAAAAGGTGTAAAGCGTTCACGCCATTTCCTCCGGCAAAAATCCGCCGTCGTCTATTTAAATCTCCAGCTCACGGCACATTTTCTGCACCGTAATGCGGTAAACGGCATAGACAATACAAGCCATCACAAGCAAAATAATGAGACAGACGCCAAGCCCTGCAACTTCGCCCATCACAAGCTGCCCGTCATTTCCGAACATCAGCATCACATATAACAGATACATTGCCGTCATGCCAACGACAGAAGGCATTCTAAATACAGTGCCCGCCTGACTTTTCACCTCACGCACCAAAAATGCGGGCGGAGCGCCCAGACGGCGCAGATCGTCAAAAACATAGCGGTTGTTCAGCGTGATGGTCATGCAGCGGGTGTAGCTGATAATCAGTGCCGCAAGCGTACAGATGATGGAGATAAACAGAAACATCATCAAATACACGGCAAAACTCCGCAGGAAATCATTCTGGTCCAGGATTCGGATTTTGGGCATGTAAGCCCAGTAAAGGCGGAAGTCACTCGCATCGGGGGCGTCAAAACTGATCTTAGACATTGAGTCGGTATCGCCCCAGTAAACCTCGTCGGCTTCCTCCGCAGCTATTTTTGCCACACGGTCATAAAAATACGCATATTCACATTCCGGTCCAAAGCACGAAATCAGCGTGTGAAAAAAATCCTGCGCGAAAGCATAACTGTCCTTTCCGTCAATGTTGAAAAAAGCGATTGTCCCCAGCCAGTCCGGTGTCAGTCCGCTTGCAATAGCCGCGTAATCGCCATCATTGATTAAATAATAACCCGGCGGTCCGGCAAGAAAATCATAGTGTGCGTACCCGCCAAATTTCGCAGGAATGGTCTCCCTTGTCGCCATGTTTGTCAGAAAGGTGCCTGTGTTTGTGTAATGATAAATGTCGGATTCCGTGGATGTCGAGACAACGCGATATTCGCCGGAGGGAACAACGATTTGTTCTCCAGTCAGCGCATAAAAACCGGATTCGGAGAGCACCTTGACGCTTTCATTCAGATCGACATGTTCCACATGAAACCGTCTGCCATCTTCTTTTCTAACAATGGCATCCATTCCAAGAATCAGATAAGAAGACTGCCTGAAATCCTTGACGGAAAGCCCATGTGCGGCTGCCAGCTTTTGGATTTCCTCCTGCTGCAAAGCAGTCTGATCCATACGGTAATGATAGCAGTAGTCAAACGGACGCGAATGGACGTCGAGTACCTGGCCTGCCCCCAACATAGGAATGTAAAAAATGGCAAATGCGCTTCCGGCGATCAGCACGGTGCTGACAAGCAGGTTGTTGACCGTCTGCTTTCCCTGAAATTTCATCATGCTTCTGGAAATGATATTTTTGTAAGGATGTTTTCTTTTTCCTGCCCAGCCGTGCACGACCGAGTACAGCATGACCATGTACAGTCCCACAAAAACGGGTGCGTAGAAAATACTGATCAGTTCCGTCGGGTAAGCGCTGAACAGGTTCATGTAGACAGCGGGCGCCTCATAGCCGCAGACAGCGCCCGCAAAAATCAATAAAATCCCCACAGGTCCGCACCATCTGCCAAGCTCCCTGACCGGCTCATTCTTGTGCTCCTCATGCACAACATCAATAATGTTTGTCCGCCGCAGATAACGGTATGCAGTGACGCAGGAAAAGGCGACTACAAGCACAAAAAACACTGCTGATAAAAGAAGACAGCGGTAATCCAGCTGTAAGCGCATCTCATCGGTGTCTACAATAAACAGCCGAAATCCATTCCACAGAAGATATACAAACGGAAATCCCGCCACGATGCCGAGTAGCGAAGAAACACTGCTCAGTATGAGCACTTCGCGGAATAGACCGGGGGCAAGCCGCTTCCGCGAAGCGCCAAGCGCCATCAGTGTCCCGAGCTGTCTGGACTTCTTGCGGAAAAACAGACCGGAGGCGTAAACGGTAAAGACCACACACCCAAAGAGCGCCAGCACAAAAATCATTGTGACCTGTTTTCGGCTGTCACCACCCTCCGGCAGTATGAGAAGTACAGTCGGAGAAAACATCATCGCCGCATAAGAAGTAATTAACAACAGGGATACAAAGTTGCAGAACAAGTAGAGATAGGACTGTTTTTGGTCTGCTTTTTGTAGTTTACGTTCCAGTTGCTTCATGGTCATCATTGTTCCTCCGGCCTCCCCTCTATAGCGCTCATCTGCTTGATGGCAGCGAGCAGACGATCCTGAAACATGTCTCTGCTCTCGCTGCCAGTCATAGTTCGTGTCAGTGAATCATAGACAGCGCCATCCTTTAATAAAATAACACGGTCACAGAACGATGCCGCAAAGCTGTCATGCGTCACCATAAAGATCGTTGCGCCCAACTGCTTTCTGGCATTTTCAAACGCCTCGATGACAGTCCGGCTTGACTTGCTGTCGAGATTGCCTGTCGGTTCATCGGCAAGGATGATCAGGGGCTGGTTAATCAGGCTTCTTGCAACTGCCGTCCGCTGCCGCTCACCGCCCGATATTTCCGCCGGATATTTTGCGGCAATGTGCGCGATGCCAAACAGGGAGAGCAGCGCGTCCGCAAGCTGTTCGGCTTCCGGCTCCACCTTGTCTTTGATGATGCGCGGTACAAGGATATTCTCGCGCACCGTCAGCCCGTCGAGCAGCATAAAATCCTGAAAGACAAAACCGAGCTTCTCATTGCGGATTTTGGCGAGCGCGTCCTCATTTAGTCCCTTTAAGCGCTTGCCGCCCAGCGAAATGGACCCTTCATCAAAAGGAATATAACAGGAAATACAGTTTAGGAGCGTGCTTTTTCCTGAGCCGGACGGACCCATCACCGCCACGAACTCCCTCTGCGCAACCGACAGGTCAATACCCTTTAGGACTGGGTAGGACTTGCTCCCAGAACGATATGATTTGTGTAGATTTTTGATTAATAACATAGAAAACCTCCATCTGAATTTTTTCAGCTCTAAAGAACTAAATAGAGCATAGCACAAAAAAATAAGTCTTGATTTCGCCATGTAATCATTCGCGCCAGATTTGTCAAAATTGGAACCGGCGGGCGAAAAATGTAAAGTTATGCAGGTTTTTTGTAATGGATTGCAGCTTCGCAGTCTATTATAATAGAAGAAAAAGTGTTACAATGTTTTTAGGAACTGTAGAAAAATAACTGTTATTCTCGTTTTGTAAAGGGAGGACAAGATGCTTCGAATCGGAATATGTGATGACGCCGCAGATGCAAGAGACGCACTGCGCATACAGCTTGAAAAGATATTAAATGAGGAAAAAGAGCAGATTGTGTATGAATTTTCGACTGGCGCAGGCGCCGTTCACTGGCTGGAAACGCACCCCGGCGAGATTGACCTCTTGTTTCTCGATGTGGAGATGGCTGGGACAAACGGCATGGCGGCAGCAGAGGCAGTCCGCAGATTTGACACAGAGCTGATGATTGTATTTGTGACGGGATATTCTGACTATGTCTTTGACGGGTACAAAGTCAATGCGCTGGATTACATCATCAAGCCCGCAAAACCAGAACGGCTCTCGGAAGTGCTCCGGCGCGTGCGCGCCCAGCTCGAAGCCAAGAAAAGCGAAATGTACGTTTTTAGAAATACAGACGGAAGCTTTCGCCTTCCCATTGCTGCAATCCATTATTTTTATAGTGACAGGAGAAAAGTCGTCCTCGTCTGTAACGAAAAGGAGTATTCATTTTATGCCAAACTGGACGAAGTCGAACGGCAGCTCTCGGGAAGCTTCGTGCGGATTCACCAGCGGTATCTGGTCAATCCAGGACAAGTCGTGCAGATCGGAACAGCTTCGGTGGCAGTCGGTACGGTCAGCAGCCTCAGAACACTCCCCGTCAGCCGGGCACTGAAGGAGGAAGCGCTGAAAAAGCTTGCAAGGGCGATGCTCGTACAGTAATATTGTTGTCAAGTTCGATCATTTCTGATATATTTATACTGGCGGTCGAAAAGACTGACCGCTCAGTATAGAGTTATGCACACAGCCGCATAAGGAAATATGCCGCTTCGCGGCTGCGGCTGGCGTTATAAGATCAGAATCCAGAAAGGAAGTGTATAGTATGCTGTCAGCAGTTCAACCGCAGCCTGAAATCACCACCCTGGAACAATATGAAAATTTTCCAGAAAACAGGCGATTAGAAGTCTTTGAAGGTGTTGTCTATGATATGGCAAGTCCATCGCAGGAGCATCAGACAATTCTGACAGAGCTGCTTGTTTCATTGCGTAACTATATCAGGGACAAAGGCGGAAATTGTTTTGTATTTCCTGCGCCATTTGACGTGAAATTAAATGACAATCCTCTCACGATTGTTCAGCCTGATCTTATGATTATTTGTGATAAGGACAAGCTAGACGGGAAGCGCTGTAACGGTGCGCCGGACTTTATTATCGAGATTGTTTCCCCTAGCAATCCTTCAGATGATTATATCCGAAAACTCTACTATTACAAAAATGCTGGTGTTCGTGAGTATTGGATTGTGGATCCCCGCCGCAAGATGGTGACGGTGAACTATTTTGAAGGGAACATGCTGAACATTCAGTATTCCTTTGATGCTGCAATCAAGGTCAACATCTATAAGGATTTGTTTATGAATTTCTCAGACATTACCAAGCAGTTAGACATTTAAGCACAGTCCTATACAGAAGTCATAAGCCCCGAAATATTTACACACAATACAAGAGGAACCACAATGAATAATCCTTATCGAATGGCATTACTCCTAACGCTGGGCATGCTTCCAGTGGCGGTATTCTATCAGGCGCTGTCCTGCCTGATTCAAGTAAAGCAGAAATGGCGGCACCGCTTTTTGCTTGCCACAGGCAGTTTTTTGCTGATTTTTATGGTGATATTTACAGGGGATTCGGTGAATTTTACATGCGCAATCCTGTTTTTCCTGTTCTGTATGTGGGTCGCGTGCAAGGGCACCAGACTCAAACGCGTGACAATCGGTCTCATGCTTGCAAGTACGATTTTAGCGCTCAATGGACTGTATGACAGTTGCATTACGAGCCTTCCGTACTTCGGTCTGGGATTGAATGACTTGTGGTATCTTCTGTTTCGTCTTGCTTCTACCCTGTTTTTGTATCTGTGCATCCGCCATAACAAGCCGGAATGCGACTTTGAATTAGCGCCGTCACTCTGGCGGCTGATTCTGCTGCTATGCATTCCGCCGCTGGGAATTGTGTTTTCACTGGTAATGTTTGCCCCATATGATAGGAGTGATGATTTAATCCTATATACAGCCCTGTTTTTGGTGGCAATCTTTGCATTTGTGGGAATTATTCGGGCTGCGTTTGTACTCAACAGGCACCAGAAGCTTGAGCAGGAGAATGCGCTGGCGGCATACAATCAAAAGTACTATGAGACGATGGAGATACAGCAGTTTGAAATCCGCAGGTTAAAGCATGACCTCGCCAACCATCTGCAAATGATACAATCCCTGTCGGCAGCAGAAAAAGACAGCTATATTCAACAGATGATTGAGAATCCCGTCTTTGAGAAAGTCCTCGTCTATTCTGGTGATGCCACAGTGAATGCCGTGTTGACCGCCAAGGAGCGCATGATGCGCCAGCATGGGATTTCGTTCTGCGCCAAAGTGGATATTCCCCATGAACTGCCCTTTGAAAAGCCTGATCTCTGCGCGCTGTTTGCCAATGCCCTCGACAATGCCGCCGAGGGGTGCGCGGCACTGGAGACTGGCAAACGACAGGTCGAGCTGACTGCGCGCGCCGCAAAAGGACTCCTCGCACTCGAGGTCAGAAATCCTTTCACAGAAAAGCAGGAGACAAGTGCTGTCCAGTTTTTAGACAGCCTGCCCAAGACGACAAAATCAGATACAGCGAAGCATGGTTTTGGACTGCGCAGCATACAGGCAACCGTAAAAAAGTATGGGGGAACGATGGAGCTTCGGCAGGAAGATGGGTGGTTTTGCCTGTTCTGCTTTATACCTGAATAGTTCCTAAAGACCAGATTTTTCTCTTTTTCAGCATGGTGTACGCATGAAAAAAGAACTTAAAAATTTTGCAGGAGGAATAATAAAGTGATTTTGCTACAAGAGATAGATTTTTCCAATCGGGATTTTTGGGTGGGTTACATGGCAACTTCTTTCCCGACTGCTTGGGAGGAAGAAACAGATATGTCATTGACCGAACTCATGATAGAAAACGGAATGTGTGATACAGGTTGGTGGGACAATTTTACAAAATATTATGATGGAGTTTTAGAAGAATCAGACGGTTATGTTGATGAACCAGAAACACTTATTTGCGAACTCGCGCCTGCTCAAACCTTAAAAATTGAATTTCACCCGGGGGATACAATATATTTCATCAATGATAAACAGATTGCCAGTATGGGCGGGCATTACAATATTCAAGTAATTCCATTCAAAGAATTATTGAACGCTATAAAGGACAGACAAAAATTTCTTTTGTTGTTGCCCTTAGCGGTTATCGACTATCAGGATCAAGACAAAGCAGCACAAATCATATCAAATGCTTTGCAGGAAATCTTTGAGAAACACTTATGCAGTCGATATGCAGGTTGTATTGTAACTGGCTTACTGTCAGAATGACAATGTCCAGTATAAAGAATTGTTAGGTGCGTGTAAACCGCGTCGGTGTGCATACAAATGATGTCAGTTTTTTGCAAACTGTGTCAGATTGATAGATAGTATAGCCGCGCGTGATACGAAGAGGGATTAGATTGAAAAATCAGAGATTTTTCAATCGGCAAATTTGTGCTTACGCCCAAATTCGCGAGCTGTCGGCAGCATGGAGGATTAGTGTGAAAAATAAATTTTTCACACGCCAAATTTGTGCTTACGCCCAAATTTGCAGATTTTGGCAAGAATGGAGATTTATATGAACAAGAAAATTATCATTATCGAAGGCTATCTGGCTACTGGAAAGTCTACGTTTGCATTGCAGTTGTCCAAAGCATTAAATATACCATACTTCATTAAGGATACCTTTAAAATTGCACTTTGCAAAAATATTGCTGTCACCAGCAGAACAGAAAGCAGTGTTTTTTCAACGGTCACGTTTGACGGCATGATGTACGTTGCGGAAAGAATATTGGAAACAAGCAGCCCTGTTATAATTGAAGGAAATTTTGTTCCAACCGGCGTCAAAAAGGTTGATGAAGCTGGCGCGATAAAGCACTTAATTGACCGATTCAATTACACTTCATTGGATTTCAAATTTATGGGAGATACACGAGTTTTGCATCAACGATTTCTGGAACGAGAAAAAACTGCTGAACGCGGGGAAGTGAACAAAATAGGGATGGATGTTCCCTATGACACGTTCAATCAGTGGTGCCACAATCTTGACGGTTTTGATATTGGTGGAGAAACGATACGAGTAGATACAACCTATTTTCCTGACGTTAATTTTAATACCTACATCAAACTGGCAAAAGAATTTATGGATAAGCCATAGCTGGGCAGAGTACAGAATCCGGCGTGATTCGGA
>Ga0137309_102064_pt1 | contig 12615 bp, 8 predicted proteins | sample NAcewiD2O_June_FD_97179 | JGI IMG/M metagenome (GOLD analysis project Ga0137309, IMG submission 97179) | Mouse cecal microbial communities from Vienna, Austria - N-Acetylneuraminic amended D2O_June | ecosystem: Host-associated > Mammals > Digestive system > Large intestine > Cecum | place...
GAGCCGTCAGCATATGAATAACCATATTGGCGGCTGCGGTCATAGATGATGAACCGGCTGTCGGAAAAACGGTCGCGGAAATGTTCCACGGCTTGTGGCATCACATCATAAGCCGGTTCCATCATACCGAAATACGTGCCGTCGGCGGCTTTTTGGAAACGCATGAATTGTAGCACACGGTGTGCCTCCGCGTTTACCCGACGTGCGTTTTGGAGCATTGCAAGTGTGTCGGGCGATGAAAAATCGCGCATACATGCCGCCCCGTCGGTGAATATGCGGCATATCAGCCTGAACAACGATGTGTCAAATCCCGGGTCTTCGCATAGGAAAGATGTTGTGAGTGCATTTAATTCGCCTGGTGACAGTTTCAGCATTAAAGCGTTCCATACCCTGTCAGACTGTTCACCATCGGTAATTACGTTCAATTCATCGTGAAAAAGCGACCGTGGTGCGTCATGGCGTTGCAACAATCCGGGTTGTTCGTGACGTGAGAAAGCGTTGAACACGCAGCACAGCAACCCTTCGAAGGAGGAATCAAAAATATAGGTCATCAGGATAGGAATTTGAGGATAAGCTGTTCAGGCGTGGCTGTGGATGTCAGGGCGCGGCGCACATATTCCGGCGACACGTCGGTTATGCATCGCGTTGCAAGTTCGGCACATGTGATGAAGTAGCGTGCACGTTTCATCACCACACCTATTTTTTTGAGATGGTCGGAATTAAGCCGTCGGAAGCGTCGTGCCTCGATTATCAGTGCGGCTGATTTCACCCCTATGCCCGGCACGCGCAGGATGGTTTCATAGTCGGCCCGGTTTACATCGACAGGGAACAGCTGCGGGTTGCGTAACGCCCACGATAGTTTCGGGTCTATTTCCAAATCGAGCAGCGGGTTGCCTTCATCGGCAATTTCATCGGCGTTGAATCCGTAGAACCTCATGAGCCAGTCGGCTTGATAAAGACGGTGTTCACGCACCAAAGGAGGTTGCTTCAAAGCTGGAAGGCGGGTGTCGTAAGTGTTGACCGCGACATATCCCGAATAATAGACGCGCCGCATGGTGGGGGTGGCATAAAGGGCTGACGACAGACGCAGGATATCACGGTCGGTATCGGGTGATGCACCTACAATCATCTGAGTGCTCTGACCGGCCGGTACGAACCGTGGCACATGGCGCAAACGTTGGCGGTCTTCCTTGTTTTCAAGTACTCCGGCACGAATATAACCCATCGGTTCGAACACGCTTCGGTGGCTCTTTTCAGGCGCAAGATATTTTAATGACGGCTCGTTGGGGATTTCTATGTTGACGCTCATTCGGTCGGCATACAGACCGGCGCGTCTTACCAGCTCCTGCGATGCACCAGGGATGCTTTTCAAATGTATATAGCCGTTGAAGCGATGTTTTTGGCGCAGGTCGGCTGCAACCTGCACAAGGCGTTCCATCGTATAGTCGGGATTTCTGACGACCCCGGAACTGAGAAAGAGTCCCTCGATATAGTTGCGGCGATAGAATTCCATTGTAATTTCAACCAGTTCGCTTACCGAAAGGGTGGCACGCGGAATGTCATTGGTGCGCCTGTTGATGCAGTATGCGCAATCATATATGCACCTGTTGGTCAGCATCACCTTCAGTAGCGCTATGCAGCGCCCGTCGTCGGCAAAGCTGTGACATATGCCTATCCCTCCCACGGTATTGCCGACCCCGGCGCCGTTGTTGCGTCGAACAGTTCCGCTCGACGAACACGACACGTCGTATTTTGCCGCTGCGGCAAGCGTTTGTAGTCGGTTGAGTACTGATTCTGTCATGATGACGCAAAATTATAAAGCATGTGGGCATATTTTTTTCATCACAAGGTTAATAATTGTTTGCATTCGCGGCCGGTTCCTCGCTGTAAGCATTATTGTTCAGAACAGGCTGAATATAAGGGTCGCTATTGTTAAATTGTGTTATTATTCGGAGCTGTTTCACATAAAGGGATATATTCATATTTAATGATTGGGGATAATTTCCGACATTTGCATTGTAGTCATCATGACATTGGCAGGGGGATAACGCATATGCAATAATTTCTTAGGAATGAGGTTATCTGATTTGAAAAGCGGCGAGACGGCCGTCATAGTTAAAGTTTTAGGGCATGGCGCTTTCCGTAAACGCGTTATGGAGATGGGGTTTGTGAAAGGGCGTAAAATCAAAGCTATACTTTCCGCCCCGTTGAAAGATCCTGTCAAATACAGCCTGATGGGCTATGAGGTGTCGCTACGCAGAAGCGAGGCCGAAATGATAGAGGTAGTGCCGATTGAGGCTGATTATGATAATTCCGCAGATATACCCAAGGTGAATGTGGGGGAGAGCGAGGATTACGACTCGGTTCATCGTGAACGTTACGAGGGGGTACGACGCACCGTAAACGTGGCTCTGATAGGCAATCCCAATTGCGGCAAGACATCGCTTTTCAATGTGGCATCAGGTGCCCAGGAGCATGTGGGAAACTACAGCGGTGTGACTGTCGATTCAAAAACAGGTGTGTTCCGCCACGGTGGATATACTTTCAGGATTGTCGACCTGCCGGGAACTTATTCCCTTTCGGCATATTCTCCTGAAGAGCGGTATGTGCGTCGTTACCTGCGTGACCATAATCCCGATATAATCGTGAATGTTGTCGACGGGTCAAATCTCGAACGGAATATGTATCTCACCACAGAACTGATCGATATGGATCACCCGATGGTGATTGCGCTCAATATGTATGACGAGATGCGCAATGCCGGAACCGTGCTTGATTACGAAGCTCTCGGCAGCATGATCGGCGTGCCGGTGGTTCCTACGGTGAGCCGCACCGGCGAGGGGGTGGGGGAATTGTTCGATACCATCATCGAGGTGTATGAGCGTCGTAACCCGGTGGTTAGGCATGTACATGTGCGTCTGGGGCATGATTTGGAGGAGGCTGTTGCCGATGTTAAGGATGCTATCAAGGCTGACAAGTCGGTGAATCCGCACTATTCGCCTCGTTATCTTGCCATAAAATTGATGGAAGGTGATGCCGAGGCTGAGAATGCTGTAAGGGAAATGGCTGATGCTGACAGGATTTTTGGCCTGCGTGACCGTGAACTGGCACATTTGTCACAACTTCATCCAGAGGAGGATGTGTCGGCTATGATTGCCGGTGAGAAATACGGGTTTATATCGGGAGCACTAGCCGAAACCATGCAGAAAAGCACGAAGCAGGCCAATGATACCACCCGCATGATTGATGCGTTGGTTACAAGCCGCCTTTTCGGATTCCCGATATTCATACTGGCTATGCTTTTTATTTTCTGGTTCACATTTTTCGTGGGCAAATTCCCGCAGGAATGGATTGAGACCGGTGTGGCATGGCTTGCCGATATGGTTAACTCAAACATGGCCGGCGGGCCGTTGAAGGACTTGCTTGCCAACGGCGTTATCGGCGGGGTGGGGGGAGTGATAGTGTTCCTGCCTAATATCCTGATTCTGTTTTTCTTCATATCATTCATGGAGGATTCGGGCTATATGGCACGGGCGGCATTCATAATGGACCGGCTGATGCACCGTATCGGCCTGCATGGCAAATCGTTTATCCCATTGGTTATGGGTTTCGGGTGTAATGTTCCCGCAATTATGGCCGCGCGGGCAATCGAAAGCCGTTCGAGCAGGGCTATAACGGTGCTTATAACCCCGTTTATGTCGTGTTCGGCCCGTCTGCCGGTATATGTGTTGCTGATTGGGACTTTCTTCGAGGCTCATGCCGCGTTGGTATTTTTAGGGATGTATATCCTGGGTGTTGTGATTGCGGTGCTAACTGCCAGGATTCTTCGCAAATTCTTTTTCAAACGTGATGAAACCCCGTTTGTGATGGAACTGCCCCCCTACCGTGTACCTACCATGAAAACCTCACTGCGCCACATGTGGGCCAAAGGGAAACAATACCTGAGCAAGATGGGAGGTATAATCCTGTTGGCATCCGTCATAGTGTGGGCGCTTAACTATTTCCCTTTGAGGGATGTCGAACCGGCGGGAATACAGAGCGAGAACATAGCTGGGAGTGATGAAATCAATCCCCGGCACGACTCATATCTTGAAATGATGGGGAAGGCTGTCAATCCGGTGCTGGCTCCGCTTGGATTTTCCTGGCGTGCCACAGTGGCAGCGGTTGCCGGTGTCCCTGCAAAGGAAATTGTGGTTTCCACGCTGGGAGTGCTTTACACAGGTTCCGAAGAAGCTTCGGAACATTCCTTGTCGCAGCGGCTGTCAACATCCCTGACGGGTGCCGGCAAGCCCGATTTCAACCGGGCTAATGCTTTGAGCTTTATGATTTTCATCCTGCTCTATTGTCCCTGTGTAGCCACTATAGTGGCAATAGTGAAGGAAACACGCTCTTGGCGTTATGGTTTGTTTACCATCATGTATAACACCGCAGTTGCGTGGTTCGCGGCATTCATTGCCTATCGGGTTGCGTTATTGTTCTGACGATAATTTTAAATCTATGAAACCTCTCCTTATTGTAATCGGACTGACGCTCGTCACGTTCACTTCTCCAGCCTACCCTCACGAGCGTGACTCCATATCCGATGGCCTTACAGACGAATTGCTCCGACCAGCTTCTGAAGTTTCGGATATGGATAATGCCCCGGGGGTGTTTAAAAATCAGATGGATTTGGGAACAAGGATATCTGTTCCTGTGCCTGATTACGGGAAAATATCCGACATGAACATTCCATTTCAACCCGGATTGCGGGTTAATCCTAATGCTGCACGTTTATCCTCGATGGGATTTATTCCAGGCGTTGCAATGCTGGATTCATGGGGAAGCGGCGGCATTTTTGCCACAGGGTCACGACAGGATTTGCCGGGATTGATGGGTATAGAATCGGGGGCTTTGAATTTCCGTCAACAGGTAGGGGCTTTCACGTTGTCGCTGTTCGGCTCTGTTACCAAATATGGATATTTCAACGGCCTTGCCACTTCCTATGGTTTCGGTGGCTCACTATCTTACGAAATCAACGCACATCTGGGCGTTACGGTTTTCGGCTCATATAATTCCCCCACCGGAATCAATCAGGCTGCTATGATGGGTTATGTGGCAACTCCGACTTTTGGCGGTTATCTGAATTGGCGTTTCCATCCTCATTGGGGCGTTAAAGTCGGCGCACAGAGTTATCGCTCAGTTGCTTATGGCCGTTGGGAAACACAGCCTATTGTAATGCCCTATTACCGCACTTCGGGTGGAGCCGAAATCGGCATAGATGTCGGGGGCATACTTTACCAGGTTATACGTTCCGCCTCCGGCAATAGCTGGGGCAATCCCGGTAATCCTACCATTGACCCGCGCCCGTCGGGTGTCTATGTCCGTCCGCGCGTCGGTGAGTGACATGATCTTTTAATGACCGTTTCGGTAATGCCTCGGATTATTGTTTGCGATGACGTCGCATTGTTCGGAGACGGGTTTTGTCGGCGTCCGCAACGCGATAGGATTCTATAATCTTGGATATTGACTTGTTGAATGTCCAATCGTCTATAGGTGATGTGGTCAGGCGTTTGAAAACGGTTTCGGGAGCTTTGACATATGCTGCGGATATAGCCCAGGCTACGGCCATACGGACATAGTAGGCGGTATGTGTCACACTTTCCATTATATCCATGAACCAGTCAGCGTTATCGGCCTTGATGAAATGCTGCATAAGCATTACTACGCCGAACCGCACTTCATATTCATTTGGGCTGTGTAGATAATGCAGCATTCGGTTGAGTACGAAGGTACGGTTTGCGTCGACAAATTTCTGACGTCCTGAAAATGTGAATGTGTCGCAGACCGACCAGGAGTTGATTTTGCTGACAAAGCGGTCGACCAGCTGCATGTATGTTTCGGCATCATCTACATGTATCTGCCCCAATACCATGCCGTGAAGCATCCGTTCTTCCATGTAGAAATCGCCCGGATTGTCAAGGTAATGTTTCAAATCAGGATGCAAAGCTATCTCTTTTGCAAGCGCCCGCAGGTGGGGTACACGTAACCCCAGCACGTTCTCAATCCCCGGGTTAAGTTTTTGGGCAAAAGCTTTGTTGCCTGATTGGTTCATCAGAAGCAACCGGTCGTGGATGGTGCTGCCATCCGACAGCTTGAACGGCGTTGCCATTGTCATGTTGATTTTATGAGAGGGTGACCACTGTTATACCTGCCCCGCCGAATTGCACATGCTCGTCGCGATAAGATGCTACACCTTGCACTGTGTCGAGATATTGCCGTATTGCCTGTCGGAGTGCGCCGGTGCCGGTGCCGTGGAGTATCCGCGCTTCGTCCTGGTTAAACTGTATGGCATCGTCGATAAAGTAGGTCACTGCCTGAATGGCCTCGTCGGCACGCATGCCCCGCACATCGATTTCCCGTTTGAACTGAAGCTGGCGCTCGCGTAGGCGGTCGGTGGTTGAAGAGCTTACGAACGAAGTGGATTTTACACCAGATGAGGGTTGGGCAAGGGTTCGTTGCAGCCTGTTGAGTTTGACATTGGTTTTTAGCATCCCGAAAGCCACCACGGCATCTTTCCCGTTTATTTCAAGGATTTTACCGGGAGTCCCTTGCCCGTCGAGTTTCACGTTGTCGCCTACGGCGAGCGGCGCTGACGGCGCGGTAGTGTTTTTGGACGTTTTGTCGGCGTTACCCTTTTTTGCCTTCGGGGCTTTTTGCAGGAGTTTGTTTTTTGATGCACGTGTATCGGCGTTCAGAAGCGCTTCCTTTTCCTGTGCCATCTGTCGGCGGGCTTCGGCGGTGCGTTCTTTTTCTGCCTGTGATTCCCTGATTTCACGTATGGTTCTTTCTATGGCGGCATTACTTCCGTCAAGAATCTTGCGGGCTTCCTCTTTGGCTTCGGCCAGGATTTCGCGCCGTTTGCTACGGAGTGTTTCGGCATCTTCTTCATAGCGTTCGAGCACCTGTTCGATTTTCTTCTCCTTCTGACGGATTGTCTGTCTCTTGTTTTCCCAGTAGCGGCGGTCGCGGGCTATATCGAGCAGGGATTTATCCATGTTGATGTAGTCGCTTCCCACGATTTCGGCTGCATTGTCGATAATCGAGGCCGGTAACCCGGTTTTACGGGCTATTTCGATGGCGAACGAACTGCCTGGGTTGCCGATGGAGAGGCGGAAAAGCGGGCGCATCTGCTGACGGTCATAGAGCATGGATCCGTTTATAAGCCCGTCGGTGTCGTCGGCGAAATGTTTCAGGTTCTGGTAGTGGGTGGTTATAACACCCCAAAGATGCTTGTCATTAAATTCCTTGAGTATGGCCTGGGCTATGGCACCGCCTATCTGGGGTTCCGTGCCACCGCCGAACTCATCAATCAGGATGAGGGTTGCATCGTTGCCATGCGACAGGAAATGCTTCATGTTGCGCAGGTGGGAGGAATATGTCGACAGATCATCTTCAATAGATTGGTCATCGCCTATGTCGATGAAGATGCCTTTGAAAATCCCGATATGGGAATTTTCATATACGGTGGGCAGCATGCCGCACTGGGTCATGTATTGCACTATGCCTACGGTTTTAAGGCATACGGACTTGCCACCTGCGTTAGGGCCGGAAATAATCAGTATGCGGTTGTTGCCGTCGAGGGTAATGTCGAGCGGTATGATTTCTTTCCCCTGGCGTCGCAATGATTCGAGAAGTACCGGATGGACTGCATGATACCATTCCAACTCGGTGGAAGGGGATATGTGAGGGAGTGTGGCGCCTGTTTCTTTGGCATACACGGCTTTGGCCATTATGAAATCGAGCAGTCCGAGGATTTCATAACTTTGGAGCATGTCGGGAATTGACGGGCGCATGAATGCCGTTATCTCCGAGAGTATGCGCATCATTTCGCGCCGTTCTTCAAGCTCCAGTTCTCGGCCTCGGTTGTTAACCTCAACGATTTCGGCCGGTTCGATGAAGAAGGTTTTCCCGGTGGCCGATTCGTCATGTACGATGCCGTTGATTTTACGTTTGTGCATGGGTGCTACGGGGAGCACCAGGCGTCCGTCGCGCACGGTGGGTGTAGTGTCTTTGTCGAGGTATCCGGCTTCTACGGCACGTGCCATTACGCGCCGCATAATAGAATTGACTGATGCCGATATACGCGACAGTTCCGAGCGTATTTCGGCAAGGTAGGGCGACGCATTGTCGCGCATATTGCCTAGAGGGTCGATAATGCGGTCAATCTGCCGGTTGATGTCGGGAAATGCCGTCATGTCGGCACATAGTTCGGCCAGCAGCGGATAGGGCATAGGGGTGCCGTCGTCACCTTTGGGGGTGAAGAACGCATGCAGGTCGCTTATGGTTTGCAGCGACTGCCTTATTTTGAGCAATTCGTCAAGCGATACCGAAGCCCCTTCTATCCGGCACCGTTTCAATGTCGTGGTTACATCGTGCATGTTGCGCAACGGCAACGGGTCGGAGCCTTCGGCAATGGCCAGCATTTCTGCGGTACGCCTAAGTTCGAGGTCAATCATTGAGAAATCAGATGAGAACCGCATTGCCTGGACGTTGGCAGCACCCAGCGAGGAGCCGCATAATTCGGTGAGCCGCGTGCGAACGGCATCGAATCCTATCTTGTGTTCGAATGAGTCGGGATAAATCAAAGCTGGTAGAGATTGTTTTGATATGAATATGCAAATTTACTCACATTTCGCCGAATAATAAAATGAGTATGTAAGGCATTGCGGTTCGTCGGGTCATGCGTTTGTTGAAATTCAACGGGCGAGATTCCAACTATTTCATTATTTGGTGTGTTATAGTATCAAAATGAGGAATAAATAATGTTTCACTAATTAACTATATTATGAAGACCTTATCATTGAATTTTTGGGGACAGACCAAATATTGGTGGGTTGTCCTGTTTGTAGGGATTGCGCTTGTAATCGGTGGGTTCGCCTATTGGTTTTGGCCTGCTGCCGGTTTTGCCGTTGCATCGCAGATTTTCGGCTGGTTGCTCATTTTGGCCGGTGTCGTCCAGCTTTGTGTATCGGCTGGTGTCAACCGTCCGCGGGGATGGGGATGGTGGCTTGCCGGTGGTGTGATTGACATGTTTGTCGGATTCATGCTTGTGCGTAGTATTGTGCTTTCGGAAATTGTGTTCCCGTATTTCCTTGCCATCGTGTTTATCTTCTGGGGTATAGCCTCCATCATTGCGTCCGTAAGCTCGCGAGCCAACCGATATTGGTGGATGTATCTCATCAACGGAATCCTGTTGCTTCTCATCGGCTTCTTCTTCCTTGAAGCCGGTTACCTTCAGGACATGATGATGGTAAGTTTCCTTACAGCGCTTGCGTTTATCTATTGGGGATTTACCGTGGCAATGATATCCTACGATATGAAGCCTGCCGTTACAAGGTAAGGCCGTTTGCCCGACCCGGTTATAACCGGCCATACGGCTACCCGCTTCAAGGGTGCCTATGGCCGGTTTTTTCAGATTTTTAGGAAACGCTATCGAAGGAATTTGCTTGAAGATTGTTATTTTTGTACAAATTATGCATCATGGGTTAAACTTGACAAACGCTGATGTGTCTTACAATGTAACCATATGTATGGATTTGTCTGCTATTCGCCTGACTGTCCGCCATGAGATGTGATATACGGCCTGCTTGAATTTACGTCGATGTATTGGGGCAGGTTTGAAACAAAAAATAATCTTTCCATATAGGAGGCAATCATTATGAAAACTCTGTCAATTTCTTCACGTTTGGCAACTTTGGCATTATTTGCGGCCTTAGCAGGTTCTGCAGTCTATGCACAGGGTTACTATGACGACGATATTTATTACGATGCATCGAAGGATACGAAGCAGCCCAAGGAATCGGTCAACAAAAATGCTGCCGATCGGTCGAGATTGCAAAATCAACGTGAGGCTCAATATTATTACGACGGAGCACAATATGTGCCCTGGAACAATGTCGGTGATTTCCAGGCTGCCGATACTTATGCTGTGACAGGTTCGTCAACGCGTGATGTCGATGAATACAACCGCCGCAATGTAACCGCCCAGCCAAAAGAACTTGCCGATTCGATAACCTTGGAGCAATTCGAGGAGATGTCGAACACCAGGAACCTTGCCCGTTTCCACGATTCGCAACAGGCGCAGGAAGCTTATGCCGAAAATGCGGCTGAAGCCGAATATTATGGGAATGGGGGATATGCATCGCCTTCCCAGACTGTGATTAATCTGAATGTGGTGGATCCCTATTACTCGTATTCCCCATATCTGCGTCCATGGTATTGGAATTCGTGGGGATATTATGACCCGTTCTGGGGGCCATCATGGGGCTATTATCCCTCATGGTCATGGAATTGGGGATGGCATGGGCCTGGCTGGAACTGGGCATGGGGTTCTCCCGGTTGGGGCGGGGTATATCCTGGCTGGGGACACGGCTGGGGGCATGGATGGATTCATTCACGTCCGAACTACACCTCTGCCGGGGCATTCGCACCTAATGTTACCAATCGCCGCCCGTCGTCAGGAACTTATCGCAACGGTTCGTCAGGGCGTTTTAGCAGTGGAAACCGCTCGTCGGCAGCCGGCAGTCTCGGCACCCGTCCTACTTATCGCAATGGTGCTAACTCGGTAAACCGGGGCAATGCGGTTTCGGGTACGACACGTCCGGGTTATCGTCTGCCTATCGGTAAGCCCAATGGCTCTTCATCGGGCTCTTCGACCGTAGGTCGAGGCCGTACACCTCGCGGTTCTTATGGCACGCCGTCGAATAACTCTACACAGAATAGGAATAACATCTATAACAACAATTCAAATACTAATTCCAACCGCAACAGCTATAACTACAATTCAGGTTCGCGCGGACGTTCAGGCTCGTCTTCGGGCAGCTTCGGTGGTTCGCGTAGCGGCGGCAGCTCACGAGGTAGTTCGGGTGGCGGCCACAGAGGGCGCTGATTCTGCTCTGACAGATTAGTGCTTATGCACTTTGGTTCAGTTATTTTGCGGGATTGCAGGAGGGGGCAAACGTTTTTGTTCAACAACCAAGATTATGAGAAAAAGGATTATGAAAAAAATATTTCCATTGGTAGCGGCGGTTGTGATTCCAGCCATGTTGCATGCACAAAGCCCGGTTGATGCCTATAACCTGTCGCAAACAGAATTGCGTGGCACGGCCCGTTTCATGTCGATGGCGGGGGCATTCACTGCGCTCGGAGGTGACATATCAACGCTGAACCAGAATCCTGCCGGTATAGGCGTTTACCGAGGCAGCGATGTTGCACTTACTCTTGATTTGAACTTCCTGAACTCGAAAAGTTCAGGAATCCCGATGAGCAGTTCATGGTATAAGACTCATTTCGATGTAAATAACTTCGGATACGTGGGCACGTTGAACCTCAACGATAATGTGATGAAAACAATATCGTGGGGTGTGTCTTATGGACGTCAAAAATCATTCGAACGGCAGTTCCGTGGCGGGGGTATAGCACTCCAGAGCTCTTTGTCAAACTATATCGCGTTGGTTACTGACGGCACCGACCCGTATGCGATGATGTTTAATGATGATAAGAAGTATAATCCCTATCGGGATACCGATATCAATTGGTTGAGCATCCTGTCGTTCAGCACCGGTGTTATAAATCCTGTGGTCGGCACCGGGGAAGTGGATAACGGAAATGGTAACATTGTGACAGCCCCGGTACTTACCGATACCTATAACGGGTTGTTTCAGCAGCCGGTTTATGATAATGAAGGCAATATCATTATACCCTCTACGACAGGTACGGCAGATTTCCTTGTACGTGAGCGCGGTTATGTCGACGAATATACGATTAATTTCGGAGGCAATCTTGCAAATACCGTTTATTGGGGGCTGGGAATCGGTATCACAGATCTTGATTTCGAACAAAGCGCCATTTACACCGAAACGTTGCAGGGTGCTAATGTCCCGGTATCAAACCGTCCGATAGACGGGATTGAAGAGGGGGATTGCGATTGGCAACTTGAAAACTGGAAGAAAATTTCAGGTACCGGCATAAATCTTAAGTTAGGGCTTATTTTCAAGCCGATCAATGAATTCCGTATCGGTTTTGCCGTTCATACCCCGACATGGTATTCCCTGCATACCAGCTATAATGCTGCTGCCGATTTCGGGGCTAGCAACGGATTCAGAGCCAGCGACTACACCGATGATGCCGACTATGGCTGGAATCTGCGTACGCCATGGCGCCTGATGGTAGGTGCTGCCGGTGTAATCGGTGGCCGTGGAATAATCAGCGTCGATTATGAGTATCAGGCATTTGATGCAATGAAAACCTCCGACGGTTACGGTGATTTCACCGACTTTAACGAATATATCAAATCGGATTATAAAGCATCGAACACCATTCGTATAGGCGGTGAATTCCGTGTTACACCGCAATTCAGCCTCCGTGCAGGTTATGCCTATTCTTCGACCAATGTGCAGGATGAAATAAGGAACAATACGGTTGAAGTGGTTACGACAGGTTGCAATCCTGCATATAACCTGAACAATGATATAAACTATATCACAGCTGGTCTCGGTTACCGGGCAGGCGGCTTTTATGCCGATTTGGCATATGTGCATCGTCAAATGACATCGACATATCATTGCTTTACCCCCT
>Ga0137309_102073_pt1 | contig 12587 bp, 19 predicted proteins | sample NAcewiD2O_June_FD_97179 | JGI IMG/M metagenome (GOLD analysis project Ga0137309, IMG submission 97179) | Mouse cecal microbial communities from Vienna, Austria - N-Acetylneuraminic amended D2O_June | ecosystem: Host-associated > Mammals > Digestive system > Large intestine > Cecum | place...
TTTCTTTTCGTGAGATTTTTTGGGTTGGGTGTTGTCGGACAGCTCGGTGTCCACATACTCGCTGATAATGTTGAGGGCCTTGTAATAGTCCCCGCAGGTGGTGACGCGCTGAACCATGTGGTCAACCAGCTCCCCCATGCCTGCCTCCTTCAGCAGCGCGGAGGCCCGGCCCATAATGCCGAAAATATTGCCGTCCACGCCAAGCAGTCTCATGGTGGGCTTTTGTCGAGGCGGTTCCTGGATAAAGCCCCCCAGCCTGTTGGGCACATAATCGGACAGCCAAGTCCCGCCGAATTGGGCATGGGTCTGGATGCGCCACATGGCCAGCTTGCCCATCTCCAGCTCCACCCCCTCGAAGGGGAACAGCAGGCAGGTGAGTTCGCCATGCTGGAACAGGGACACGTCATCCAGCTTGAACAGGCTTCCGTTCCGCAGGATACCCGCCTCGGTGAACATATCGTTGATGCCGTCCACCCATTCCTGGGTGTCGCCGCCGCAGCCCTGGAGGACGAGGCCCTCCTGGTCCCCCATGCGGCGCAGGTCCTCTGCGTTGATCTGTTTCACATCGCTCATGGGATTTTTCCTTTCCGTCAGATTTTCAGGCTGAACAGCGCCGCCCACGTCCTCCGGAGTCTGGGCAAGCTGCTCTTTTTCGTACAGTTCCCTGTCACGGATATCCCACAGCATATGGCCCATCTCATCGCTGTGGTCGTAGCCGGTGATCTCGGACTCCCAATAGCCGCGCACAACCTCCAGCGGATCGTCAAACCGGAGCAGAAATTCCACATCCTCCTCATCGCAGGCGTCCAGCAGTTCCTCATGAAGCTGCTGGGCGGCGGTGATCTCCGGGGCCAGCGCGATCAGCTCGTCGGCGGTCTTGCCCCGCAGTCCGGCCACATAATCCTGATAGTTTTGGTCCAGCCGAATCTGCAGCATATCATTTTGGCCCATCATCGCGCATCCCTTCCTTTCTTCACGGCGGACCGGCCACGGGGCTTCGGCGCAGGGGCGGGGCGATCTTTCTCCGGCACCCGCGCCCGGAACACCTCCAGGTAATCGCCCGCAGACCGCCGCAGGGCGTCATAATCGGCGGCGGTGGGCTGAAACGCGTACCACTCCAATGTGCCGCAGTCGCTCCAGATATGGGGCGATACCCCTTGAGGGAAATTGGGGTTGCCGGGGACCAACTTCATGCCGAGTACGTCCTCAAGGCGCAGGCTAAGCCTGTCCACCTCCCCCTCCGTGCGCTTCAGGACCGTCAGCTGCAGGGCTTCATACCTGCCCGCATAGCCCATGGTCACGAATTCGGCCCGCGCCCGCAGATCTCCGCCCAAATCCCCCAGGCAGGTCCGGCCCACGAACCTGGGGGACTGGATGAGATGCCCGTCCCCGAACAGCTTCCGAAGCTCCTGTTCAAAGAAATTGCTCACCGCTCCGCCTCCCTTCGCTTCTGCCTGGGCTTGCTCCGTCCAAAATACTCCGCGCTGGGCACAAGCCTGTCCCGGTCCGGGCTGCGCTGGATGCTGCGGCCACACTCGGTGACCACCAGCCGGTCCAGCCCGTCGTGAGCGATCTTCTCATCATCCAGCACCACTGCCTGGGTGGTCACCAGCACGTTGCCCGCCACGATGCCGTAAACGATGCATTCACCGGAAAGGATGGGGTATTGGGACGGGACCCTGGCAGAAACCATCCCGTGGCCGGACAGGCGGGCGTAGTTCTCCACTCGTCCGCCATCCACATGGGCGTGATCTTCCACCCTGGCGTGGCCAGACAGCACACTTCTATGGGCATGGGCCTCGCCGCAGATCACGGCCTGATCCCGCAGAAGCGTCCCATCGGTCACAAACGCTCCGTTGGCCGCGATGGCGTCATGGGCGATCCATGCATCACGGTCCTCATAGGACAGGTTATGTTCGCCCTCCACAAAGCCCCCCAGGTCGCCAGACTTTACTGTGGGACCGATATCCCGCAGGGCACGGATTCGGTGGAGAAAGGGATATTCCTCGTGGGCGATGCCGGTGATCTCAAATTTTTGATTCGTCATGTTTCTCCTTTTCCACCCCTTTGGTTGTAATCATGCCGTCCCTGCGGTAAAATGGGCAGGTAAGGCACAGTGTATGGTTGGGCAGCTCATAGTGCCTGCCCGTGCACAGACACGCCCGGTTTTCGCAGCCCCCGGTCACACGCCAGGGAGCGCTTTCCCGCTTCAGGCTGTGGGCACAGGTCCGATAATTGTGAGAATAATTCGGCTTCATCGGCTCATCTCCCTGTGGGCGGATTTTTATAAGATGTGAGGATCACCACCGCAGGTGCTCCTCCGCGCCGCAGCGGCGGCAGGTCAGGGGGCTGGTCCCGTTCTCCGGGTCGGCGTGTTCCTTCCACAGATGGCCTTTGGCCTCGCATATCATCAGGGTTTCCATGCACTTCCGGACCTCGCCGACCTCACCAATTCGAAGCACCTCGTAAGGCGGCACAGGCAGGCCATGTTCCCGGTAACTGTTGGCCAGGGCCTGCAGTTCCGCCTCGAACGCTGTGGTGCTAGTGTAGTCAGCCACACGCCGCTCCAGCTCTGCCTGGTCTATTTGGATTTCTGATCTGATTTTTCATTTCCCCTTTCGCACAGATGGGGCGCTGCCCTCATGGGTAGCGCCCCCCTGTTCACAGTTCACTTTTCTCCGCCGCCCGGTCCACTGACCTCGATCCATTCGTCGAAGTCCAGGATGTCGGCCAGCAGCAGGGCCAGTTCATGGATCTTGGCCCGGTCCTGGGCGTCGTCCAGCCGGACCGCCGTCTCGAACAGGCCCCAGACCAGCTCGGCGGTCATCCCGCCGTCGTATGCCTCCAGAAGCTGGTCGTCCGGCAAAGCGGCCTTGCCGCTGCCGTCGCCCACCAGCCGCCGCTGGCGCTGGATGAGAGCCAGGCTATTGTCCAGCAGCTCCTGGGGCAGTCCCCAGGCTTTGGCGATCAGGGCTGCGCCCGTTTCCGGGAGGGCTGCGTCCCCGGGCTTGTCCGTGGTGCCCAAGGCCAGCAGGTTGACCGCCTCGGTGGTGATCTGCCGGAGCAGCTTTTCCGGCGCGGGGTGGCGTTCGTATTTCGTCATTTTTGTTCGTCCTCCTTTGTGATTTTGGTGGTGGTACTGGCTACAACCATACCAATTTCCGGCGGGGAAAGCTATCACCATACCCAACAAGAATGGGCGTTGAAAACCCAGCGATACCAACAATGGCGGGCCCTCATTCGAGCCAGGCCCGGTCCGGCAGACAGTCCAACAGCTGGTCAAAACGCTTTGCCTCCGCGTACCAGCTGTACCATTCGGTCTCGTTTGCCGCCTCGTAGGCCGCCTCGATCTCTTTGATCTGCTTGAGAAGGGATGTGTTTTCATCCCAAAGGATATCGAAGGTGGCCTTGAGGTAGTCATATTGCTGCCGCAGGTCCAGAAAGTGGAACACCATACCATCAAAGAGGACGGATATCCAGGACTTTTCCCGAACAGTACCATTTAGGCGTGCGGCGTTACGCCGCCCTGGGGATGCGTTCGTTCTCCTCTCGGAACAGCCCTCCTTTACCGCTCGGGGCCATTTTTCTGTCTGGCCGGTTTGGTGTGGGAAACAATCCTGCCGATATTCTTATCTTTTTCGTCTGGAACAGCCGTCATATTGTCGTAAAGGTTCTGATACCGGCTGATTTGCGCATCAGTGAGCGAGGCAAAATTCTCCCCCTGGACCCCGGTGATGAAAAAGGTCCCCAAAACGATGTCGCAGGGCAAGCCGCTGTCATCCACCAGGGGCCGGTTGGGGAGCAGGCCCAGGTCCATCCCATTGGCATTGCAGATCAGTGCCGTGCTGTCACGAAAGGGGAACACGGCCTCGATATTTCCGCCCACGATGGCCTGGAGCGCTTTCAGCTCGTCCTCCACCTCCCGCACCTGGCAGGGCTTCTCCGGCTCCACCACCAGCACCTTGATCTTACCGCTCATGGCGTTTCCTCCTCCCATGCTGCTTGCTAGCCCGGTCATTGACCTGCATGGTGTACTCATGCACCTCCCGGACAGCGTGTTCCCAGGCTTTTTTCAGCGCCGCCACCGGCAAACCGTTCTGCCGGTAGCCCTTCCGGATGCCCTGGTAGTAGGGCGCGGGCGGAACGGCGGGGGCGCGGTACCGTTCCGTCATGATGTAGGCCATGACAGAGGCCGTCTGGCCGCTTTTGTCCGTCACAGACACAGATTTTTTCCCGTATAAGTGAGGAAAGCCCTCGTAGTGGTCCAGGGAACGCTCACAGTCCGGGGTGAGCCGCCACAGCAGGCCATGGACAGTGGAGCCCTCCTTGGGTCCGATAGTTGCCACACCGCTGCCCCGGAACAGCAGCTCCCAGCCCTCCAGGGTCACTGGCCCCACCACTTTGGCGTCGGGACAGCGGTAGGCCATCTGGTCCAGATTGATATTCGACCCGTAAGCGAAGTACAGCTTGCCGTCAGCCATTGTGGACCACCTCCAGCGCGCCGTATCTGGCCAGCTGCTCGATTACGGCCTGGGCCTGCCGCTCCACGCTGCCCTGGGGCAGGGGGCAGTCCAGCCCGGTGCTGCGGATGAAATTGGCCCGGAGCTGCTGGAGGTAGCTCTCGGCATCCGGGTGCTCGGTGGGGTCGAAGGAGGCCAGCCGGAGCTGATCCATGATGGCCTCCCCCGTCCCCTCGTAGATGTTCTCGTCAATGCGAATTTTCACGCTTCACCTCACAGTTTCACGACGTTTTTTCTTCTTTTTGTTCACTTCATAACTGTCCTTATCATGCCTCCAGGCCCTGTCGCCGGAAAGATTTTGTAACAGCTTATCCCGGGTTTCCTTAAACTCCGGCCCGTTGAGCCCCAGCCGCACCAGCCACACCCGGAAGGTGAACAGCTCGTTGTCGCTGTGGGTCTTGCGCATGACGGTGCTGCGCTGGGCGATGGCCTGGGCGGACATGGCCAGGCACAGGTTGACGTAGGCTGCCGCCAGTCCAGGGTCCAGGGTGGAATTGAAACAGCGGAACTCCACCGTACCGCGATAGAACATGGAGTGCAGGTTAAGAGCGTGGTAACGAGTCCTGTTGTAATGCTCGCCGTGACCGTCGTTCCCCTCATACCAGATGCGCTCCAGTTCGGTGAGGTCTGCCGTCTCGTCTGAGGACAGCGCCCGAGCCTCCCGCAGCATGGGTTCCCGCACTTTTTTGCACCATTTCTTAGCCCTGGTCTCATTTACTTGGAGCGCTTTGAACAGAATATCTTCTTTGGAGAACATGATGCAGATGAGATTTTTCAGACTCTGACGGTTGTGGTTGGCCCCGTCCACATGGACATGGATGCCGCAGGAGCCGTTCACCTTGGCTCCTGCCCGCTGCACCCGCCGCATACATTCCTGAAGCACAGGGAGCTGGTCGTAGGTGAGTTTGGGCGTAACCATCTCGACCCAGTAGCTTCTCTCCTCGCTCTCGTCGATGACGAACTCATAGCCGTCGTCTGTTTTACGTTCCGAGAGGATACTGCTGTCGCTCATCAACTTCCAGATTTGACGCCTGACATCCTTCGCCACCCAGGTGTCATAGGTCCCGCCCCTATACTGGGCTTCGGTCCCGAAATACTCCGCCAGCGCCCGGGCGGCCTGCTCCCGGGTGATGCCCGTCATCTCGATTTCAACACCGAAGCACTGCTCCTTTAGGCCGACCATCCAGCCTCCTCCTTTCGGAGCTCCTTATGCACCGCCCGGATGCGCCGCCCAATGGCCTCAATGACGTTGACCGTGACGGAATTGCCCGCCTGTTTGTACGCCTGGGCGTCCGAGGTGATGGCCAGCAGGCGGTCGATCTGGTCCTCGGCGAAGCCTTGGAGGCGGAGGCACTCCCGGGGCATGAGGCGGCGGATGCGCCCGCCCCGCTCCACGATGCCCTGGATGCTGCTGGTCTCCAGGGTGTGGGCGATGTCCCGGCCCACCCGGCCCCGCCGGGTGTTGCTCCCGTAGTAGCCTAGGTCCACGGAGTCGCCGGGGTGGGCCTCTTTATAGCCGCATTTGGTGGCCTCTTTGATCAGCAGCACCCCCGAGCGCTCCCGGGGGTGGGTGGACAGGGTCGTCTGCCCATACCGGGCGGTGAGGCACCGGGCGATCCCGCTGGGCTGGGGATGGCCGGCGCACAGGTCCACCAGGTACAGCCCTGTTTTGGCCCCGGTGCCGCCAGAGCAGGAGGTCTGGGTACACGCTACTCCGCTGGGGTCGTAGACCCGGTATCCCTGGGGCCCGCCGATGAGTTGAATAAGAGCTTTTCCGTCATTTCCGCCGACAGGAAATACTTTTCCGGCGCATCGGGGATCAAGATATCCGACAACGAACACCCTGCGCCGGGACTGGGCGACGTGGAAATTGGCGCTGTTACACACAGCCCATTCCAAACCATACCCCAGCTCATGAAGCGTGGTGAGGATGGCGTGAAATGTCCGGCCTTGGTCATGCGAAAGCAGTCCGGGAACATTTTCAAGACATAAAAACGCAGGTCGTTTGGCTTCAGCCAATCGGGCAATTTCAAAGAACAGGGTTCCCCGGGCGTCCTCGAATCCCCGGCGTTTTCCACTGAGACTGTAGGGCTGGCACGGAAAACCGGCGCAGAGGAGATCAAAGTCCGGCATAGCTCCGGGGTCAATTTTTGTGGCGTCTGGATAGTAAACTTCCTCCTCTCGGATGTCATGGATGGCACGGTAGCTGGCATCGGCGTACTTGTCGATCTCGCAGTGGCCGATACACTGAAACCCTCCGGCGCGGTCCAGGCCCGCCCGGAAGCCGCCGATGCCCGCGAACATATCAAAATAGCGAATCAGTTTTTTCGTCACCTCCATCATTTTGCAGAGCCAGCAGAAAACCGAGGACGTCGTCCCCGACATCCCCGGCCTCCTGTGTCCGCATACTTTTTTCTGTTGTGAACCTGGCACCGCCCAGCTCCTCCCGCAGCACCGCCCGCAGGGCGTCCAGCATGGTGCTCTCCTCATGGGCCCGGCACACAGCATGGCACACAGCGTCGGTCCGCTGGCCCGCCGGGATGGCGGACAGGATGGCCCACGCCTCCCGTTGGAGCGGCGAGGCCATGGAGAGCGAGAGGTTCAGCCGCCGCCGCTTATCCATCACCATCAGTCCGCGACAACTGCTCAGCAAGCCGTTCGTAGCCCTTGGCGTTCAGACATATATCGTCCTGGATCAGAGGGCGGCAAAGGCCATCTGAGGCCGAAACGTGCCGTTTCATCAGTGCCGCTCCGCCGCCCAGAAAGATGGCGGGCATGGCCCGCGCGTCAAGGCCGCACTCGGCGATGGCGGACAGCAGGCGGCGGACGTAGGCCCCGGCCTCCCGGTGGACGATCTCCTTGGCCCGGTCGTCCACGCCGTTCACCCCGCCCCGCAGGACGCTCTCGATCTGGGCGGCGGTGAGGGAGAGCCCCAGGCCCCGCCGCACCTGCTCGGCGGTCTCGTCCAGGCAGCGGATCATGCCCAGCTCCAGGCTCCGGCAGGTGGAGGCGTTGGGGATGCGATCATCCAGCCGCATGAGGTCCACCGTCCAGCCCCCGATGTCCGCCACAATGACGGAGGGCTCGTCCAGCAGCTCACTCTGGGTGAGGACGGCGGCGTACCCCTGGGGGAACAGGGAGACGGCGGTGATGGCGATGCTGTAGTCGTTCCCCTCGTAGCGGAAGAACGCCGTCCGGCCATCCCGGAATAGGTATTCTTTGAATTTTTTCTTGTCCCGTCCGAAGCTGGTGAGAGGGAGTCCCGCCGCCAGATGTACAGAGACCGTCCGCTCCGCGCCCCTGTGCTCCAGCTCCATGGCAATGGCCGCCAGGGTGAGCAGATAGTAGTCCTCCGTCTGGGTCTTGTCCTTCTGGAGAGGCTGGCGGCCGCTGCCCACGACGTAATATTTACCCCCGAATTCCAGCACATTTTTTCGGGTATAGGGCTCGTATTCGTACTCCACCAGCCCGGTGGGGAAGGAACAGTGGGCTGTTTTCACGGCATAGTACCCGTGGTCCACCCCGATGGTGAAACTATCGCTCATGATCGTGTTTCCTCCTGTTTGTTTTAGTCACCCGGCTGCTTTTCGGCCCTTGCCGGGCCAGCCGGACCTCCGCGCTGGTCAGATTCCAGGTACAGCCCCGGGACTGGGCCAGCTCTTTGATCTCCTCTGGTGTCAGGTATTTGGCGCACAGCCGGGGGACGTAGGCGGGAATGTCCGCCTGGTCATAGGGATAATTGATGCCGTCGCCGTACAGAATGTCTTTTTCCAGTTCCTCCTTCAATGCACTGTACTGGGCTGGGTCAAAATTCTGGAACACTTCCCGGCCCGTAAGTTCCTCGTAAGCGTAGTCCCCCATATGGGGCAGGGAGTCAAACCGATAGTCCTGGTAGGACGGCACATTGGCCAGTGAGTCCGGGTCCTTCAGCGCCGCCATGTACACGGCCTTGCCCTGGCCCACCAGCCATGCCCGGAAGTCCATGAAGCCGTCGTCCGAGCAGCCGTACCGCTCCATAACCGAGGCCGCTGTCCACAGCCCGTACTGATAGGCGGCGTCCATATAGACACGGGCAATGGTATCGAACTTTTTCGCCTGCTCCGGCCCCAGGTCCATCAGCTGTTCCATCAGCCACTCACTGGGCCCGCCCGTATGTTCTTTTGCCTGGTCGATCAGTGACCAGAAAGCGTCCAGATCGATCTCTAAGGACTCGCTCATCTCGCGTCACCTCGATTCTGTTCGCTTTTACTGTCCAGCTCTGCCACAATATCCGGGTTGCGCAAAATGGCCCGCAGGTTTTTCCAGAAACCCATCGTCAGCCCGCCTTTCGGAAACGGGAGATCAGCCGCTCCAGTACCCGGATACGGCCCTGGACCTTGGCGGCGGACACATCCAGGCCGCTCATCTGGCCCTGGATGCGGTGGCGGATGGCCTTCAGGGCCTGCTGGTCATTGCAGCACTGGACCACCACATACTCGCTGCCGTGGGCCAGCACCTCCCGTTTGCCCGCCTCGTCCCGGATGCTGGCCATCAGCCGCTGGCCCAGGCGCTTGCGGTAGCCGGCCTGGAGCACACTCTCATCGCCGCACACATCGTATTTTTCCAGGATGGCCGCGATCTCCCCGGAGCTGATCCGCATATTGGTGAACAGCCGGTCCATGATCTCCGCCTCCGCCTGGGGCGGCAGGATGGGTTTGTTGGGAGGACCCGTACCTTTTACTGGGGTCTTATTGTTCAACGTTCCACCTCCGATTTCTTTTTTTGAGATTTTTTCTTGCTGATATTTGTGACTTCAACTGCCTTTTCGGCGCCCTTTTGAGGAAAAACGTACAGGCCGCAGACCGGCGCGGCGTCCTGTGCCGAAAAGCCGGGCGGCGTATCCTCCGGCTTGGCGGCCACATGGAGGATGATCCTGCGGTCTGTGGTACGCTCCGATGTGCTGTAGCTGTGCGCACCCTCCCGGCGCAGAACAGCGTGGTTGTAATTGGGGAGATACTCAAAAGCAAATTGCCGTGCTGCCCTCAACTCCAGCCAGAAGGCTGGCTTTATATCGTGCTCTAGTTCACTGGCCATGGTGTGGATGTAACGGATCATACGGCGGATATGCCCGCACTCGAACTCCGATTCCCCCTCGCCGTACCGCATGGTGGAAAGCGCCCATTTTTCCCGTGCGTAGGGGCAATCCAAATCAACGCTGAACAGGCATTGAAACCGGTCTTTTGCCAGGGGATAAAAACAGACGCTGCCGTATCTCGGACCCACATTATCTTTCGCCGCCTTGCTGATGTTGCAGAGCGTACAGGCTGCGCCGTTATCCTTATCGGGCACTTAAACAAAGCCGCCGGAGGACAGAGCGCATACCGGGGCTTAGGCTCTATCGACTTCCGGGCGGCGGCGCGGAGCGTCCTGCTTATTGGGCGCGTGAAGCGTGAGCCGAATATGCGCGTGATTATCCATGACAAATCTTCCCTTGCGCCGGAGGGGAAGCCCATAGCCTTTTGCCTTGACCCCGACACAGGCTTTGAGTGGGTAGGCGAATATGATATAACCGCTGATGAACTGCTATCCGGCGCGGGCGGCAACACCGCCACAAAGACCGAGCAAGCGGAAAAACTGATTTTAGACTTACTGGCAGACGGGAAAGAGCTTGCCAGCGAGGATATAGAGAAAGCCGCCGCAGAAGCCGGGATTTCTGCCCGTACCGTCCGGGCGGCAAAGAAAAACCTTGACGGGCGCATTACCTCAAAGCGTATCGGCGCGGCATGGTATCACGCCCTTAAAAAGTGAAATGGCAAGATCCAAGTGGCAAAACCCAGATACCTTGCCACTTTGCCACTTCGCCACTTCAACCAAAAAACAGCCGCCCCATGTTACGCATTAGACGCTCTGGAAGCCCCATTTTATAGGGCTTCCAGAGGGAGAAAACCGCCTATGCGGTACTTTATACCTTTACCCCCGAAAACAGCGTCCTATTGCGTAACAGGGGCATTTGCCATGAGCAGAAAGGAGAGCCTATGAACAATGAAACCCGCAAGACCAGCACCACCGCAGCCGCTTCCCCTCTGACCGTAAAGGAAGCCCCGCAACCTGTTATGATAAAGAAAATAGGGAAAACCACCTACCGCGTCAAAATCCATTTCAGCGAAACGAGCAAAGAAACCATGAGCGACAAAATCAAGCGGCTTATTTTGAATGACTGCGAGAAAATTTCTTAAACACCCTTGACAAAGCGTACCAGAAGCTACCCTGCTCGGGTAGTTTCCGGGGCCGCTGCTTTGCCTCTGTGCTGTTGAGGGGCGGGAGGCCGTCACGCTGGGCCACACGGGGGCCTACGCCGCGTTTTACCTTCTGGGCGGGGCGCGGGTGCCGCCTGCCTGAGCGTGGGCACAAACGGCCTCAAACGGGCGACGCTGGTCAGGTAAAGTTGACCATCTTGAGCGTTGATTTAATCCGTTTGTACGAACCATGCTGCAGCATCAACTTTGCGTGGCGGACTTTTCGGTTCAGTTCCCGCTTCCTGAGCGAGATCCCATGCTTCAGCTCTCCGCGCATGCTATACGCGCCTTTACCTCGGCTCCAGGAATTACGCTTATCATTCGCGCTCCCAGGGAGCTTTTGCTGTAACGCCATGTTGGCCTCCTTTCAACCCTTTGTGCTGCTTATGCAATTGGACAGGACCATCCCCAGTTGGGATGGTCCTGTCCATCTGATTGCTGATATTAGGCGCTGCGCTCAGCATTCTCCTTCTCTTCAATCTCCCGAGCCTCGCGCTCGGCCTCGTCCAGCGCATCCTCGATGAGTCCCAGCACGAACTCCTTCTGGGTGAACTTGTGTCCGGTGCGGGCGGTTTCCCGCTCCAGGTGTGCCTTGATGCGCTGGAAAAGGGTTTCTCCGATCTGGAAGGCCATCGTCCGGGTTTTTTCGTTCGTCATGATCTCATTACCTCCATTTTCTTTCATTTCGAAGTATTCGGTCAGCAGGTTGGTGATGTACTGCGCGGTGGTGAGGCCCGCCTGTTCCCGGGCTTCCGAGATTTTTTGATGCAGGTCGAGCCCAATCTGAGCACAGAGGTTCTTTGTGGCTGCCATGGTGTTGATCCCCTTTCGTTTGATTGTGACCCAAGTATACTCGAAAGGCACGGCGAAGGCTATTACCAACACCACCAATGATTGAGAGACAAAGCAAGCATAACCACCAATGTGAACAGTGGGCGTTCCCGTTCCTCGTCGCTCCTCTGCTCAGTATTTGGCACTTGTGCCCCATCAATATGAATACCACCCATAGGCAGCTGGGATTCCGGCTGATCATAGGCGAGGCAAAAAACGAAAAAAGGGGCAGGGAGTGCTTTTGACGAAGCGCTCCCTGCCCCTTTTCTTGGTATCCGATTCCTTAGTTTTTCCTTAAAAAGTTCAAACCACAAAGCCTTAACTTTGTGGTTTGTTTGGTGGAGATAAGCGGGATCGAACCGCTGACCTCTTGAATGCCATTCAAGCGCTCTCCCGAACGGTGCAGTTGCTTACCCCCATGCCGCAAAGCTATATGTGATATTATGCGGAAATCAGGCGGAAATGTCAAGTCCTATCAGAAATTGTTCTACGCTGATTGCAAACTTGATCTTCAGTTCATAGCCTCTAAATACATCGACACGCTCAATTAACTGTGCGACAATCATTTTGCGTGTCTCAATGCTTGCCGTATCATAGACATTTGACCAATCTATAAACTGATCATATTTGCTTTGCAGCTCCTGCATGATGATCTCGCTTTGATCTACGTCCTGCTGGGCAGTTTCATAAGCTACCTTCAAGGCAACACATTTCTGCTCCGTCTCTTGCACAAGGCTGCTTAGTAGTTCTACAGGAAAAGCACTATTGCCTGTAACAGCCTTTATAACCTCCTGCTTTAGCCCTTGCAGTTCCTTCTCTGCTTTCTGATAATCCCGTTGGGCCTTTTTAGCAATCGCTTTGTATTCGCCCACCTTGGCAGAATGGCTTGTACTTAAAATCTCCGCTTTGGACAGGCTTTTCACCTTTCGGAAAACCTCATGCACCATATCATTTATCATTC
>Ga0137309_102074_pt1 | contig 12584 bp, 8 predicted proteins | sample NAcewiD2O_June_FD_97179 | JGI IMG/M metagenome (GOLD analysis project Ga0137309, IMG submission 97179) | Mouse cecal microbial communities from Vienna, Austria - N-Acetylneuraminic amended D2O_June | ecosystem: Host-associated > Mammals > Digestive system > Large intestine > Cecum | place...
CTATCCGGAACTTTATTTCAATCTGTCTCATTCCGGTACCATGGCTATGGCTGTATTTGCAGATACGGAGGCAGGCTGCGATATTGAGAAGCTGGGCCGTGGCAGGGAGCAGGTGGCCCGGCGTTTTTTCGCGCCAGGGGAGCAGGCATATCTTGCTGCTGCCAGCGGCGGAAAAACGGCTGAGGGAGAATCCCAGAAACGTACTGGCGAAAACGGCATGGAGAGTCCGGGAGAAGACAGGAAAGTTACCTGGGACGAAGCTTTCTGCCGCATCTGGACCCTGAAAGAAGCCTTCATAAAAGCAACCGGCGAAGGAGCCCGGATCCCTCTCACTGATTTTTGTATCCACGTAGAAGAGCCGGTGAGGGCCGTCTGGAAGGAAAAGACACAGCCCTTTGAATTTTACGAATTTGAAGTGGAAGGTTACAGGGCATCCCTTTGTCTGGAATCTTATAATAAAAAAATCACCAGGATTCCGCAGATAACATGGGTCAGTGGCTTTTAAGTCCTTGACTTCCAAAACTTCTCTTTTCAAAATCTGCCAGATGTGGTATGATAACACCATAGGTGCGAGAGATTGCATTTCAGACAGAAAGATTAGACATAAGGATTATGGGAGAAGTTCTGACATGAAGATGAGACGGGTATTTTTAAAACTAAGCGGGGAGGCCCTGGCCGGTGATAAGAAGACCGGCTTTGATGAGGCTACGGTAACAGAGGTTGCAAGACAGGTCAAGCTCTCCGTGGACGCAGGTGTCCAGGTAGGGATCGTTATCGGAGGCGGCAATTTCTGGAGAGGACGTACCAGCGAGGCCATTGACCGTACCAAGGCAGACCAGATCGGTATGCTGGCTACGGTCATGAACTGTATTTATGTGTCCGAGATTTTCAGGAACTGCGGCATGATGACCCAGATTCTGACACCCTCTGAGTGCGGCTCCATGACTAAGCTGTTCTCCAAGGACCGGGCAAATAAGTACTTCGAAAAGGGAATGGTAGTATTCTTTGCCGGCGGTACGGGACATCCTTATTTCTCAACCGATACAGGGATCACCCTGAGGGCCGTGGAGATGGATGCGGATTGTATCCTTCTGGCCAAGTCCATTGACGGAGTATATGACAGCGATCCGGCGAAGAATCCGGATGCGAAGCGGTATGATACCATCAGTATCCAGGAGGTTATTGACAAGAAGCTGGCGGTGGTGGATCTGACGGCATCCATTATGTGTATGGAACACAAGATGCCTATGGCAGTCTTTGATTTGAATGAAAAAGACGGAATAGCAAATGCGATGCAGGGAAAAATAAATGGCACAATTGTGACCGTGGAATAACAGGAGGGTGTTATGCAGGAAAAATTAAAAGGATACGAAGACAAGATGAACAAGTCCCTGGAGGTGCTGCTGGGTGATTATTCCTCGATTCGGGCCGGACGTGCGAATCCCCATGTGCTGGACAAGATCAAGGTGGATTACTACGGGACCCCGACACCGATTCAGCAGGTGGGCAATATCAATGTACCCGAAGCCCGGCTGATCGTGATCCAGCCCTGGGAGAAGAGCCTTTTAAAGGCGATCGAGCGCGCGATCCTCACCTCCGATCTTGGGATCAATCCCACCAACGACGGCAATGTGATCCGCCTGGTATTCCCGGAGCTTACGGAGGAGCGCAGAAAAGATCTGGCCAAGGATGTAAAGAAAAAAGGCGAGAGCACCAAGGTAGCTGTCCGCAATATCCGCCGCGATGCCAACGATACCTTCAAGAAGATGGAGAAGGCGGGGGAGCTTTCCGAGGACGACAGAAAGCTGGGTGAGGAAAAGATCCAGAAGATTACGGACAAGATGATCGAGAAGATCGACGCCGCCATCGAGACCAAAACCAAAGAGATTATGACAGTATAGTGAACACTTAGTGAACATGGTGTTACCGCTGCGAACACTTAGCAAACACAAAAAGGGGACAGGGGGAGACTCTTGTCCCATATTTATAGGATAAAGGGGACAGATTATGGAACAGTCACTGGAAGGAATGGTGATTCCCAGACACATAGCGCTGATTCTGGACGGAAACGGGCGCTGGGCAAAGAAGCGGGGCCTCCCCCGTCCGGCAGGACACAAGGAAGGCTGTGTCACAGTGGAGAAGACCGTGGAGCTGGCAGCCCGGATGGGAATCGAGTATCTGACAGTTTATGGATTTTCCACGGAGAACTGGAAACGGTCCGCAGAAGAGGTCGGTGCCCTGATGCAGCTCTTCCGCTACTATATGGTACGGCTTTTAAAGGTGGCTTCTGCCAACAATGTGCGGGTACGCATGATCGGTGACCGGAGCCGGTTCGACAGGGATATCATTGACGGGATCGGGCGGCTGGAGAAGGAGACCAGGGAGAATACGGGTCTGACCTTTGTGATCGCGGTGAATTATGGCGGTCGTGACGAGATCACCCGCGCCATGAGAAAAATGGCCCAGGATGTGAAGGACGGACAGCTAAAGGCAGAGGCCATCACAGAGGAGACGGTTGCATCTTATCTGGATACGGCAGAGATTCCGGATCCGGAGCTTCTGATCAGAACCAGCGGGGAGCTGCGTCTTTCCAATTATCTCCTGTGGCAGCTGGCTTACACAGAGATCTATGTGACAGACTGTCTGTGGCCGGACTTTAACCGGGAGGAACTGGAGAAGGCTGTCATTGCCTACAACAACCGGGAGCGGAGATTCGGCGGAACCAGCTAAAGCGGAGCGGATAGGTCAGACAAGTCTGGGCATCCACTGCGCCGGCTGTGCAAAGCTGTTATGGCGGCCAGTCGGGCCAGGTAATGGAAGGAGGAGTCGCCTTTGTTCACAAAACGACTGATTAGCGGTATTATTCTTGTGATTCTTGCTATTATAATAGTGGGGAACGGAGGATTGCTGCTGTATGCTACCACAGCCCTGATCTCCCTGATCGGGCTCTTCGAGCTGTACCGTGTGATGAAGATCGAGAAAAAGCTTCTGGGGATCGTGGGCTATCTGACGACTATTTCCTACTATGGGATCATATGGTTTGACGGGCAGGAGTATGTGACTCTGATGGTGATCGCCGCCCTGATGGTACTTATGAGCCTATATGTGTTCACATTTCCCAGATACGAGACCGGTGAGGTGACGGTTGCATTTTTCGGTGTATTCTACGTGGCTGTGATGCTTTCCTACCTTTACCAGGTACGTGCCATGGGAGACGGGAAGTATCTGGTGTGGCTGATCTTCATAAGCTCCTGGGGATGTGATACCTGCGCCTACTGCACGGGAATGCTCTTTGGCAGACACAGGCTGGCTCCGGTTTTAAGTCCCAAGAAGTCCGTAGAGGGGGCTGTGGGCGGCGCTTTAGGAGCGGCGCTTCTGGGCCTTGCCTATGCCTGCGTCTTTGGAGCAAGGATGTCAGAGCTGATGAATCCCAGGCTGGCTTGTGCGGTGGCCTGCGCCATAGCCGCGGTGATCTCCCAGATCGGGGATCTGGCTGCCTCTGCCATCAAACGGAATCATGATATCAAGGATTATGGAAACCTGATTCCCGGACATGGAGGGATTCTGGACCGGTTTGACAGTATGCTCTTTACAGCGCCGGCCATTTATTTTGCGATTACATTTCTGGGGCAGTTTGTACATTAGAACATGTCTGGAAACTGCTTTTTGATGATGCAGCGGGGGATGCCAGTGACAGTTGGTATATCCCATGAACGGTTATGGATTTTCAGATGTGTTCCAAAACGGAGGAAAAATAATGAAGAAAATTGCGATTCTTGGTTCCACAGGCTCCATTGGGACCCAGACGCTGCAGGTGGTGGATGAGCAGAAGGATATTCAGGTGACGGCTCTGGCCGCCGGAAGCAATATAAAACTTCTGGAGGAGCAGATCCGCAGATACCATCCGTCCCTGGTCTGTGTCTGGGATGAGAAGAAGGCCGGAGAGTTAAAGGTCCGGGTGGCAGATCTTGCCGTCCGGGTGACCTCAGGTTTGGAGGGACTTATGGAGGTGGCATCCGAACCACAGGCAGAGATCGTGGTGACAGCAGTGGTAGGGATGATCGGAATACGTCCTACGATAGCCGCCATGGAGGCGGGGAAGGACATTGCCCTTGCCAACAAGGAGACTCTGGTGACGGCGGGACATATTATCATGCCCATGGCAAGGGAGAAGGGAGTGCGGATCCTTCCGGTGGACAGTGAGCACAGTGCGATCTTTCAGTGTCTCAATGGGGAGCCGGGGCGGGCGGCCCACAAGATTCTTCTGACGGCTTCCGGCGGTCCCTTCCGGGGATGGACCCGGCAGCAGCTTGCCGGAGTACGTCTGGAGGATGCCTTAAAGCATCCCAACTGGTCTATGGGAAGGAAGATCACCATTGATTCCTCCACCATGGTCAACAAAGGTCTGGAGGTTATGGAGGCCCGGTGGCTTTTTGATGTATCCATGGACCAGGTGCAGGTGGTTGTCCAGCCCCAGAGTGTGATCCACTCTATGGTAGAGTTTGAAGATGGGGCTGTTATGGCCCAACTGGGTACTCCGGATATGAAGCTTCCCATCCAGTACGCACTTTATTATCCCCAGCGGAGATATCTGTCCGGGGAGCGGCTGGATTTTGCAAAACTGGGAAGCATTACCTTTGAGGACCCTGACCCGGAGGTATTCAGGGGCCTGAAGCTGGCCTATGATGCAGGACGGACGGGCGGATCGCTTCCAACCGTGTACAATGCGGCTAACGAGTATGCGGTGGGACGGTTTTTGAACAGGGAAATTTCTTATTTGACGATTGTTGAGATGATTGAAGCTGCCATGGAGCAGCATAAGGTGACCGGCAATCCGTCTGTGGAGCAGATCCTTGAGGCGGAGCGGGAGACCTATGAGTTTATAGAAAGCAGGTGGCAGATTGCTGAACATTCTTGCAGCAATACTTTTATTCGGAGTCATTGTTCTGATTCATGAATTCGGACATTTTCTTTTTGCAAAGCTCAACGGGATCGGTGTGGTGGAATTTTCCATCGGCATGGGCCCCAGGCTGGTGAGCATGGTCCGGGGAGAGACCCGCTACTCCATCAAGGTACTGCCCTTCGGCGGTTCCTGTATGATGGTGGGGGAGGATATGGGGGATGACCCGGATCCCAGGGCCTTTAACAACAAGCCGGTCTGGGCGCGGATACAGGTGATAGCGGCGGGGCCGGTCTTTAATTTTCTTCTGGCCTTTTTCTTTGCCATGGTGATCGTTGCCCAGATCGGTCATGACGCGCCGGTGCTTTACGGGGTCATGGACGGCTATCCGGCCCAGGAAGCAGGACTTCAGGCCGGGGATAAGATCACCCGGATCAACAACCGGAAGATCCGGGCTCACAGGGATGTGTCACTGTATCTGTTTTCCCATCCGGGGGAGACTGTGACCATCCGCTATGAGCGTCCGGCGGGCGGCTCCTGGGACAATGGCGGTGCCGCAGAACGGCGCAGTGTCCAGGTGACACCGGTCTATTCGGAGGAATACCAGTCCCATATGCTGGGTGTCCAGTTCCTGGGCTACGAGAAGACACGGAACCCGCTGGAGTTTCTGCAGGCCAGCGCCTATGAGGTGGAATACTGTGTGCGGTCTACCTTTGACAGCTTCGGGATGCTTTTTCGCAGGCAGGTGAAGATGGACGAAGCAGTGGCAGGCCCGGTTCAGATCGTGACCATGGTGGGCGAGACAGTGGAGGAAGGACGGGAACAGGGGCCTGTGGCGGTTCTTTTCGTCATATCCAACTGGATCCTGCTTCTCAGCGCCAGTCTGGGGATCATGAATCTGCTTCCCATCCCGGCTCTGGACGGAGGCCGTCTGCTATTCCTTCTGGTGGAGCTGGTGCGGGGCAGACCAATGGATCCCGAGAAGGAAGGAATGGTGCATATGGCAGGTATGATGCTTCTGATGGCATTTATGGTGCTGGTGCTGTTCAATGATATACGGAAGCTGTTGTAGGCGGCAGACGGTGGTCAAGGGTTTTCAATAGCTGGATGCCGCAACAGTTCAGGGGGCGTCTGAACTGTTACATGATTGTTGCAGCGAGAGGGGAGAGATCATGGAGAGAAGAATTACGAAGAAAGTACAGATCGGGGACCGGGTCATCGGCGGGGGCCATCCGGTGCTGATCCAGTCCATGTGCAATACAAAGACAGAGGATGCGAAAGCAACCATCGGGCAGATCCGGAAGCTGGAGCAGGCAGGCTGTGACATCATCCGGGTAGCGGTGCCTACTATGGAGGCGGCTGAGAGTCTGTCGGCGATCAGGAAGCAGATCCATATCCCGCTGGTGGCGGATATCCATTTTGATTACCGCCTTGCTATCGCGGCGATCCAGAACGGTGCTGACAAGATCCGGATCAATCCTGGCAATATCGGCTCCGTGGACAGGGTCCGGGCTGTGGTGGAGAAGGCAAAGGAATACAAGGTGCCCATCCGGGTAGGGGTCAACAGCGGCTCCCTGGAGAAGTCCCTGATCCAGAAGTATGGCGGCGTCACTGCGGAAGGGATCGTGGAAAGCGCCCTGGATAAGGTGGCGATGATTGAACAGATGGACTATGACAATCTGGTGATCAGCATCAAATCCTCGGATGTGCTTATGTGCGTCAGGGCCCATGAGCTGATCAGCAGAAAGACCCGGTATCCCCTGCATGTGGGGATCACAGAGGCCGGGACTGTGACCTCCGGCAATATCAAGTCCTCCGTGGGTCTGGGGATCATCCTCTATCAGGGCATCGGAGATACCATCCGTGTCTCCCTGACCGGGGATCCTTTGGAGGAAATAAAGTCTGCGAAGCTGATTTTAAGAACCCTGGGTCTGAGAAAGGGCGGGATCGAGGTAGTATCCTGTCCTACCTGCGGACGTACCCAGATTGATCTGATCCGGCTGGCCGGACAGGTGGAGAATCTGGTGACGGAATTCGACGATCTGGATCTGAAGGTGGCGGTCATGGGCTGTGTGGTCAATGGCCCCGGGGAAGCGAGAGAGGCAGATCTTGGGATCGCAGGGGGTATTGGTGAAGGACTTTTGATCCGTAAGGGCGAAGTGATCCGCAAGCTGCCGGAGGGAGAACTTCTGGAGGCGCTGCGGCAGGAGCTTCTGGCAGTGCGGGGCGCATGAAGACTGCGGCAGAAGCTTCTGTCAGGGGACGCATGAAGGCGCTGCGGCAGGAGCTTCTGGCAGTGCGGGGCGCATGAAGACGCTGCGGCAGAAGCTTCTGTCAGGGGACGCATGAAGGCGCTGCGGCAGAAGCTTCTGTCAGGGGGCATATGAAGGCGCAGCTGTATCGCAGGAGGCTGCGGATTCTGACGAAAGGTGATTAGATGAAAGCATTTATAGAAGTATTCCCGGATCTGCACATGACGGGACAGATGCAGGAGCTTTTAAACCTGGTGGAGGTGGAGAAGGTGTCCATGACCAGGGATAGAAGCTCCATTCGTGTCTCCATCATCAGTCCGCGGCTGATTCATAAAAAAAATATCATGGATCTGGAAAAGGGTATCCGGGACCAGCTTTTCCCCAGGAAACAGGTCCAGATCCGGATCTTCGAGAAATACAGGCTGTCTGAACAGTACACTCCGGAAAAGCTCCTCAAGGTGTACAGGGACAGTCTTCTTCTGGAACTGAAAAACTACAGCATTGTGGAATACAGTATGCTCCGCAAGGCGGAATGTACCTTCCCCCAGCCAGATCTACTGCATATGACCATTGAGGATACCATGGTAAACAAGGAGAAGGCGGGGGAGCTGAAACGGATCCTGGAGAAGGTCTTTCATGAGCGGTGTGGGATGCCGGTGGAGGTGGAGTTTGAGTATATTCCGCCAAGCCGGCGTGAAGCAGCCCAGGCAGAAGTGTTTGCCGCTCTCCCAGGGGTGGGAACTGGCGGCCAGGAGACCCATCCTCATCTGGAGCCGGAGGAGGCCCAGCCTAAGTCATCCAAAGTCCCCCAGTCTGCAAAAACCCCTTCACAGCCGGTTAAGGCAGCGGCCGAAGTCTCTGGCGGCGGAGAAGCGCCTCTTCGGATGGGCAAAAAGGGGGGCTTTGGCAAAGGCGACCGGAGTTTTGGCTCCTACCACAAGAAATCCGACAACCCGGATGTACTTTACGGGCGCGATTTTGAGGATGATTTCACGGAGATCGGAAAGATCGAGGGGGAGATCGGAGAGATCACCATCCGGGGCAGGATCCTGGACAAAGACAGCCGTCTTTTGCGCAGTGGGAAGACTATCATCATCTTCCATATTACGGATTTTACAGATACTATTACAGTCAAGCTCTTTGCCAGTGAGGATACCCTGGAGGATCTGGACAATGCGGTGAAGCCGGGTACATTTATCCGGCTGCGGGGCATGACTACCATTGACCGGTTCGACGGGGAGCTGACTATAGGCTCTGTGCGGGGCATCAAGCGGGCGGAGGATTTCACCAGCAAGCGTATGGACAACAGTCCCTTAAAACGGGTAGAGCTTCACTGTCATACCAAGATGAGCGATATGGATGGCGTGTCCGAGGTGAAGGATATTGTCAAGCGGGCCAAGTCCTGGGGCATGCCAGCCATTGCGGTCACGGACCATGGCTGTGTCCAGGCATTTCCCGATGCCAGCCATGCCCTGGATAAGAATGATACTTTTAAGGTTCTCTATGGGGTAGAAGGGTATCTGGTGGATGACATGAAGGAGCTGGTGGAGAATTCACGGGGACAGGATTTCTCTGATACATATGTGGTGTTTGACATCGAGACTACGGGATTCAGCCCGGAGAAGAACCGGATCATCGAGATCGGCGCCGTGAAGGTGGCGGACGGACAGATCACGGACAAGTTCAGCACCTTTGTCAATCCGGATGTGCCCATTCCCTTTGAGATCGAGCAGCTGACGGGCATTAACGATAATATGGTGCTTCCGGCGCCGAAGATCGAAGCAGTGCTGCCCCGGTTTTTGGAGTTTATCGGGGACTGTGCCCTGGTGGCCCACAACGCGTCCTTTGATGTGAGCTTTATCGCTTATCAGGCAGGACTTCTGGGGCTTCCCTTTCATCCCACAGTGCTGGATACGGTGGCCATTGCCCGCCAGCTTCTGCCCCAGTTAAGCCGTTTTAAGCTGGATACGGTGGCCAAGGCACTGAAGATATCCCTGGAGAACCATCACCGGGCCGTGGATGACGCGGGGGCCACGGCAGAGATCTTTGCCAGATTTGTGGCCATGCTGCGGGAGCGGGGGGTGGAGAATCTGGACCAGTTAAATTCCATGAGCGCCTTGTCCCCGGACACCATCAAGAAGATGCCAACCTACCATGTGATCCTTCTGGCGAAAAATGAGGTGGGACGGATCAATCTGTACCGTCTGGTGTCCTGGTCCCACATTGATTATTTCGCTAAGCGGCCCAGGATTCCCAAGACCCTTCTGAACAAGTACCGGGAGGGGCTGATCATCGGTTCCGCCTGCGAGGCCGGGGAACTGTACCAGGCCATGCTGCGGGGGCAGCCCTGGGACAGCCTGATGAAGATCGCCAGCTTTTACGATTTTCTGGAGATCCAGCCTCTGGGGAACAATGGCTTCATGCTCCGGGATGAGAAGAGTACGGTGAAATCCTGGGAGGATCTAAAGGACCTGAACCGCCGGATCGTCCAGATGGGGGAGGAGTTGGGCAAGCCGGTGTGTGCCACCTGCGATGTGCATTTTCTGAACCCGGAGGATGAGGTCTACCGGCGGATCCTTATGGCAGGCCAGGGCTTCTCTGATGCGGACGACCAGGCGCCTCTGTATCTTCGGACTACGGAGGAAATGTTAAAGGAGTTTGAGTATCTGGGGCCGGACAAGGCCCAGGAGGTGGTGGTTACCAATACCCGCCTGGTGGCGGATATGTGTGAGCCCATCGCGCCGGTGCGTCCGGATAAATGTCCGCCGGTGATTGAGAATTCCGATGAGACCCTGCGGAAGATCTGCTACGACTGTGCCCATGACATGTACGGGGAGAATCTGCCGGAGATTGTGGTGGAACGGCTGGAACGGGAGCTGAACTCCATCATCTCCAACGGATTTGCGGTGATGTATATCATTGCCCAGAAGCTGGTGTGGAAGTCCAATGAGGACGGATACCTGGTAGGATCCCGGGGCTCTGTAGGCTCCTCCTTTGTGGCTACCATGTCGGGCATTACGGAGGTGAATCCTTTAAGTCCCCATTATTACTGTCCAAGCTGTCATTTCTATGATTTTGACTCGGAGGAAGTGAAGAAGTTCGGCGGCATGGCCGGGTGCGATATGCCGGACCGGTTCTGTCCGGAGTGCGGCAAGCCCATGACCAAGGCAGGATTCGATATTCCCTTTGAAACATTTCTGGGGTTCAAGGGGGACAAGGAGCCGGATATTGACTTAAACTTCTCTGGTGAATACCAGAGCAAGGCCCATGACTATACGGAGGTGATCTTCGGCAAGGGCCAGACCTACCGGGCCGGAACCATCGGCACCCTGGCGGACAAGACGGCATTCGGCTTTGTAAAGCGGTATTATGAGGAGCGGGGGATCCATAAGCGGAATTGTGAGATCGACCGGATCGTCCAGGGCTGTGTGGGAGTGCGCCGAACCACAGGACAGCACCCGGGAGGAATCGTGGTGCTGCCCATCGGGGAGGAGATCTACTCATTCACCCCGGTCCAGCGTCCGGCCAATGATATGACCACCAAGACAGTGACCACCCATTTTGACTATCATTCTATTGACCACAACCTGTTAAAGCTTGATATTCTGGGACACGATGATCCTACCATGATCCGGATGCTCCAGGATCTGACAGGGCTGGATCCGGTAAAGGATATTCCCCTGGATTCTCCTGAGGTGATGTCTCTGTTCCAGAATACCAGTGCCCTGGGTGTCACCCCGGATGAGATCGGCGGGTGCCAGCTGGGGGCCCTGGGGATTCCGGAGTTCGGCACGGATTTTGCCATGCAGATGCTTCTGGATGCCCAGCCGAAATATTTCTCTGACCTGGTGCGGATCGCGGGACTGGCCCACGGCACGGATGTGTGGCTGGGCAATGCCAAGGATCTGATCTTAAGTGGTCAGGCCACTATCCAGACAGCCATCTGCTGCCGTGACGATATCATGGTCTATCTGATCCAGATGGGACTGGAGGAGGGGCTCTCCTTTACCATCATGGAGAGTGTGCGAAAAGGGAAAGGGCTGAAAGACGAATGGATGGCTGAGATGCGAAAGCATGAGGTACCGGAATGGTACATTGAGTCTTGCCTGAAGATTAAGTACATGTTCCCCAAGGCCCACGCGGCGGCCTATGTGATGATGGCCTGGCGGGTGGCCTACTGTAAGGTGTTCTATCCCTTAGCCTACTACGCTGCCTTCTTCAGCATCCGGGCCAGCGGCTTTTCCTATGAGCTTATGTGCCAGGGCCGGGACAAGCTGGAATTCCATCTGGCAGACTACAGGAAGCGGATGGATACCTTGTCCAAGAAGGAGCAGGACACCCTGCGGGACATGCGGATCGTCCAGGAAATGTATGCAAGAGGCTATGAGTTCATGCCCCTGGATATTTACCGGGCCCAGGCAAACCACTTCCAGATCATCGACGGAAAGCTGATGCCGTCCCTAAGCAGCATCGACGGAATGGGAGACAAGGCGGCGGAAGGAGTGGCAGTGGCAGCGGTGGAAGGCCCCTTCCTTTCACGGGAAGATTTCCGCAACCGCTCCAAGATCAGCAAAACTCTGTGTGACCTTATGGCAGATATGGGACTTTTGGGAGATTTGCCGGAGAGCAATCAGTTGTCTCTGTTTGATTTTGCATGAGAAAAGCAGGAGTATCAGGATGTATATAACACATCCTGATACTCCTGCTTTTTTCGTGGATTACCATAATCTGCGAAAAGAAAAAACGCAGTTAATCTATCGTCTAATCTGATATTTCTGTTTACATCGACGTAATTCTACCACATGTTGAGGAAAATTACTACTTAAATTTTTATGATTTTTTGTAAATCCGGGGAAAAGGAGGATAAAAATGGATGTTATGATGGATTTTATGGTCAGATTTGTGGTCAGATGATTGGAAGCCGGAATCATTCATACAGCCTTGAACGATCAGGGTTCCGGTCTGCTTATGGGGGGTTATGCAAACGGCTTTTCATCTGCTTGTCCATGACCAAAATTCTAAGGAAAAGAGGATACTGCTATGGCAAGACACGGAGAGAATATCCGGAAACGGAAGGATGGACGCTGGGAAGGACGTTATCCGGTGTACAGCAAGGAAGATGGAAAGAAGCAATACCATTCTGTTTATGGCAGGACCTACGAAGAGGTCCAGGAGAAGCTATACAAGGTAAAGCACCGGCATGGGACGGGAAATCAGGCTCCCTTACCGGGACATCTAAGCCAGCTGCCCCCGCCATCTTGTGAGGAGGGGGAGCTGATTCTGATTTTTTCCTATGTGGCAGAGGAGTGGCTCAACGAGATCAGAAACACCCGGAAGCCCTCCACATACGAAAAGTACAAACTTATCTTTGAAAATTATCTTTGGAAAATGTTTCCGGACACGGAAATATCCGCAATTACAGACAAACGGAT
>Ga0137309_102075_pt1 | contig 12584 bp, 12 predicted proteins | sample NAcewiD2O_June_FD_97179 | JGI IMG/M metagenome (GOLD analysis project Ga0137309, IMG submission 97179) | Mouse cecal microbial communities from Vienna, Austria - N-Acetylneuraminic amended D2O_June | ecosystem: Host-associated > Mammals > Digestive system > Large intestine > Cecum | place...
TTACCCTTGCATTACAACACACTCGCCGGAGCTGGTCTGTACCGCTTTACTTGACTGTGTGTGTTCGTCAAACTCCGCCTGGCTGAATTTTTCAATGCCGGTCAGCGTTCCATTCCCGGAGGTGTCGGGGCGGGCAAAGTCACGGATTGTATAAATGTCGATGGTTCCGTCTGCGCTCCCCAAAGTGCGGATTGCCCCTTTGAATTTCCCGCTGGTCAACTCCTCACCATTGGAGGTCAGCACATCCCGGAAAAACCGAACCTTTTCACCATTGAAATACCACTGATTTTCTTTGACGTTATAGGTAACGCCAAACGCCTGATATTCCTTTGCCATGTCCTCCAATTCTTTCGCAGAAAGAGGATCGCCCGATATGGCAGTAATGGGGCCAGGATTTTTGATTGCTTCAACATCACGGGCGGCAAATTCCGCTGTCGAAAACTCTTTCACACCAGTCAGTTTTCCGCTGGGGTCAAAAGAGCCATCATCAGCCCGGATAATACTGCTGAAATCACGGACAGCATAAACATCAACCACGCCATTTTCGTTGAAAAAGTCTCTGCCAGCCTGGGAACCGTCCGCTGTGGTATAGTAGTCCTCAAACCACCGTACCGCTTTCCCATTGTATGTCAGTTCGTTTTTACTGGCATCGTAGGTCAGGCCAAACTGCTCATACGGCTTAAACTGTTCCTCATAGGAAACATCACTGTCTGCCCAGCCGTCCTCAGCAGTTGCAGAGAGGGACGGGCCGGACGCATTAGGGGATTGCGGGGAAGTCGTGCCGGTTGTGGAAAGGGTATCGCCCTGGGATGCCGCTGCGGTACTGCACCCAGCCAAGCATCCCACAAGCAGCACCCCTCCAAGGGCTAACGCAAGCAGGTTTTTTGTGTTCATTGAAGAAACACCATCCTTTCTTTGAGTGTATCTAAAGAATACCATCCTTTTTTGTGATACATTTGGGATTAGTTTGTGATTTATGTGTAGTTGAAAAGCGGCGGGCTAATTGCCCACCGCTTTCCTGTACCTGTTAAATTGTGAAAGAAAACTTCACCCCGGCCTGTGTATTGCAGACCGTACATTCACTTCCGTGCTGGTGTAGTATCTCCTGCACGATATACAGCCCTAACCCGCTTCCGCCGGTTTTACGGCTCCTGGATTGCTCCACACGATAAAACGCATCAAATAGTTTGGGTATACTATCCTCCGGGATATGTGCGCCTGTGTTTTCAACAGAAAATTCTATCTGTCCATGTTTTGTATAGACGGAGATGCAAATACTGGCTCTCTGTGGAGAATATTTGATTGCATTTCCTATCAGATTTGTAAACACTTTTTCCATCAACATTTTGTTTCCAGTTATGAGCGCGGATGGTGGAACATCGAGATGTATTTGCAAATCTTTCCCCGCAATCAAATCTTCGGTTTCGCTTAAATAGGATTTGATGATCTGAATACAATCCAAATGGTCTTTTTTGAAATCTGTCCCCTCAGTTTCCAGCCGAGAAATTGTTAATATCTCCTGCACCATTGTTTCGAGGGTGTTTGCAATTTCAAGCGATCTTGTCAAATACTTTTCACGATCTTTATATGCCCCAATACCGAGCAGCATCCCCTCTAACTGGCCTTTAATAATGGTGACGGGTGTTTTCAATTCATGGGACACCGCCGAAAAGAAATTGGTACGGGCCTGCTCCATTTCCTTTTCATGTTCAATATCGGCTTCGAGTTTCCTATTTGCGTCTTGCAAATCGGACAGAGCGATGGAAAGATTGTGCGATAGTCTGTTCAGGCTTTTTCCCAGGGTTCCCAATTCGTCAGTTCGTTGTTCATCAACTGTCCAATCCAACTGCAAGTCAGACATTTTTTCGGATATACGGCTGATTTCCAATACGGGCTTTGTAATCATACGGGAATATAGCCAAGATACGACAAGAGCGGCCACCAAAACAATTAGCAGGATAAGCGGAAAAATACGAATAAAGGATTGTTGTAGTTCCACAATCTGTTCTGCTGCACCATAGACAATGAGCATATATCGGTCATTGCTATCAGCGAATGAAAAGTAATAATTGTTTGACAGAACAGGAACGGTTTCACCAAAGCTATTGGTTTCCGATTGTGCGATATTAACGCCCCATTCATTGTAAAATTCCACTGTGGGTAGCGGCACTAAATCGCCGTTGCTGTCATATAACTGAACAGAATTGATTTCCATATTCGCGATAAACTGATCGAACAAACCGCCGCTATTTGAGAAAGGCACTTGTTCTAATTCAGAAATAAAGTTCTGTGTTCGTTCATCTAAAATTGTGTCCAGCTTGTTGGAGTAGGTCTGTGGCATTAACCATGCCAACATTCCGAACACCAGCAACGATATACACAGCAGCATACCGGCAGGAAAACAGGTTCATAAACTGCTTCCAGCACCATACGCAGGGCTTCCTGCACCAGCTTGTCCGTGAATGTGGGGATTCCCAGGGGACGCTTCTTTTTCGAGCCGTTCTTTTTCTGGATATAGGTTCTTCTGACCGGGGTAGGCTGATAGGTTTCGTCAGCGAGCTTTTGAATGATTTTTGCTATTTTTGCTTCGCTGAACCCATCTGCTGTATCATCCGTTGCTCCCTTTGTTGCCGCTCCCTTGTTTGCATACAGATTTTTGTAGGCTGCAAAATAAATGTCCGGGCGCAGCAGGTAGCGGTACAGTTTCGTGAATATTTCTTCCTTGTTTTCCAATGAATTTTTGCTGATTCTTGCTAAAATCTCCATTGTTGGTTTCATTTGCGAGGCTTTCCTCCCTAATCAATTTACGATTTTAGTACGCAATAACTACGCCCCTTCGCCATGTAAGGGTCATTAACCCTCGCGGACTACTATGGGCGTTCCGTACCCATGCAGGATTTTCAGGCTCTACAGCCATAGCCGGTGGTTCACCTCCTTTAGGTGGCGTTCCTGTTTAGGGCATCCCCAGTTAGCACTGAGTACAGGCAAATGCGGATTGTCGGACTTCGCTTTCGTTTCCTTGCCATAGGTTCCCCTACAGATTGCACAAGTTTTTTTTTTTTTGACAACCGATTGATTGACACCTATAATCAATCGTCCTTGTGCCAGAGGTTTCAGATACTTTCCTCCGTCTGACCAATAACAGAAATTAGAAACTTGCGTTCAGTAAACCCAACTTCAGCCTCATATCCGCTTAACATTGCAGTTCAGTCGCACCAACTTATCTTCAGGTGACTTACTGCTTTCCTGCCGTGCTGTGTTCCCGTGTCAGCTTTCGCCTTTCGGTTAGGCAGGCTGTTTCCCGCGTTATCTTACGGGGTAGTGCCTTTTGCTACTTTACTCAATGCCCTATCTGGGCGCACGGTGTCTATGGTCTCCTTGCCCAGCGAGGAAGAAAGCTCTTTCAGCGTGGTGGGTTCGGAGCCGCCAAGGAAGATTTTCGCGTCCATATTGCCGATAATTGTGTCACAATTATCCTTGTATATGGCTTTTAGCTGACTTTGCGCCTGCAAAACCAGACAAGCGGAAATCTCCCGGCTTCGGATGGTGGCAACCAGCTTTTCCAGCTTTGGAATCTGCCCGATGTTCGCCGCCTCGTCAATGAGGCAGCGGACATGGACCGGGAGCCGTCCGCCGTACACGTCATCCGCCTTTTCACAGAGAAGGTTGAAAAGCTGGGTGTAGCAGAGGGAGATCAGGAAGTTAAAGGTGTCATCCGTATCACTCATAATAAGGAACAGTGCCGTTTTCCGGTCTCCCAGCGTGTCCAGCTCCAGCTCGTCATAGGCGGTCACTTCCCGCAGTTCGGCGATGTCAAAGGGAGCCAGCCTCGCGCCGCAGCTCACCAGAATCGACTTCGCGGTTTTGCCAGCGGCCAAGCGGTATTTGGCATATTGCCGGACAGCGAAGTGGTCGGGCTTCTCCTGAGCCAGTTCCTCAAACATCAGATCGACACTGTTCTTAAATTCCTCATCGTCCTCCCGGACCTCCATGGAGTTGATGAGCGTAGCCAGCATGGCAAAGTTCTGTTCCTCCACAGGGGCCTCATAGTGGAGATAGCCGATGAGCGCGGTGTACAGAAGCGTTTCAGCCTTCTCCCAGAACGGGTCAGCGCCTTTTTGCCCGTTGGAAGTGTTGGCAATCAGGGCCGTTACCAGCTTCAAAATGTCCTTTTCACTGTGAATGTACGCGAACGGATTATAGTGGTGGGACTTCTTGAAATTGATCGTATTTAGGATTTTGATGCGGTACTTGTTGCGCTGCAACAGTTTCCCCGTCTCCAGAACGATTGTGCCTTTCGGGTCAGTGACCACGAACGAAACCGGGTAGGATTTTGACGTACACTGCATGAGGTTGGGCTTCAACCAAAAGCGAGTTTTACCGCTGCCGGAGCCTCCGATAATCAGCACGTTTTTGTTCCGAGCTGTTTTTGGGTCCTTTGGGCGGCTGTTCATGGTCAGGCTCTCCGTCTGGGTGAGGATGATGTTGTCCTCGAACTTTGGTGCGACATAAGGGGCAATGTCTTGGGCGTTGCCCCAACGAGCCGCACCATATTCCGCTCCTTGGCGGTATTTCTTGGCGTTTTTGCCCTTCATGTAGACCGCGAACCGGAGGGCCGCGCCGCAGGCGATGCCCACCAGCAGATCGAACGGGTGGAAGCTGGGGGCGGCGGACTGAAAGGCCAGCACAAGGCCGTCCATGATGTGCAGCAGCTTCTGCGAAGCGTCCGCTCCCGCCGCCAGCCGCCATGCCTCGCCCAGCTTTGTGGCGTAGAGCCCCAGAACGAAGTAGGGGATGTTGGGAATGACCAGCTTCTTGATATTGACCTGTTTCACCGCTCCAACACCTTCTTTCGGACCCGATCCGCGCTGTCCACCACCATGTCCCTGAACGCCTCCAGCCGCTTCATCACCGAGGGCCGGGAGGCTTTTTTGACCTTCTGATTGGTGTACTCCTGGAACGCGGCGGTGATCGCGTCATTGTCGCGGCCCTTGAAAAAGATCAGGAAACGGGGCGGGTCGCTGCTCCTGTCCCGCTTGACGGCGTAGTCCACGCCGTATTTTCGGGCAATGCGGTCAAAGTCCCGGATGGAGGGGTCCGTCAGCTCGATGTTGGACACCCCCTGCCCCTGCCCGATCAACTCCTTCACGGACTGCTTGCCGTGGGGGACCACGGGGCCGTCCCGATTCTTTTGCTGCTTGACCTCCTTGCGGTGGGCCATGTACTTGCAGACGGCGGCTTTGAGCAGCCGCCCAGAGAACTTTGCACCGTTGACCGCCAGGGTCAGGGTCCTGCTCTCCACTTCCTCCTGCATGGGACCTTCGCCTCCTTTCGCTCAAATTTTGTGCCGTGGCAGCGCCCCGCGCTAGGGCGGGACCACCAGACGGCGCAGCAGATATTTCATGCGCTCTCCTTTCTCCGGGCACGAAAAAAGCGGCCTCTCAGCCGCCGTTCATATCGTGGTTGACCAGCATGGTGTAGTGATTGTCCGTGGTGGACGGCGCGTTGAACAGCGCCGCCAGCAGATAGGCCCGCGTGTTCCAGACGCGGGTAGTATTTTCCCGGATGGCATCCAGGACCTTCTCGATGTGACTGCTGTTGATACGCTCAAACCGCTGCTGGACCAGGGCGGTGGGATACTCCGCGTTCCGCCCGATCTTCATGATGGGACTCTTTGACAGCGCCACCTCCAGCATGATCTCCACGAACTCGTCCACCTGTTCCCGATTGGCGGGATTGGTAATCAGGCCGTACTCAATCTGCTCACGAATCTCTTCTCGCTTCTCCGTCACTTCGTTCCTTCCTTCCGCCGGAGGCGTTGGTGCCGGGGGGCAGGGGGGAAGGATAGAATGAATATTTGATCCATGAGTACTTGATTTTTTTATTCTTGATTTCTTTATATTTAATTCCGGGCGGTTTTCCGCATCCGGCTCCACCATATCCGGGAAACCCGTATATGGAGAATCCGTATCCGGCGGGACGGTATCCGGGGTATCTGTATCCGGTTCAGGCTCGACCGGTTCCTCCGGCGCGGGCGGCATCGTGTCCTGGGGCTTCTCATAGATGATGTACTCCGTATCGGTGATCCGGCCATTGTCCCCGCGCAGCTGGCGGCGCACCATGTAGCCCGCCTTCTCCAGCTCCTTCAGCGCGTTGCCGATGGCCTCCACGCCCTCCTTGCAGATAGCGGCAAGGCCCCGCGTGGAGTAGTTCCATTCCTCCGGCATGGAGAGCATCATGGACAGCAGCCCCTTGGCCTTGAGGCTCAAAGCCTTGTCCTTCAAATGATAGTTACACATGACAGTGTAATCCCGCGTCCGCTCAACCCGGTATACAGCCACTTACCTCAACTCCAATCTTGAAATTATTTTGTCGTATCCGCGCTCTGCGCGTCCTCCCTGGCGAAGCGTTCCTCCAGGCGTGCCACGCTCCAGTCCTTCTTGAATTGTCCCAGCGGGCCGGGACCAAACTGTGCCCGCGCCCGGTTGTCCATATCCAGCAGCCGCGCCCACAGTTCCGGGTGGTGCTGCCGGAGTTTTTTCAGCTCCCCAATTCTCTGGAGGGGACAACACCAGCACGAAGCGCGGCGGTAGATTTGATAAAGCCCGCCAAAGTCAAAGCCACGGTCGTAGCAAATTTGCAACGCCTGGGCTTCGGTGATGCCCCACTCCACCAGAGGATAGCGTTTGTGGGGATCATCCTTGCAGCGGTGTGCCTCGTCAGCGGCAACGCCGATGCAATGCAAGGCGCTTTTCCCCTTTTTCAGCCGGTTGACCTCTTTATCCATCAGGTGGGTCTTGAGCTGTCCGGTACACCAGCGGACCTTTACCCCAGGCCAACCGTTGCCATATGGCGGTATCCCCAATCTGGCACGGCGTTCCAGACAGCTCGGTTTTTGCTTGGGCTCGTCAAACATCATCCATTCAAAACCGTGGGGGTGGCGCAGGGTGGTAACATGGATGCCGCGTTCCCGGTAGAGAAGCTCGTCCAGTTTGCCAATGTGGTCCTCCATCTCAGGGAAATCCATCCCAGTGTCCGCCCGTATCACCGCGTCAATGGGCATGTCCTTTTCGATCATCAGCAGCAGGAGCGCGCTCGAATCCTTGCCGCCGCTCAGCGCCACGGACGTAAAGGTTTCCGCGTTTTCTTTCTTCCCCGCCATGGGGGAACAGCCTGTTCTTACCCCTTTCTATCCAGAATCACAGCTCATAGACGGGCATGTTGCACTCGCCGCAGGGCAGGCACATCTCCAGCAGATTCTCCGTCAGGTCCTCCAGGCTCAGACAGAGGCCGCTGTCCCAGGGCCAGCCCCGCTCCCCGCTGACCTCCCGGTACTGGCTGACGAAGTTCTCGCTGTCACAGGCCAGCGACACGCAGGCCACGGACACAAGGCTCATGTCCTCCAGCAGCCACAGCTCATAGGTGCGGCCCGTCAGGACATCGCCGTTATAGCAGGTCTGGTCCACGTCCTCATAGAGGCGTGTGGCCCGCTGGTTGAACAGCTCCCCGCTGCGGTAGTTGAAGGACTTGGGCGCTTTGCCGTGGGTGGTGTAGGTGTGGACGGTCTTGGCGTTGTGCCGGACCGCTTGCAGCAGGGCGTAGAAGTCGATGCTGTCCAGCATGGCCTCCACCGCCGCGTCCTCGTAGTCCGCCCCGGCGATGCCGGAGTAGTACAACTCGCGGACAGCGTTCTCCAGAGAATCAATCTTGTACATGAAAAAAACCTCCTAAAAATTATTTTCCCCGCCGTTTTTTCGGCTTATCGGGCAGGATATGGCCCTCAATGATGTGGCCGTGCCTGCGGATGCTGATGCAGCCGCGCCGCTGGGCCTCCAGGGCGGCGGCGTAGTCCGCCTCGGTGAGAAAGCGCCGGATGTACTGCCCCGCCGCTCCCAGGGGGCAGTCCGTGAATACCAGAAATTCGATCATGTGGCGGGTGTCGTCGTGATACCGCTCCACCGCCAGCAGATCGTGGCCTGTGATGGGCAGGTGGACCGGCTTCACCGCTTCCCCCTTTCCCTGATTGCCAGGACGGCGCAGCCGTACCGGGCGATCAGCAGGGCGTTGGTGATGAGGCTGAATACCAGCGTGTCCGTGACCTCCCGGTTAGCAAGGTCGCTGAGGGTCACGCCGGTGGCATCGTTGTAGATGTCCCGCGCCGCAGAGAACAGGGTGTAGTTGTGGGGGGACATGTTCTTCATGACCGCGTAGTCAAACTCGATCCCCTGACGGCAGAAGCAGTTGGCGGCGGCGTTGTAGATGTCCGCATTGGCGGTGAGCAGATACATGGCCGCGAAATAGGGCGGGTTGTCCCGGCGGCGGCTATAGCCCAGGCGGATTTTCAGATACTCCATGCGCTGGCGGTGCTCGGCGTTCAGAAACATGGAGCCGGAAAAGCGCCGGATGGCGGTGTGCAGCCTCGCGTCCATGTGGGCATCGTGGGGGAAGGTTTCCATGACGGCTTCCTCATAGCCCACCACACCGGCCTCGATCCGCTCCGCCAGCCAGGGACAGCCCTCCGCCTTGCAGCCCCGCTTCTTCCCGCCGTACTGGGTACACAGCTTGCAGTCCACGTCCGCCGCTGTGTACTGAAATGTGTTGATATACAAAGAAAATCGCTCCTTTCTGGCTGGATTTACCCAATGGCGGTCCATTTTTCTGTGGAACCGTTCATCTGAAAGCCGTGGGGATTGGACGCTTCCACGATGTCCCAGTAGTACCACGCGCCGGTGGGAACATCGGAGAAGGTTTTGTAGCCCCGCAGCACTGTGTCAGCGGAAGCGGAACGGCCCAGAATCCGGTTGACCATGACAATGGTTTCGGCGCGGGTGATGTTCTGGTCGGGACGGAAGGTGCCGTCCGTGTAGCCGTAGATCAGACCGGCCTCCGCCGCCTGATTGATGTACCGCCGCGCCCAATTCCCGGAGATGTCGGAGAACCGGTCCCTGCCGGAATCCTCCGCTGTGCCGCAGAAGGAGGCGAGAATCGCCGCCAGCTCCCCACGGGTGATCTTGCGGTTCGGCTCAAAGGTGCCGCCCGGATAGATGTTGAGCACGTCCATGTTCGCCAAAGTGGCCACAGCGGGGCCGTACCACGCGCTGACGGACACGTCCTGGAAGGGGACGGCGCTGGTGCCGTAGTTCGCTTTGGCTTCCTGGGTCAGCAGACGGTAGAGAATGGTCACGACCTCGGCGCGGGTGATGTCGGCATTGGGCGCGGCCTGGGTGCTGGTTCGTCCAACGATGTAGGCAATGTGATCCTGACGGTTCAGCAGGGACAGTTTGGAATCCGGCGCGACAGCCAGCTCCCCCTTGGCAATGACCACCTTCTGAATTTCCGAAACAAACTCGGCCTCTGTGGCGGCATAGCGGACCTCATAGGTGCCGGGGGCCAGCGGGGCCACCGTGCTGCCGGTGATCTCCGTCCAGTTCCCGCCGGTGATGCGGTACTCCATGCCCCGCTCCGTCCGAACCAGCGCCCCGTCCCGGTATCCCAGGCGGGTCTCACTGGTGCCGGTCACAGCGGGAGCCCTGCGGCGGGCGGGAATCTTCACTGTGGCGGTATCGCTGGGCGGCGCGGCGCTGCTGCCGGGGAAGCGGAGAAGGAGGTCTGTCCCGGTCAGTTCGGAAACGTCCATGGGGCCGGTGCAGGGGGTCCAGGTCCTGCCGCCGTCCGTGGAGCAGTCCATATCCGTGGTGGTGCTGATGGTTTCAGCGGCGGTATCCAGCGTGACGGACGGCCTCTCCCCACGGGCAGGGATGCTGATCTCCGCCGCCTCGCTGGAAAACTGATTGCTTGTTGCGGCTTCGCGGACAAGGAACTTCTTGCCGGTCCAATCGGATACATCCATGTCCAAGGCGCACCGCTCCCAGGTCTTGCCGCCGTTGACGGAACACTCCATGCTCCTGGTGGTGTTCACCGTCAGCGTATGGAGGTCTGCCTTTACCTCCGGTGCATCGGGGCGGTCCGGCATCGTCTCCGCAGTAATGGAGCCGGGTTCGCCGGTGCCGCTGTCGATGAGGCGCAGATAGAGGACCGCGCCCGGTTCGATGGACGCACCGTTTGTCAGGAGGGCGGTCATGTTCCGGTCGGTACTGACCGCCACCACGCTGGTATCAAAATAGATGGCCTCATGGAAGAAGTCGATCTCATAGCGCAGTCCGGTGTCCGCCACGGTCCGGGCCTCCACCGTCTGACTGTCGGAGGGGAGGAAATTGTCCGCCTCCTTCATCCGCTGGGTAAAGCGGTAGGCGGTATCCGGGGACAGGCCGGTGAAGCGGGGACTGTCCTGCCACGTCTCGCCGCCGTCCATGCTGTACTCCGCGCCGGAGACCTCCGTCAGTGTGATGGTGGAGATGGTCCGGCCAGCAATCAGGGGCGGGTTGGGCATGGACTGGGGAGCCTTGGAAATGGTCATCTGCGCCTCAATTCGGTCCGCGTTCAGCGTGTAGGCGTCCTCCGCCGTCAGAGCGAGGCGCACGGTATAGCTGCCAGCGTCCACCGGCGGGGCGGGAAGCTCATAGGCGTTCCCGTTGGGCAGGGTCCCGGTGTAGGAAATGTCAGCGGACTTCACGCCCTCCAGGCCGGTGAACAGTCCGGCGTGGGGGTAGGGCTGACTGCTGCCGTTGTAGACCACATCGCAGGCGGGCAGCTCCACGCCCAGCACGTCCACCATGATGGGGCCGGGTTCTGCCTCCTGCTCCGGCGGGTCCGTGGGAAGCCCGGTTTCCTCCTGGGGCGGGTCCGTGTCGCCGGGGTCCGTCTCGGAGGCGGCGAACGCCTGGGCGGAGAACAGGGTGAGGGCCATGCACAGCGCCAGCAGCAGGCTCATGAAGGGCATCCGGCCCTTGTTTTTGGTTCTTACCATTGAAATAATCTCCTTTTCTTTTGATTTTGGGCACAAAAAAAGCCGGAACAACGTCCGGCACCTTCTCAATCCATATGGAGTTGTTACCGCTCCTGACTGCGCTGTCGTTTGCGCTGCCAGCCCTCCAGCAGCTTGAGGATGGTGTCCTCCATCTGCCGGGGTGTGTAGGAGCGGGGGAAGTATTTGCGGAGCTTGTCGCCGGAGATGGTCAGGTCGTACTTCTCCGGCTTCTTTTCCTCTGACATGATGGAGAGGACTGTATCCTCGTTCAGCTCCCCAGCCTGACTTTTCTTCTTCATCCGCTGGGCCTGGGAGAGGGAGGGCGTGGCCTGTTCGCTCTCGATGGTCTCCACCACCAGGGCCTGTTCCTCCGGTTTCAGATAGGACAGCTCCACAGCGGGAGTGACGGCGATCTTCTTATCATCCACCATCTGCTGAAGCTCGGGGGACAGCTCGGTAAGGCGGATCAACCGCTGGATTTGGGAGGAACTGTCCGGCGCATTTTCCGCCAGAACTTCGCGGGAAGTCCTTCCATGAAAATTCTGCCCAAGTTGGGCAGAATTTTCTTTAGAGGGTCTACCAGCCCTCCGGCGTATCGCTTCCAGCTTCATTTTGTACGCCTGGGCCTTTTCCATGGGGGAAATGTTCTCCCGCTGGAGGTTGCTGTCCACCATGATGATCGTAGCCATATCCCTGTCGATGTCGCGGACAATGGCGGGCATGGTCTCCAGCCCTGCAAGCTCACAGGCGTGTTTGCGCCGATGGCCCGCCACGATCTCATAGCCGCCCTCATCGCGGGGGCGGACAATTGCCGGGGTGAGGATGCCGTACTCCTTCACGCTCTCCACCGCCTCCTTCATGGAATCATCATCCCGCACCTGAAACGGGTGGTTGGGAAACGGGTGCAGTTCCGACAGCGCAATCTCCACCACCTTTTCCCGCCCCGCGTCCTGGCGGCTTTCCTCCGTGGAAAACAGGTCATCTACCGAGGCCAGCTTTACTTTTTTCGCGCTGCTTTTCAAGTTTCAACACCTCCCTTGTCAGATTTTGGTACGCCTCCGCCACCTTGCCGCCGGGGTCATGGGCAAAGATGCTCTTACCCTCCGCGCTGATCTCCTTTGCCCGGACGGAGTGGGGAATCTCGCTGGAAAACACCTTGATTTTTCCGCCGTAGGTCTCCCGCAGCAGGGCGCTGATGTCCCTGGCAAAGTTCGTCCGGCTGTCCACCATAGTCAGGAGGATGCCGTCGATCTGGAGTTTGGGATTGATCTGCCGCCGCACCTTGCTGACCGTGGACAGTAACTGCTCAAGACCTTTAGCCGGAAGGTATTCCGCCTGGACGGGTATCAGTAGGCGGTTGGCAGCGGCGAGGGCGTTGACCGTCAGCATCCCCAAGGACGGCTGGCAGTCAATGAGGATATGGGTATACTGCCGTTTCACCGTGTCCAGGTATTGCCGCAAAATGGTTTCCCGGCTCATGGCGTTCACCAGGGATACCTCCATGCCCGACAGCGCGATGTTGGAGGGCATGAGGTCGATCCCCTCCGGGTGGTGCAGGATGCCCTCGCCGGGGGCAATGGGCTGGTCCGTCAGGACCTTCCCCATCATGTCGGAGAGTGTGACGGGCAGCTGGTCCGGCTGGTGGTGGCCCAGGCTGATGGAAAGCGATGCCTGGGGGTCCGCGTCCACAACCAGGACCTTCTTTCCCGCTTGAGCC
>Ga0137309_102076_pt1 | contig 12574 bp, 10 predicted proteins | sample NAcewiD2O_June_FD_97179 | JGI IMG/M metagenome (GOLD analysis project Ga0137309, IMG submission 97179) | Mouse cecal microbial communities from Vienna, Austria - N-Acetylneuraminic amended D2O_June | ecosystem: Host-associated > Mammals > Digestive system > Large intestine > Cecum | place...
GGAACCAGCAGAGCCTCTGCTGGCGAAACCTCCTGGAAAGTCTGTCAGTCCATTCGGTGGTGATTTATGTTTTGGCTGGTTGGGAAGCCCCAGGCTATACCTGTATAAACCGCTAGGTTGCGTATCCACCCTTTGGAAATGGATACCTGCCAGAAAGGATAAAACCATGCAATACCAAAAAGTACTTAAGATGCTCGAATGCATCCCCTATCTCTCAGTCGGGCTTGATGTCGGGGCAGACTTCACTTGGATGTCCATCATGCTCCCCAATGGCACCCTTGCCGGGAAACCTTTTAAGATCGTCCATTCCGATCCACAGTCCCGGGAGCTTGCCGTCACAAAAATAAAGGAAGCACAAGAGGCGTATTCTCTTAAAAGCCGCTGCTTCCTTGAGTCCACCGGGATCTACCATATCCCGCTCCTGTGCTTCCTTCGCGATAAGGGTCTTGACTGCTCGGTCATTAATCCTATCATTACTAAGAATAGCACAAATATGAACGTAAGGAAACTGCATAATGATAAATTTGATTCAAAAAAAGCTGCCAAAGTCGGACAGGATGCCTCCCTTAAGACTTCCATTGTCCCGGATGACGCAGTCATCGACCTGCGCAACCTCGTGCGTGACTACTATTATTTCAAGGATCTGCAGTCCGCCATCGTGCTGAAGCTTAACGCGGAACTCAAAGTATCATTCCCCGCATACCTGAATGTGTTCAGCAAGGTCACGACACAGACATCCTTAAAGCTTCTGGAAGCTTATCCCCTTGCGGCGGACATGCTTGCCGCCCCAAGGGACGAGCTTGTGGAAAGCATCCGGCAGACAGCACGTTTTGGTGAAAAATATGCCATTTCCAAATATGATGCCATATGCGCTGCCGCAAAGGATGCTGCTATTTTTGGGCGTGCCCTTCCAAGCAACGCCCTCCGGATCCGGCTGTACATAAAAACCTACCGGGAATATCAGGCGCATCTGGACAGTATACTGGAAGAGCTGCATAAAACCGTGGATAACCTGCAGGGTGATCCGGTCTATGACCGTATCTGTCTTCTCCAGTCCCTACAGGGTGTCGGCTTCTTAAGCGCAGTTGTCCTGATCGCCGAAATGGGTTCCTTTGACCTGTTTTCTTCCCCAAAGAAGCTCTATGCCTACTTTGGGCTGGATCCAGGCGTGAATGATTCCGGCAAGTTCCATGGCGACAGGGTCCACATGTCCAAGCGGGGCTCCAGCCTTGCGCGGCGTATCCTGCATATGATCGCCATAAACAATCTGAAAGTGGATAAAGCAGCAAAAGCGCCTGTGAACCCAGTCATTTACGATTATTACATCCGTAAATGTGCCCGCAAGAAAAAGATTGTTGCTGTCGGGGCCGTCATGCACAAAATCTGCAACATTATTTTCGCTATGCTCCGGGATAATAAACCTTTTGAACTCATTACACCGGAAGAACACTGTGAACGTTATGCCGCAGAACACCCGGAATCTGTAAGCATCGTTGCCTGATGAGGTTTTGAATCAAATCTTAAAAATCCCATGGCAATGGGTTTATTAAAGTTACCCTTTTTTACATCAACTGCTTGAAAAAATTTCTTGAGCATTTTTCATTTTACCTATTGACATTTCTTAGCTGGACTTTTCCTGTATATTACCTGTCACATGTTTTCCTGTACCTGTATTTACTTCCCGGCTCACAACTCCCTGGATGCTGCTTCCAGATACTCCGGGAACAGATAGCGGAAGAAAATCTCAAAGAACTTCTTCGTGTCCGCCTTCACCGCCACCTGACAGTTCTTCTTTTTATCCGGGTAATAGAAGGTGCGGTACACAACAGATGCGCCGTCACACAGTCCGCTCGTCTCCACATCGACGAACGCGTCCACCGTCTCCGCCACAGACTCGTCGAGAAGATAAGCGATTGTCAGCACATCGCACAGCTCGCACCCAAGTTTCTTCTCGATCTCCCAGTGACCGTCCGCATAAGCGCGTGTCATTTTATGGATAAACCGGGAAATCGGCGTGTTGATCAGATACAAAAGTTCCCGCAGCGTCGGGCTCAAAAAGACGTAGGATGTCGCATCCAGCCCGATCATTGTCACCTTCTCAAAACCTGCCCCAAAAACAATCTTTGCCGCCTCCGGATCCGTCCAGAAATTAAATTCCGCGTGGGGCGACATGTTCCCGCCGTGCTCCGCACCGCCCATGATCACAAGCTCCCTGACGTTGTGTACAAATTCGGGATCCTGGCGCACAGCCTGCGCGATATTGGTCAGCGGGCCGATGGGAACGAGGATCAGCTCCCCTTTCTCTTCTCTCGCCTTGCGGATCAGAAAGTCTACCGCGTGTTCCTCCTCGATCTGTTTCTCCGAATCCTTCATGCCCAGATTCCCCAGACCGTCGTCGCCGTGGAACTCTTCGCAGTGATCCCTGGGACGCTCCAGCGGTTTCGCATTCCCCTTATATACCGGGATGTCCATTCTCCCGGCCACTTCCAGTATTTTACACGCGTTCTGCGTCACCTTCTCGATATCCACATTCCCGTTGACAGTCGTCAACGCCTGCACTTCCAGCTCCTCCCGGGCTGCCAGCGCCAGCAGAATCGCTATCGCGTCATCAATACCCGGATCTGTGTCAATAATTATTTTTTTCATGCCCCGCTCCTTTCCACACTCGTCTATGTTCGTCCCGGCTTCCCGTCCTCCCCCGCAAGCACTTCTTCCAGGGTGGGAATGGACGTCTGGGCTCCTTTTCTCGTCACGGCGATGGCCGATGCGTTCTGTCCAAACCTTATCGCCTCCTCGCATGTCTTTCCCTTACTCAGCGCCAGGGCAAATGCAGCCGTGAAACAGTCTCCTGCGGCAGTGGTGTCGACCGCCTGCACCTTTTTTGTGGGGAACCATGCCGTGCTTTCGCCTGCTGCGAGAAGGCATCCCTCCCCGCCCAGCGTGACGATCACATGCTTCACGCCCTTTTCCAGCATCTGTCTGGCGCCCGCCTCGATCTCTTCCCGGCTGTTGATCTGCCGCCCGGTTAAAATGGCAAGCTCCGTCTCGTTCGGCTTGATATAGTCCACATCTTTCCAGAAACTGTCCGGCAGATCCGCCCTGGCCGGCGCCGGATCCAGAATCACCACTTTCCCAAGACTCACCGCCAGGTCTTTCACATATTCCACCGTATCGAGCGGAATCTCCATCTGCATGATCACGATATCACTCTCCTGAATGTGCCGGATATTTCGCTGAATCAGCTCCCTCGTCACACAGGCGTTGGTTCCCGCGATGATCACAATCGCATTTTCGCCGCTCTCATCCACCGTGATAAAAGCCTGCCCGGTCGTCTCCCCGGAAATCCTCGCAATCCCTTCCGTGACTACTCCCACGCTCTCCAGATTGCCCTTCAGAGCCTCACCTGGGCCGTCGTTCCCGACCGCCCCGATCATGCGGACATCACCGCCCAGTTTCCCGGCCGCATACGCCTGGTTCGCACCCTTGCCTCCCGGTACCTGTGAAACGCTGCTGCCCCGGACAGTCTCACCGCCTCTCGGCATGTGAGGCGTTTCAATCACAAAGTCCATGTTGAGACTGCCGATTACTACTATTTTTTTCAACCTGCCTCACCCCTCTCTCCATCGTCATCCTTTTTACCTGTCATTCACGCGAAAGAAGCCTCTATCCGTATATCTCATCTTCATATACGTCGACCGCCTTCCTGTCTGGAAGGGACGGCTGCGCACCATATCTGGTGACGCTGATTCCCGATGCGTATATGGCAAAACGTATGGCCGAAAGCAGCGGCCTGCCCTCACTCAGATATACAGCAAGCGCGCTGATAAAAGAATCCGCACCCCCGGTCGTATCCACCGCCTCAAACCCCGTCCCCGGGAAGTACATGGAATGCTCGTCATCCTGCAGATAGCAGCCCCGCTCTCCCAGCGTTACGATCACATGCTTCACTCCTCTTTCCCGCAGCCATCCCGCTTTCTCCTCCAGCGACTGCGGCCCCGGAACAATCATGTGCAATTCATTCTCATTCGGAACAACATAGGCAGTCTGCTCCAGCAGTTCTTCTTTGACAGACTCCACATTAGACGGCTTCAGAATCACCTCTGTTCCATTTCTGCTGCAGCATCGGATCGTGTATTCCGCGATCCCGTCTGCGACCTCCAAAGAAAGCAGACAGTATCTGGCATTCTGGAACAGATGCCGAAATCGGTTCATATGCTCCATATTCAGGCACTGGTTCGCACCCCGGTAGACAACGATCGTGCTCTCTCCATTCTGATCCAGACTGATATACGCCTTTCCTGTGGAGACAGACTTGTCAAAGACCACGCCGTCGGTACGGACATTGTTATCGAGAAGACTCTCATAAATCAGCCTTCCGTCCCTGTCATTGCCAAGACACCCGATGATATAGATCTGTCCGCCCAGTTTTCCCACACCGATCGCCTGATTGCCTCCCTTGCCGCCGGGAAACTGATGCACGTTCTTGGCGATCTGTGTTTCCCCTGCTATGGGGATGCGGGACATCTCAATGGTAATATCCATATTCATCGTCCCGACAACGACAATCCTTTCCCCCTGCCTCTGGCACATAGGCGCCCTGACGCTCCTCCGCTCTGTCACGGCAGGGCTGAATTTCTTCATAAGCCCCGACGGCTTTCCCTCCTTAATCATATGCAGCAGACAGGCCACCGCCTCGTTTCCAAGCTTCTCCGCAGGCAGTTTTACCGCCGTAATGCCATCCTCCAATATATCCAGCAGGGCATCATCTCCCACCACAATTACCGACAGCTCGTTTGGAATCGTCATTCGGTTCCTCTGAAGCACCTTGCACAAACTGCATGCAATTTCCCTGCTTCCGCAGATGACCGCTGTTACGTTTTCATTGAGACACTGTTCAATTCCTGTCTTTTCCACATCGTCCGCACACACTCCCTCATAAATCCAGTTGTTTCGGATCGTCAGGTTTCTGGCGCGCATGGCCGAACGGTATCCTTCTATCATGCTTTTGTCTTCCCGGTACACGATGCAGGCAATCCGCCTGTGTCCGAACCCGGCCAAGTATTCCACGGCAAGATTTCCCGCTTCCGACAACCGATAGTAGAGGGAGACAGGCTGACGCTCGTCAAATTCTTCATTCTGGTTGAGATAGACGATACGGTTTTCCAGTTTTTCCGCCGGAAAATATTCTTCGGAATCCAGAATGACCCCCACCGCTTTTTTCCGTGCCATCGACTCCATACATTCCGAAATCTCAGCCTTATCCTCGACATAGCGGATCAGAAGCTGGTAACCGTACCGGTTGGCTGCGGCCTCCGCCGCCATGACAACCGTCTCCCGCTCCCGTTGGTTCCTGCGGATGATCAGCCCGATCATTGCATTCTTTAAGTTATCTTTCTCCAAATATTTGAGATACGGCACATAATTGGAGGATTCTACGATCTCCAATACTTTCTTCCGCGTTTTTTCACTGATGTCCTTATCCTTTCCGTTGATTACTTTTGAAACTGTAGAAGTGGAAACGCCGGCGAGTTTTGCCACTTCTTTCATGTTCATATAGGTTCCTCCTTTTCCAGAAGTATTTAGTTAAATGATAACATCACCCGCTTTTTTATACAATATTCCCAATAAACGAAACTATTTTCCGACATTCTTCACAATTTTTTACAATTTACTAAAACACTTTCGTTGGTCATTTCACTCCACCACACTGTCTATTTTGCATAAAAAACATCAGACATGACAAAAGCGTGACAAAAAATCTGTCACGCCATACGCTCTTTCCAAACAAAAAATAAAACGTTCCACACACAAAATTGCCGCATGCAAACGTTTCCATCTGTAAAACTATGAAATTCCGATAAACCACGGGGGGATGTCGCCCTGGGGGTTCGAATCCCCCAATTTACTCTGAGGACTCTTTTAATGAACCACGGGGGATGTCGCCCTGGGGGTTCGAATCCCCCAATTTATTCTGAGGACTCTTTTAATGAACCACGGGGGATTCGAACCCCCGACAACCTGATTAAAAGTCAGGTGCTCTACCGACTGAGCTAGTGGTCCATAACTGGGCTAGCTGGATTTGAACCAGCGAATGCAGGAGTCAAAGTCCTGTGCCTTACCCCTTGGCGATAGCCCATTATTGGGAAACCAGGCTGTGCTCCGCACGCTCATGTTAAAGGTGGATAGAGGGACTCGAACCCTCGGCCTCCAGAGCCACAATCTGGCGCGCTAGCCGACTGCGCCATACCCACCATATAACGTGCTCGAAGGGATTCGAACCCCCGACCCACGGCTTAGAAGGCCGTTGCTCTATCCAGCTGAGCTACGAACACGTACTACTTAACCGCACAGACGCAAGCCGTGCGAAGAGCGGGTGATGGGAATCGAACCCACGTATCCAGCTTGGAAGGCTGGTGTTCTACCATTGAACTACACCCGCATGTCATATTTTGAAAACGTCGGGGTGACAGGATTCGAACCTGCGACCTCCTGGTCCCAAACCAGGCGCTCTAGCCAAGCTGAGCCACACCCCGCAAGGGATCTAACGCCATTTCCCACAACGCATGTTCCATTATATAATACGTTTTTTTTTCTGTCAACAGCTTTCTGCCTATTTTTTTGTCTTTTTTTGTACCGATGATTTTCCGGCCCGGCAACGGTTCCCGTTAAACGTAATTCAGTGTATAGTGGGCCTCACCTTCCCTGTCCAGCTCCATAATAACATAGCTTGGCTTTCGGTTCTCCTGTCTGGGATAGCTGATGCTCCCGGGGTTGATCAGCGTAATGTCCGTTCCGATATCAATGACCGGCCTGTGGGAATGTCCGCACATGACGATATCCACTTCCCGACTTACAGCCTCCTGCTTGATCGTCTCCGTGTTCATGGCAATATAATAATGATGGCCGTGGGTCACCCAGACTTTATAGCGGCCAATCATAAGCTCCTCCTCCCGCGGCAGACTGGAAAAAAAATCATTGTTGCCCTGCACCATTACCACGGGACAGCCTGCCGCCTCGCTGATCGTATATTCGCTCCCCTCCACATCCCCACAGTGTATCAGCATATCGTAGGGACCTGTCCTTTCCAGCACGGCAAGCAGGTTGGTATTATGACGATGACTGTCACTTACGATCAATACTCTCATTTATTTAATTCATCCTTTTCTTTAGTTCCTCTTTCATTTGTTCCAAAGCCCTGTATCTGTGGCTGATCCGATTCTTCTCCTCGTCAGTCAGCTCCGCAGCGGTACGGCCGTATTCCGGCAGATAAAAGATGGGATCATAGCCAAAGCCATTGTCGCCGCGCAGTTCACGGCCAATCCTGCCCTCAATGGTACCTCTAGCAATAACGGTTTCCTCATCGGGAAATATCGCCGCAATGGCGCAGACAAACCTTGCGCCCCTCTCCTCCTCCGGCACATCCTCAAGGCGTCTGAGCAGATCCCTGCTCTTCTCGGAAAAAGGCGTCTCCTCCCCCAGGTATCTGGCCGAATACACGCCCGGTTCCCCGTTCAGATAATCGATTTCCAGCCCGGAATCGTCCGCCATCACCACGCAGTCCTGCGCTTTTCCCTGTGCCGCAAGGGCCGTTGCCACCGCGTCCGCTTTGATGCGGGCATTCTCCTCAAATGTAACGCCATCCTCCTCGATCTCAAGGGCAAGCCCGGCCTCCTTCATGGAGCTGACCTCCACCTCCATATCGCCCAGAATAGACCGGATTTCACGCATTTTCCCCTCATTGCCTGTGGCAAAGATTATTTTAAACATGTTTTTCTTCTCCCCGCATCATGCAGTGTCCGTCATTACTCTTCACGCTGCTCGTACGCCTTCACAACCGCATTATAAATGCCTTCCGCAATCCGCCTGATATAGTCTTCGCGCTGCAGCAAAATAGCCTCCTGGCCGTTGGTCAGATACCCTACCCGGATGGCCGCCGCCGGAACCGTGGCGCTGTTTACTACCTGATCCTCCTGCGCCGACTCCACCAGACCGCATGCCTTGCCGCTGATCGACGTGACTACCTCCCGTTCCAGAAGATCCGCAAGCTCCACATTGCCAAAGCCGGGAATAAAGAATTTGCTGTTATAGACCGCCGATGTCCCGTAAAGCTTGCTGTTCTCGTCGCCGCTCACCTCTATGCGGATCATCATATCTGCCTTTGTCGCCGCTGCAAGCTCCACTCTGTCCGCCACCGCCGGATTGCTGTCATCCATTCTGGTGTAGTACACCTTGATATCACTCTCATCAAACATAGTCTTCAGCGCCTTCGCAATATCCAGCGTAATGTTCTTTGACAGAACTCCGTCCGCAGTGATGCCCTGCTCCTCACCCCCGTAGCCGGGATCTATCACGATAATCTTTTCGTACACCTCTTTCGATGACACAAACTCCACATACAGAGTATGATCCTCAAAGATACTGCGGTACTCGTAAACCCCGTTCAGCGCAAAGCGAAGGCAGATTCTCTCCTTCTCCGTCTCAAAGCGGCCGTCCGTCACGTTCTCACAGTTTCCGTAGACACTGCCTTCCCTGTAAAACGCCTCGTAGTTTTTCGGCTGCTCCGTGCTGATGCACACCCAAAGTTCTTTGTCCATATAGTGGTTTTCCAAAACCACTTCCTCCGCCTTTACGCTTTCCGGCATCGGTATACAAAAATAATTGGTATTCAGCGCGGATCGGTTGATGACAATTCCATTTTCTCCTGTGGGGACAGCCGGCGCACTGTTGTCCTTCTGCACCGTTGGGCGGATTACCTCGTCCTGGGCCAGATCTGTCACTCCCACAGTCTTTGTCGCCGCATAGTACAGCATAACACTCATAGCCGCCGCCACAAACAAAACGCAATATACCAACGTACTTTTCATCAAACTATTCTGCTGCATCGCTTACCTTTTGCTCCCGGTGGGCCTGGGGCCCATATATTGATAGAAATAGGTCTTTATCATCCCGTTATATAGCTTTCTGTTTTTGTCCGCCTTTCTGCCGATGGCAGTCTCCGCCTGCTCGTAGGCAGTGATCACATACATAGACCAGGCATCCAGCGCCTGATAGCGCTCCCCAAGCGTCCGATACAGTGCCGCCAGCTCTTCCTTTTCAGAAATCCTCTCCCCATAAGGTGGATTCGTCAGAATAAATCCATACTTTTTCGCATGGGAAAGCCGTGACACATCCCTTTGCTGGAAATGAATCAGATGATCCACCCCTGCCATTCTGGCATTTGCCCTGGCGATCGACACCATCTCCTCGTCTATGTCATAGCCCTGGATCTGTGTCTCCACATCCGGCGTTTCCACAGACAGCGCTTCCTCTATGGCCTTTTCCCAAAACCCTCCCGGAAACACATGTGTCCAATCCTGCGCCGTAAAGCGCCTGTTTTTTCCGGGCGCAATATGAGCCGCCATCATAGCTGCCTCTATGGGAATTGTCCCGCTGCCGCAGAAAGGGTCTACCAGAATCCGATCCCCTCTCCAGGGTGTCAGCATCAGAAGCGCCGCCGCCAGATTCTCCGCAATAGGCGCCTTCGCCGTCAGTTTTCTGTAACCCCGCTTATGGAGGGATTCTCCCGAGGTGTCAAGTCCGACTGTCACCTCATCCTTCTTAATGAAAACCCGGACCGGGTAGTCCGCCCCGCTCTCCGCAAACCAGTCAATGTGGTAAACGCTTTTCATGCGCTCCACCATCGCCTTCTTCATAATGGACTGGATATCCGAAGGGCTGAACAGCCGGCTCTTCACGCTGGCCGCCTTCGCCACCCAGAACTTTCCGTCCTTGGGAATATATGCCTCCCAAGGCAGCGCCTTCGTACCCTGGAAAAGTTCCTCGAACGTTTCCGCATGAAAACTTCCTAGCTTGACCAGCACTCTCTGCGCGCTGCGCAGGAAAATATTGGCACGGCACAAAGCCTGTCTGTCCCCGGCAAAGGTAACTCTGCCGTCCTCCACGCAGGTAATCTCCAGACCTAAATCTGTAATCTCTCTTTTTAAAACTGCCTCCAGCCCAAAATGGCAGGGGACAATATACTCTAATTTTTCCATAGGTACATTTTATGCTGTATATAGATGCCTGTCAACTCAGTTTTCTGTCTGTAACGCTTTCTGACTCTGCACTCCCCCATAAGCAGATTCGAAATGCTTCGCATTTCTCATTCGCGTTGCTCGTCATAAAGCGTCACCGACAGTCTCCCATGCAGGTATGCGGCCTGTCTGTAACGCTTTCTGACTCTGCTTATGCGCGGAAAAAGGGGACGCCCGATGCGTCCCCTTCTCAGATCTGATCCGTCTTAGTAGTTGTTCTTGCTGCTGTTGTTAGCGTTGCTGCCGGAACTGTTCTTGCTGTTGTTGTTTGTGCTGTTCTTGGAATTGTTCTGGCTGTTCTTGTCCTGCTGCTTCTCATTCTGCTGGCTGTTCTGGTTAAAATCATTCTTAGACATCTTCCATACCTCCTGATTGGTTTCATGTTACACAAATAGTATGATTTCTTCATAACGAAGTTATTCAAATCGGCCATAGGTCTTTAGTACTATTTTTTTATTCAAAAGCACCAAAACATCAGTTGGTACTTTGGTACTATTTTCCCTTGCATTTTTCGACAAAAGTACTATAATAAGAAATGTAGACGGAGATACCCCTTCATTCTCCGCCTACAGACCCTTATATTAATTATTTATACTCCCCTCAACAGACCGTTTATCCCAAGTAAACGGTCTGTTGTCATTTCCGCCCCTTAAAATAATTAACGGCAAGCAAGACAAGCAGAACAGGAATAATAACCGGCGCAAGAATAGAGATCATAGAAAAAGCCAGACCGATAATCAGTAAAAAAATCACAATCGCAATCAGCAAAATCAGCCAGCCGGGGATACGCATAGTGTTCTGTTTCATTGCGTTTCTCCATTTTTCGGCATAGCTCTCTTCCCTCTCTTCATCGTATGTCCGATTCGTTCCCTCGCTGACACCGGCGCGCTTGTTCGCCTCAATAATGCTCTTTGCCAGAAGTCTCGGGTCACCAAGACTGCCAAGCACTTCCTCCTCACTTCTTCCCTTTCTGATCTCCATGTCAATATATTCCCGGTAATACTGTACATTCTCCGCCACCCGGGAACTGTTTACACCGCCCGCGAGCGCTCTCTGCAGTCTTTCTATAAATTCTGTCCGATCCATACTTCTTTCCTTTTTCCTATGTTTTGTCCCGGCGCCTTTCACATGGTCTGATCCATGCCTTTCCAGTCACCCAGCTTTTTCACATAATCTTCCGGGTGTCTGCGCATATCTGCCATCATCATAAACGCCCTGAGCACCATATCCTCTTTATTACAGCTTGCGGTATTTTTCCCGGTGTCCATGCGCAGATTATCCTGCCTGGTCTGCCACACATAACAGTCTGTCAGAGAATACGTCCCACACTTCGGCTCATCCGGCAGTCCGTGGTTCTCCAAATAATAGACAAAGGCGTCATACAACTCCCTGTTTGTCAGAAACTCGCTCCATAAAGTCTGCTGCCACTCCCCGGACTTCCCGGCAAACTCGCACAGTCTCATAAGACCATCATATGCCTTCAGTCTGCTTTGGTCAAATAAAATCGGTGACGACATCATTCCCTCCCTTTAATTCCGCAACAGAATTTCCTTCAAACACATGCCCGTCCACCACAATCGTTTCCACCAGCGTAGTTTTGGGATGCTCAATCAGGCTGAGCAGTTTCTCTCCCACCATTTTCCCCAACTCCTCCGTGTCCTGCCGCAGCGTGGTCAGCGTCGGCTCGATATGCCTCGCAATCCGAATGCCGTCATAGCCCGCAATCGAAATATCATCGGGAATCCGAAGTCCCCGTTCCTTAATCGCGTTGAAGCCGCCGAAAGCGGAAAAATCATCCGGGTACAGAATACAGGTGGGCGGTTTTCTCAATTCGAGCAGTTTCATCGTCTCCTTATATGTGCCATTGGTGTCGCGGTAAGGAGACATCCTGATATATTCATCCGGTATGGTCAGTCCGAGCTGCGCCGCCGTCCGATAGAAGGAAGAAAGCCGGCTCTGGGTAACGGCGGAATCCGCCCCATGGATATAAGCTACCCTGCAATGCCCCTTCTTATGAATATAGGTGAGCAGTTCCTTCATCCCCTGCACATTATTCGACATAACCGCGCAGACATTGTTAAAAAGATGATCCAGCGTAACGACGGGAATGCTGCCCCTCACAAGCTGTAAAATCTCGGGAGAATAGAAATCCGTACAGATAACCGCAACGCCGTCAAATCCCCGGGACTTGCAGTGTTCCAGACAACTCGCCGCACCTGTGCGGCGCATGCTCGTATTTACAAAAGTAAGATCATAGCCTTTATCTTCTACCGTGCGTTTGAGACTGTCCAGCACAAAAGCATAATAGTCATGGGTCAGTCCGCTGTAATCCTCATGATTAAATAAAACTCCTATATTGTAACTGCGGTTTGTTTTCAGCATCTTGGCCGCTGTATTGGGAAAGTAACCCATTTCTTCCGCCACCTGGCGGATCCGTTTCTTCGTCTCCTGCCCAATATCGCTCTGATCATTAAGCGCTTTGCTGACCGTCGCCACTGAGA
>Ga0137309_102097_pt1 | contig 12504 bp, 9 predicted proteins | sample NAcewiD2O_June_FD_97179 | JGI IMG/M metagenome (GOLD analysis project Ga0137309, IMG submission 97179) | Mouse cecal microbial communities from Vienna, Austria - N-Acetylneuraminic amended D2O_June | ecosystem: Host-associated > Mammals > Digestive system > Large intestine > Cecum | place...
ACGCTGCCCATTTTGATTTACGACAGTGGGATATTCTCCATTATAATAAGGAGTCTGCTCAGAACCATTTACCGTAACTTTCTTTTGCGTCCTGCCATATACATGGAAATTATTTTGCGTCAAGACATCGGCAACAATAGTAAATTCTACACAAAACGCTGTGGAGCTTCCTATTCCTAAAGCACTTCTGACCTCTCTTAATGTAGGCAAAGTGATTCCGGAACTTTTACCAATGGCATACACAACCCATTTATTGTTCTGTGCAATTTTTAGATAGCCGTTATAGATGGTATTGGCTGCATTAAGCGTATATTTGCTATAATGATACCCTCCAATCCAACCATCAAGATTGCCATTGCCTGAGCCTAAGAACGCATGGTTTATATCTGCGTTCTTTGCTGAAAGCAACATAGCAATGTTCCTTCCAAGCCCCCAGAAGTCATTATTATCCTCATTTTCAAAGCGTGCCACGGCCCTCATTGCAGAAGTAGCCGGGAGGATATTCCCTCCTATTCCGGCGAATGTATGATGAGTATCATTCCTGAATATGATGCAGGCGTCATTGTCAAATTCCGGCCCGTTTGTAAGGCTGTTACCAAATATGTTGAACCCCGCTATCTTGCCGGAAGTAGCTGTGATTTTTCCTGTAATATTTGCGTTGGATGAAAACAATGCTCCAAAGACATCGACCCTAAACGGAGCATCATCTGGAAGCTGTGAGCCAGCCCAAATACGAATCTTCTTTCCACTATTAGAGCCGGAAAAGCCGGCAGTGACAACCCCATCATCATTTGTTATAAGAATCTGGTTAGATTGCATCAGTGTTATGATGGCATCGTCGGCAAGAAGCAACGGCGTGTATATCGGTTCAAGGTCGTTAAGCGGCTCCCAATATTTAAGCCAAGGTTCAGTCCCTTTGCTCGTAAGTTGTGGGGCGTTGTCTTCGGAGGAATGATGAGTTTCCCTGCACCTGAACCATTTCGCTTTAGAGGCGAGCACAGAATTTTGCTCGGACATGAGATACACAAGGTCTATGTATCTTAGTCCGGCTGTTTCAAGTTCCGAGTCATTACGGAACATAAACCCAGTAGCAAATTTGGAGCGGCGGTATATGCAGCCTTGCAGACCTTGCAAACCCGGCGTACCATCCTTGACCGTATGGACGCATATTATCTTTTCATATTTCTTTCCACCGGCAGTGACAGTAAACGGAATGTCTATATTCACATCATTTCCTGCGACATACCTGAAATAATAGTAAAATCCATCGGAATCATCGGTGCCGACCCCCCATGTCAAACCGGATGTTATGGGTTTTGACATACCCTCCCCAAGAGTGGAACACAGGTATTCATCATTATATTTCAGCTTTTTATTTCCTATATACACATCAATCTTGACAACTCGCCGAGGAACAGATGTTGAATAATTGAACTCAATATTCTCGGGAGATACAACGATAGTGACCGCATCCATTCCGGGCTGTCCTTCACGGTTTATGACAAGAGCCTCGGATGCAACCACTTTGTTATTGATCCGATACTCGAAAGACACTGCCGCATAAGTTGCCGCAGCTGCAGAAGTAACTCCAGACGCGGCAACATCTGAGATAGTGCCGTCCATTTTAGTATAGACCAGCCTCATACCTCCATCATTGGCCTCGGAAGTAACGCCACCAACATTTTTATAAGCTTTTGCGGTTATATTGTTGGCATTACATATGACCGATCCGTCTGCTTTTATAGTTATTGAGTTGGGTGAAAGAACAATATAATAGTTGACCGAATCGGCCCCCGGTGTCCCCGGGGTGCCGTCTTTCGGTCTGCGCCTGATTGTTATGCGGCCTTGTGCTTTCGGCATGACAATTTATTATTTGAGCATTGTGATTACGGTAGTGGCGATTCCTTTGGCGGTCGTGCGCCATGACTGATATTCCGACCATTCATTGACATATTCCTCGCGCTTGTCTTCTTCGACAGAGCTTCGGGTGTCTTTCGCGTCAATGAAGTTTGCGGAGAGAGCCTGAACGTCATCCGCAGAGTATCTGTCATTGACAATTGCCGAAACTATCGAGCCATAGGTGATGGGCGCGGGCACATCAACGTTATAGCACTCGCATAAATCTTCCGGCTGTGACGGGGATTCCTCTGAGCCGTCCGTGATTTGAGGATCTGGAGCTTTCATGATGTCGAAGAAAATTCTGAGGACTGCGCCCTCCTGACGTATGATGATGCCGCTTTCGGGAATCACCGGGATTTGTTCTAATGTCTTCATTTCTTTTTCTTGTTTTGGGATTATTCAAATATGTAATCTGTAATTCCGTCTCCGATGTCTCGCTTTTTGAGCTTTGTCTGAATCGGAAGCGCGTTCATTGTTTTTGCCTGGTCGAGCTGGGACTTCAGGGTGAAAGAGTTCGTGATGAACTTCGCTTCCTGATTCTCGAAGACTATCTTGACGGCATAGCGTCCACCGCCATTGCGAGTCTTCACGTCCGGCTCGAAATCTAAGACTGTTATAGGGACGTTCAGAATCTCCATTGCCCTGACTTTACGTATGTCGAAGAAACGCTGTCCGTCCTTGGTAGTGCTTCTTCCGGTTATTCCCATTTCTGAAAAACTCATGTCGTTTTTTGTTATAGTTTGCCATAAATGACGGCAGTTGCCCCATTTGCACCAGCCCCAATATGAAGCCCGTGTCTCCAGGCGGCGTTTTGCCGTTCTGATTTTCTTTTCCTTTCTTGCGAAAGACTTCTTTATTGATTTGCGCAATCTCACGTTGCCGTGAGTGAAACAGTAGCCGAGGAAGTCAATGCGTCTTCCGTCTGTTACCGCCGCGCTGACGCTTCCTTTTCTTCCTTTGTCCGGGTTCTCTTTCATGTCCGATTGGTGAGATTACAATGTTGGATTTCACACACAGTCCGAGTTCAGATGACTTCTCATAGAATATTCGGAGTTTCCTGCGGGCTTCGGCCTTGGTTCTTGCAAGTCCGAGCGTATCGTCACAATAACGCAAGTAGCCGTGATTCCTTCCTTTATACACTACGGCGTGGTCAATGCGCTTGCCGGACAGATTGCCTATCATCTGACTTGTGACAGCACCGATAGGCGTTCCTCTTCGTGCGTTCGGATTCTTCATTCAGGGTCTGTATTATGTTTTCATCGCTTGCATAGTTGAAAAGGATAATCCGTATAAGCCTTATGAAATGTCTGTCCTTGAATAGAGCGGTCATTTCTGCCTCAATCAGCTCATGTGGAATCGACTGATAGAACTTCTTGAAATCGGTCTTCCAAAACCATTTCCATTCCGGGTGTCGGCGAAGCATCTTTTTCAGAGTCCTGACACCGTAATGAAGCCCGCGCCCTTTGATGCAGGCGAATGCGCCGGGTATCAGACTGCCATAGACCTTTGGCTCGATTACACGCAGTACCGCATGATGAAGTATGCGCCACGGATAGAAATGCTGTTTGATTATCTCCCTGACTTTGCCGGCATCGGTCTTGATTTCCTGCGATGTGTACTCGCAAGGAGGGAAGTCAAGCGTCAGAATCATGAGTTGAAGTTCACGGAGTTCCTGAAACTTTCTTTGATTGTGCCGTGTGATATAGCGGTGCGGGACATGAAACACCCTGCCGCTTTTGACAATCCGGCGTTGCGATTTCCCTTTTTGTGCCGTATCGTCGGCGGCAAGAAGATTATCCATTGTAGCTATCCGCTCAATGATGTGTCCCTCTCGTTTCGGACGTTTGCCGCCGTTAATCCTTATGGCGGACTCGTAACGTTCGATACGTGCCGACAGCAACGCGTCAATCTCTGAGCAGGAGAGTGAACGCCAGTCAATGTCTGATATGTCAGCCGTGAGATATTCCATGTCTATACGTGTATCGTCATTCTGAAAGAAGTGTCGTGTTTGCCAAACTCATGTCTTTTTCAGACCTATATAAAAAGATTCCACATAGGCAAGCGGACGCTTGCTTGGAATCCCTGCCCGGAGCTTTCGAGAGTCAACCTACTTGCCCCGCTTGTCTGCCCGCAAGAGACAGACCTTTCCGCTTACGAGATTTTTTGGCTTCACGGAACTGTGTCTAAGTTCCGTTACGCTGCACAGTCGAATCGAGTTAGATGCAGGGTCAGGGTTCGGGGAACGGTTTTCAGGATTTCTCCTGTATGTCAAGTTTGGCGAGAGCCGTAATTCGCGTTCGCATTCGAGAAAGCGTTCCTCGAGTTCGCGATGCCGAGACCGCAAAACGAGCCGTTATTCGCATTGCCGCCCCAAAGCACAAGCTCTGTCCCCCTCCACCCACCGTCCGCGAGCCGTTCACGCTGCACGTCCCGAAAACGAGACCGCTCCGTGATTGCTCTTTCGGACGGATTTGGAAGTTTCTTTCAGAATGTCAAAGTTCTTTTCTTTTGTTCAGCGATGGAGTTGATTACTTATGCGGCCGCAACGAGCTGTTTGCCGGACATGAACGTGAGCGGGCCGTAATAAGCAAGGCGAGAGCCAGAATTCGCGTACGCATATGAGAAAGCGAGCCTCGAGGACGCGAGGCAGAGACCGCAAAACGAGCCGTAAGACGCATGGCCGCCCCAAAGCACAAGCTGGCCTGTGTTGTTGATATACTCATAGTCACCCCAATAGGATGTCGCGCCGCCTCCGATTGCAGAGCCGAATATGTCGAAGTATTCGCCAATAATCATCTTTGAGATATACCCCTCTGAATTAGCCGTAACGGCTCTTCGGGCGAGCTGACGGTATTTGCCATTGGGGTGGGTGGAAAGTTCAGCCGCTGTCGGCATACGGTTGCCTTCATAGATGAATATTTCCTGACCGGTCTGAGCTGAATTTTCGGAGTTTCCGCAGTATACTCCCTGAATCATCTCATATTGCCATCCGTAGGGGTCTTCGATTCCGAACAGATTCACACGTGATGAATTTGTCGTGTGTATGGTGCTGTCGGATGTGTTAACGAGATTTGCGATACTGATTTTGGCGAGAGCGTCACCGAGACTTTTTGTTGCGCCGGTCAGCAATTTTGAAGCTGCGCTCCACACGTCCTTCCAACCGCCCTCGCCGCCGACACCATTGCCGAGCTGTGTCTGAATGTTCGGGTTTCCGTAGTGTCCGAGTCCGAGCATCATCATATAACGGCGATGGTCGTAGTTGGTGAGACCCCAATCTTTGCCGTTCACCTGAGCCGCAGTCCAGAACTGTTCTATCGTTTTGGCACCTGTCGGGGTGACACCCGAACGAGATACGAGCGTGCTTCCTGACATACTTCCCTTGTATGCCGCGATGCAGATGTATTCATCGTTATGGCAGTCGCCGATATAGTGTCCGCCGATGGGGAGCTGCGAGAGCCAGAGATAATCTACACCGCTTGCCGCGTCCTGCTTTATTACATAATAGAGACGCGGGCCGATGAACATGACATTCCCTTTTGATTCATCGAGAGTCGTGCCGTCCGCATATATCGCGGAATTGGTCGGGGACAGCTTTGCCGCGAGTCCCTTGGGGGTAACAAGATAGCGTCCGCACATGGACTCATATTCGGCTCTCATACCGGTGTTGCCGATAACACCCCATGCCTGGCTGGTCTGATTCTGTTTGAGTGGCACACCCCATGCGACCTGACGCAGAAGCATCTCGTCGCCGGTATTGATGACATTCATGAGGTTGTCAAGTGTGATGCGGCGTACAGAGCCGTTGATTTCCATAAACACACAGTTTGATTTGAGTGCGGAAGTCACAAGTGTTGCTGTTCCTAAATCTTGATTTGCCATATTTTACTTTGATATTGATTGTTAGCTGAATTCTACTTCTGCCACTACCTCGACATCATTTTCTTTGTTGTTTCTGTCTGTCTCGGCAGTGGTTATTGTTATTGAGTCTGTGTTACTGTGCTTGATTGATTTCCATGTGTCCTTATCCATGACATCGCACTTCCAGACGGGATTGTTGAGGGTCTGCACTGAGTTGGTGCGTGTGTTCACGACTTTTGCCTTTACCGTGACATTCTGCCCAGGGGCAACCTCTCTCGCAGTGGAGGTGTAATCAAACACGATGATATGCTCGTCAAGCGAGTCAATGATATAAACCCCTGCCCGTGCAACGGGGGCTGTATCGGAAGCTTTCAGATAGAACTCGGCGATAAACAACTGTGTGCCGTTGACATCATCGCGACCGACAGTGACTTGCTTGTTACCATCCATCGATGACCACGCTGTGTCATCTTTGAACCACTTGACATGATAAGACGTAACAGGGTCTGCTCCTGACTGTAACCCAGTTTTCAAAAGAGATGTGAGATTGTTTGAGTCAAGAGTCTGAGGAGAGGCTACTATATAGCCATAGAAAGATGAAGCACCCATGTTCTGAATCACCACATCAATGCTCTTGGCGATATTGTAATTAGTACCAGAGAGGGTTGCCACGCAAGAATATTCAAGCTCACCGTTAGCCACGGCATTAGCATTGGCAAGATTCCCGATAATTTTGAGTGAGCCGCCTTCGTCGCCGGTTGTAAGATTGATCTGAAACTTTCCCGTGCTGTCAGTCCTCCAATTTCCATCAGAGCTTGTGGCTCCCGTAAAAATAAGTGTCTGCCCGTTCCATTTCCATTGGTGAGATGAACGAACGACTGTATTTCCTCTTACTGATGTGACTTTAGGAGTGATTATGGGCTGGTTGGCAGCGACAGTCCAGTCGGGCGACACGCTTCCGGTGGAAGTATCAACCCCTTGATAAAGAGGCTTGCCGTTGGTGTCAAACGATACATAAAGGCTGTCACCGTTTCGCAGACGCTTAATCGTAATACTGCCTTGTGCTGAATAATTACTCATTTTCTGTCTGTTTTATTTGCGTTAATGATTTGCGCCCTTTTATGAAATCAAGCGCCGATACACGGCTTACAATGAAGCCGTCAACCTTGGCAACTATATCATGAAGTGCCATGTCAGGGAATTTAAACTTTAATTCATTTTCATTCAAGATGACCTGCCCGTCAATTATTGAGGGCGATGCCGGAATGATGCCATTGCCTATGACTGAGCTTCTTGGTGCGATGATATACTTCATAAGTCAATTAAAAATATAACGATTACAGTTTTTATCAGTCCACACCGTTGTTCCTTCTGTGGCGGTCTTATGAGCTGGCTTATACACGCATTCGCAATACACGTCACACCAATCGTCCGAATAAGTAGAGCCTATTCCGGTCTTTTCGAGTTGAAAGACAGTTTCGTCTCCTTCATTATGTTTTACGCCGGTCTTGGAGATTGTGTCAGTGAACCATACTATACGGAATATCATTCCGGGGCATTCAACGATATTGCCGTCACTGTCAACCATAGCCCTGTCATACCTTTCGGTATCAGACGGGTGTATGGCAGTGCCGTTGGTTGGGATGCATGAATAGTCTTGATAAATGCGGTTGAATCCCAATTCTACCATGGCAACCTCCTTATTCGCTACGAAAGCCTTGATAATATAGGATGCCTTTTCTATCAGTCGGACATCAAAAATTACCTTAGTCGTAGATATTGTGTGGATTTCATCAATTCCTGATGTAAGCAAGGTCAAGCTTGATTGATTCACCACGCGGTAAACACGAAGCGTGTATCCGGATGTCATTTTTGTTTTGCCGTTGAAAACGGTTACCGGGACTTCATGCAGGTAGGAGCATTTATCTTTAGCTGCATTCTGTGTGGACGAAGATGCGGCGATGAGACCATGCGCTACTTTGTACTCATATAGTCTGAGCCTATCCTTTAGTGGGTCGTATTGGATGATTGGGCTGTCACCAATTGATATTGAATACCCGTCATTCGCTTTCTCGGTAGTCGAAAGTGTTATCTTATCAGTTTTAATGGGGATATTCACGCCAAGACGGTTGTCTGCCAGATTTGCTTCAAAATGCAACTCAGCCGCATCTCGGGGGGATATATTTTTGCTAATTGATATTGCACCACGTGTATCTCCAACTTGGTCTATGCTATATTTGCCGGACCAATCAGCAAGAGTCGCAATATCCTTGCCATTGACAAACCAGTGCATGTCGGCAAGAAGAGCATTTGAATATGGATTAGGCCAACTCCCGTCTGTTGCATTGGCAACCACTTCGGGAAGTATGATTGTAGGAGAAAGTTCGCGGTCAGGCTCATACTCTCCGTTCCCTCCATTATAAATCTGAGTGACAGGAGAGGCGGGAGTTATGCACCGTATGGAATTTGCGACCGTCAGTGGGGCGAATTCTTTTCTTATTCTTTTCTTATTACTCTGCATAGTTTAGATCGTTAAATTTGCTGTGGCGGCTGGAGAATCTGAAATCTCGGCTACAAATGTAAATAGAGTGCTCAACACCAATGAATTGCTACCAAGGTCATTTTCAGTGGGAGTGAAGCATATTTCTAAAGTCCCGTTGAAGTTCTGCACCTTTGGTTTCAAGGCCCATGAAGCGTCTTCTATGGCGTCTCCTGTGTCACGTGTGACCGTCCATTTCACCACCTTGTCTGTTACGTCTTCCCACCCTCGGTATACCCGACAGGTTATCTTCTTCGTCTCTCCATAAGCAAGAAATGTGTCCCCCTCAGTATCTATCTCCATGCGCGGGAACAGAGCCTGCATCTGCTCTATCCGTCCGGTCATGTATATATTGTTGAGGTAGGCGGAATATCCGGCCATATCCATTCCGAAAGCCGACAGATTGCTCAAATCACCGAACTGCGCACCAATGTTGTTTGCCGTAAATTCCCAGTCGTTCACATCGCGGAGATAGCGTTCATACGTCCGGGTTGAATAGCGGGATGTCTGACGTTCTTTGTTAGTAAAATTGCCGTATCCCACGAAGTGCATAGCCTCGCAGGGATGAAATGTCATCTTCCATCGGTCTGAAACGGCACGAAGCATATAGCGGAACTTGCTATTGCGGCCCGTTTCAATGATGTCAGTGATTCTGAAATATGCGGTATAGAAGCCGGCGAAATGAAAGTTACCGATGGAGTCATCAGAGTCAGCGGTGGAATTGTTGGATGTGTCGTAACCATCGTGGAAAATACCCATACAGATGTCATCAATGGCTACCGTACCAATCTCGCCATCCTCAAGATGAAGAATGACAGTGCCGGTCATAAGCGGATTCCCATCTGCGTCAAGGTCAGGGATGCACTTTTCTACGATGCCTCCTCCGGGAGCGTTCCACTTGTTGCCAATCTGAATTTCTACGCGGTTGTAGCGAAGCTCCGGCACCTCAAGAAATCTACGCAAAGACAGGCTTTCAAGCCATCCATTGCCATATTCATCTATCATTCCACCGAAGCCCGTAAGACCATCGGCAAAACTATCACCGAACTGCACACCTTTCTCACCTGTCAGTTTTCCACCGACATTGAGGGGATATGGGGTGCGGTCTGGTTTCGTCTTGCTGAGAAATTCTTTCAAAGAACGCAAGGCTGAAAAGGCATTGCGGTTTGTAGGCGTGGTTGTGTCATTGGTAGTGATAAGGTAGATTGTGCTTCCACCACCACCGCTTCCACCTCCTACAAAGGTCTGACCTTTTAATGTCAGGGATTCAACGGTGTCCTCCAATGCGCCCAGACGTGATGTGGATTTCGTTTCACCGACTGTTATCACGGGGGAGTCATAAGGATAATCAAGCGGATATTCATAGCCGATGATACGGGATTGTCTGCTTCCATCGAAGAAATAAGCATCGCTGATAAGATTCACCCGGTCGCCAAGACCAAATGGGAAGTAATAGCCGGTGGGTGTTTGTCCCTGTTCTTTCATCCAATCCGACATCATCGTACAAGGATAGCTATTGGGGTCTATCTTTGTTTTGGCAATGTATTCGTTGGTCTTCTCAAGAAGTTCCTGCTCTGCGGTATCAATCAGACCCAAAGATGCTATCTTTGTGGCATCCCATCCATAAAGCACATACTTGTCACCGGCTTTCGGCATCAGCACAGTATCAGGGAGTTTTCTTCCGTAGTCTTCATTAGCCACAACCTCCCATAGCTGCGCATCCGGATTCCATGACCCATCAGGCAATTTTTCAGAAACGCCAAGAGGATTGAACATAACACCAAAATCCAATCCGTTCAAAGAACCGGACTGAAAGATTATATGCAGTTCCTCATTCTCAAGGATATAGTCTTTTGAAAACTTGATGCTGCTGTCCTTGAATCGGTAGAATGTTTCCGTGTTTGTTTCGCCATCATCGTTTGTGACAGTATCGGTGTATGTGCTTACGGAGTCAACATTCCCATTGGTTCTGGGATACACATCATCAAACACCACCACACGCTCCACCGCTGCCTCGGTCGGCATATTGGGATAAGCATCGACGTAGGGTGTTCCCGCCGGTAGCATCAGACGTTTCTGGACTATGCCGTTAACAACGATGCTTTTATCAGTAGGGCGATAATTGACAGGTATATTCCGAGTTGACCCAAAGGCATAGATTCTTGTGGCATACACATTCTTATTGCCGGATGGCGAGATGTTATCTACATTCACACCTTGCTCAAAGTCTATCGGAGTGCCTAATTCACATCTGCCAAAATAGATAACATGGTCTTCGACCCACCATTCACAATCCCACGCTTCCGCCATCATGTTTAGGGCGGTAATCATATCGGTGTTGTTATAGGTCAGAAGTTTTGCAGACTGCACAACGGTTTCATCTATCGAATAGATGAACTCCTGCTCGTTGAATAGGTATCCCAATGCTTTCAGATTGCGCACAAATACGCCTAAATGCACATCAAGGGTAGCGGTCAGACTCCATGAAGCCTCACGACCACCGGATTCAGGGGTATATTTGAAAATCTTATTTCGCCACTTGCAGTAATAGGCTTCAAGCTCTAATTCATAGTCATAGCCGCCTGTCGCTTTGTTGTAGGTTGGATTATACAACTCAACCAATTCAAATCTGCCGTTGCCGGGTACATCGCACCAATCGCCCAACTGAAAATAAATAGGCTTGCTAACGCTGAATTTCAGCAAAACATAGTCAGACCCCATCAACTCTTTGACCCTTTTTGAGCCTATGTTGATAGGTGTCTGAAATCGTATCTCGTTTGCGGTATCGTATATCGTTAGCATACTGCAAAGGACGCAAAACAAAAGCGAAGTAACTTGCTTGTTACCTCGCTTAGTCGCTACCTTTGAGAAGTAGTCGTAATTTCGCCCAATGTCAGGGCGAAGCATAGGCTAAAACCCCATGACTTGTATGTAATCAATAACCCAATGCCAACGAGTGACAACGGTAGTTCCGTTCCCAACCCACATAAGACATAAAGCGCAAATTTGAATAATAGCACCCATCATCCTGCTTGATGAAGTCGCCATACATTTTCAGTCTATCGCCCTGCAAAAAGGCGAATTTTGAGAAGCCGATGACTTTATTGACTGCCATATCCATCTGCCTTGAGCCATAGCCATATCTTTCAATAGCCGGGTAGATGATATTCTGAAAGGCTGTCTCGCTGTCGGTCATATCCCTTTCAGGTCTGATGTCAAGTATTCCGTTGTGGGCAAACCATACATTGCCCCGGTTGAATGGGTGGCAGTTCGCCCTCTTGATAGAGCCATGTGTCGCAAGGCGAAAATGTATGATGCAAGGCTCATCGTCAGACACTTGCTTTAGGTTCTTTTTAAGGCTCTTTATGCTCATGCCCTTATAAAAGGTTGATGGGGATATGAAACCGCAACCGTGGGGATTCGCATGAAAGGCTGCATTGATGATGTCGCTTGTTGGCATTTTAACGCCTGCCGGCTTTACTATGATGACGCACATGGTGTATTATCTATTTTTAGGTTTTACGTTGATTGTAGGGGATTTTAAGGGGTGTCAGGGGTATGTTTCAACCCCTGACCTTATATGGTGTCTTAAAGGCTTGCAAAGTGTTCTGCTCTTGCCTTAAAGAATGATTTCTCTTCATTGGTGAGAAATGGTATCTCGTCGATGCTTGCAACCGGGGCAGTCAGGCGGTTTTTCTTAGACCAAATGACGAGCTTGCCACAGAAGTTGACCCAGTTGATGATTTTCTCATAATTCGTTGTGCCTGAGTGCTGCCTAAATTCTATTGTCTTATGACGTGCATAGCTATGTGCATTGACCTTATGATAACGGCTTTCAAGCACTCCTCTTACTGCTTCAATAGATGTTGCTGATGTAAGACCATATTTGTGGTCTTGCAGTGTGGCGGCATAGTAGGCATTGTTTGCCCTGCGTGATTGTGCCATGAATGTATCAATGACTGCCTCAAGATACATATAGTTTACAAACACATTGCTATATTGCTTTGCAGTCAGTTTTGCGGCACCGATATGAACGTGAAGACCGCAAGTAGAGTTAACCTTTGCGTCTGCCATATTCAGGGTCTTGCAAGCGTTTTTAAGCATCTTTTTGCCGTCAGTACCTGCAAGCACCGGTGACACACATTCAATGGGGTCAGGCATACCACCAAGTGAGCCGTCAGTGGTAAATTTGAAATATGAATGACCAT
>Ga0137309_102099_pt1 | contig 12486 bp, 9 predicted proteins | sample NAcewiD2O_June_FD_97179 | JGI IMG/M metagenome (GOLD analysis project Ga0137309, IMG submission 97179) | Mouse cecal microbial communities from Vienna, Austria - N-Acetylneuraminic amended D2O_June | ecosystem: Host-associated > Mammals > Digestive system > Large intestine > Cecum | place...
TTTCGCTGTGACGCGCATTAATGCTGGCAGCAGTGTGCCGAGAGTTTATTTGACATTGACGGGAAACAATACATTCCATGGAATCGGATCTGCCGTTCTGGTAGGAATGCCGGATGGATCTGGAGACGAGGATATCCAAGGTACCGGATGGATTGATCTCTGATTATGAGACTCCGGGCGCGTTGGAGGGCAGGCTGGTAGAAGAGGTTGTGAAGAGGGGAGTTGCCCCGGGATACATTACCTCTTATGACCTTACACTTCTTAGCAGGGGTGAGGGGGATTCAGGATGGCAGAGGGCGGAGGCTTCCGCTGTTCCTTCGGCAGGGCTTACCGTTACCATGCCTTATCCGGAAGGAATCACGGGAGATAAGTATAACGGAGTCGTTGCTTATATATATCCGGAGACCATCAATGGGGTAGAAGCAGGAACCGTCGTGTATCTTAGGGCAACTAAGACGGATGACGGAATACGCTTTACGATCCCGGCACCGGCAATGGCCGGGGAATCTCCACCGGTGATCAGGCACAGATCGGTGTTTATACGGCCTTAGCTTGCCTGGCTGCTGCAGATATATGGGGATTGTTTCAGATACGCCGGCTTGGCAGAAAAAGGATTAGAACAAATAGAAAGAGATAGGGGATCATATGGAGAATGGAATCAAGGGGATAAGAACAGCAGCCGTAACCATGCTTGCATCGGCGGCGCTGTGTTTCATGTGGAGCGGGACGTCGGTCTGTGCAGCTGATGTGGAGCTTGATCTGACGAAGGGAGATATTGAGATCAGCTCTGACGGTTACAGGCAGGGAGATGGCAAGAAGAAGACAGGTCCGGCAGGCGGAGACGGTTACATCATAACCACGAATGGGAAGGAAACCGATCATGTAGTTACGGTGGCAAGCGGTAAGAAGCATGATATTATGTTCGATGAGGTAGAGATCAATACTGCGTCCGGCGGCGGGTATAACCCTCTTTATATCGCGCCGGATGCGAAGGCTGCGTTGACCCTGAAGGGAGAGAATATCCTGCATTCCGGAGGCTATGCGGCAGTTGCAGTACCGGAGGGGGCGTCTGTAGAGATCACCGCGCAGAGAGGCGGAACGCTGGAAGCGCGGACAGATGCGCCGGATTCCGGTTCGGGGATCGGAGGAACGTCTAAGGATAACGGCGGAAAGGATACGAAGAATACCAACTGCGGAACTATCAAGATCAGCGGCGGCAGGATCAGCGCAACGAAGATCGGAGGTACCGGGGGAGGTTCGCTTGTTTCTGATAAGGACGGAACGGCGTGGATCGATGCAGGGAGCGTAAGCGCCGGTAAAGACGGGTTTACATCCGGTGTATTGTTCGAGGGCAATGCCGGACAGGTCTACGGAACGTATACATTGAACAAAGAAGATTTATCTATACCGGTGAATAAGGTATTGACCATTGCAAACGGACAGACGCTTACTATCCCTTCGGCGTATTCGCTGGCATTGGACGGCAACCTGATGAATAACGGCACGCTGAGGATCGGAAGCGCGGACTGCCTGACAGGTAATGGTTATATCGGCGGAGACGGGGCGTTCTATATACTCAGCGGCATGACGGAGAATATGTTCTCGGTGCCGGACAGGATGCTGTATGGTACGGGAGAAGACCATACCGAATATGTGAAGAAATATATCGAAGACAGCATTCGTATAGACGGTACGGTTGTAGTCAGGAACCGTATTTTTAACCGGACCAAGAGCGATGAATGGAAGATGGAGATCAGCCCGGCCGAAGTCGTGGAAAAAGGAACCTACACAGTTACATTTACCAACCCGGAAGACGGAGACGACCAGGTGTCGAAGACCTTCGAGGTATTGGATGCCGGTGAGATGACGGGGATCAGCCTTACCACACCGCCGAAGAAGACTGCATATACCTACGGAGAGCGGTTTGACCGGACAGGAATGGTAGTTACGGTAGCCTATAGCTCGGGAGCAACCAAGGCTGCATCTAATAATAAAATAGGGATTAAGGAAGGCGGCTTAAGGGTAGGGCAGACTGCCGTAACGTTGGTCTATAAGGAGAACGGAAAGGAAGCGGCATGTTCTCTTGGAGTCAGCGTATCTCCAAGAGAGATAGACATCACGAAGATCAACTGGGAGGAGAAGACAGATACCTCTTATGAGTATGACGGTACAGAGAAGACACTGAAGGTTAAGGCAGACCTGCCGGAAGGGCTCAAGGTGTCGGTCGGCGGAACTGTGAGTGCGACAGAGGTCGGTACTTATGGAGTCACGGTTGACTTCTTCCTGGAAGAAGGATATGAGGGCAATTATGTCATAACAGGCCCTGTCAGCGCCGCGAAGGAGTGGAGCATCACGCCGAAGCGTCTGGAATGGGATACGGGCGATCTGGAAGTGGTTGGGAATATCAGGGATAACGACGTAACTATCTATGGAGATCTGCGCGTGGAAGGGTATCTTTCCGCCGATCAGGATGACGAGAATCTGCCGGTAAGTTTCCCGGCGGATCTGCTCACAGGTGTTTCCACCAGGGAAGCGGGAAACGATCAGGAGATCCGGCTCATCTGGAAAGACGAGAATAAGAAGTATTCGCTTGGCGACAGCCCTGCCGCCAAGAATTATGCGCTCCCGGAAGAATTGCCGGTTGTCTTTGGCATTATCAATGATGTGGTGAAGAAACCGGTACCCCACGGAGTGGCAGTAGTGAAGGGCAGGATGTACAGGCTGGATCTGGAGACCGGAGTATCCAGAGTTCCGGAGCGTCTGGGGCGGATCCCGGATTACGATACGCCAAGCGAGATCGAGAAAGGCCTGATCGGTGCAGTCATGAAGCAGGACATTCGCCAGACCTACATATACACCTACGATCCAACCCTGATGCGCAAGAACCAGGACGTTGCCGAATGGGAACGCGCCGACACCGACGAAGTATCCTCCGACGGTCTGACCATCAAGATTCCGTATCCCAAAGGAGTCGGAATGAATAGCCATAAATGTGTAGTAGCATATATCTATCCCAACACAATAGACGGAACAGAAGCAGGAACAATTGTCTATCCAGACATAACAAAAACAGAAGATGGAATCGAATTTGTAGTTCCCGCCTGCGCTCCAGTAGCAGTCGGTTTCAAAGAAGCCCCCGAAGAAAAACCGAGCTTCTGGAAATCCCTATTCTCCAGAGATAAATAACGTACCAGACGAACTATCCACCAGAGAAAAATAACCGTCCCCTAGAACAAAGCTACAACAATACAAAGGAGCCCAACACTATGCAGCTTAGACAGGAAATCCCGGATACATTTTGGAGCCTCTTCCGAAGTGTAAACCGGGAGATTTACATAGAAGCACTGTTGTGCATTAACGAAGAATATCAGTACAGCAACTACTTTCTCACCCGGGAAGTGTGCATCCAGGCATTGAGTGATATGAATGCCAGGAAGCGTTTTGAGCTTAAGGCAGAAGAGAATGAGACCGAGTACGATATGCTGGAGACACCCTCTTCCCGGATTTTAAGCTGGCTTCTTAAGGCCGGATGGCTTAAGCGGATTGAAGATTACCATACCCTGGTGACGAATATCGTGATCCCGGACTATTCGGCAGTATTTATCGATGCATTCGAACGCCTGGATTCAGATGAGATGGAGGAGACGGATATCTATATCCAGAATGTCTATGCCACGCTCTTCTCCTTCCGGAACGATCCCAGGGGGAACCTTGGCATGCTGCGCACAGCCCTCGTGAATACCAGGAGGCTTAACAAGGCGCTGCAGGATATGCTTCATAACATGGACAAGTTCTTTGCCAGATTATTGGAACAGGAGACATACGGAGAACTCCTGAAAGAGCACCTCAACGGCTATGTAGAGGCGATCGTGCGCAGGAAATACCACATCTTGAAGACTTCCGACAACTTCTATATCTATAAGATGGACATTAAGAAATGCCTCAGAGAGATGCGCGAGGATGAGGGGTGGATCGAGAATGTTCAGAAGACCGCAAGAATGATGGGAGATATGTCAGACGATATTTATGAACTCCTGGATTTGATCGAGAGGGGATTCGACGACATTGAACACCGTATATCCAATATGGACAAGGAGCACACGAAATACGTGCGGGCGACGGTGACTAGGCTTAATTATCTCTTGAGCGGTCAGTCGGATACGAAGGGGCTTGTGGTGCAGCTCTTGAACCGCATTGCAGCGAGTGAAGATCCGGACGGGATGATCTGTAAGACTGCAGAGAAGCTGAATCTGTCTCTTGTGGACATGCTGTCGGAGAAGCCTCTGTATAAGCGAAGGAGGTCCAGGAAGGATTTCATGGGGCGTGTTGCAGAAGATGGGGAGACGAAAGAGCTTGACAAAGAAGACGTGCTGAGACTGAACCGGATTCAGGTGCGCTACAGCAAGGAACAGATCGAGGAATTCATAGAGAGCCATATGAAGGATGAGATCATGGATGCGGCCGCGGTCGATATAGCGGGCGAAGAGGAATTCGAGAAATTGATCCTGGCATACGATTACAGCACAAGAAAGAGCAGCAGATATATGCTGCTGGAAGAGGAACCGGAGCAGATCGAGAACAACGGATACCGGTATCCGGCGCTTAAGTTCGTGCGCAGGAGGGTATAGATGGAAGCTTACCTTACAGATTGTACATTGTGTCCCAGACAGTGCCATGTCAACCGTCTGGCAGGGCAGCGCGGATATTGCGGAAAGGCCGCCGGGCTTATTGTTGCCAGGGCGGCTCTTCATATGTGGGAAGAGACTTGTATTTCCGGGGAAAACGGCTCCGGTACAGTATTTTTCTCGGGCTGTAATCTTGGGTGTATCTTCTGCCAGAATTATAAGATTTCCAGAAACGGACGGCAGCATGGGAAGCAAGAGATCGGGACAGAGATCACGGTAAGAAGGCTTGCCGGGATATTCATGGAACTTGAGAGCCAGGGAGCGAACAATATCAACCTGGTCACGCCGACCCACTATGTGCCGCAGATCATAGAAGCGTTAGAGATAGCCAGGGAGAAGGGAATGAACCTTCCTGTCGTATATAATACGAGCGGTTACGAGCGGGCAGAGACGATCCGGATGTTGGAAGGCTATGTGGATATCTATCTGCCGGATATGAAATATATGGATCCGGCGTTGGCAGCGGAATATTCCGGGGCGCCGGAGTATCCGTCGTATGCGAAAGAGGCGCTTAGAGAGATGGTATCTCAGACGGGGGGATTCCGGATAGAAGAAGAGAGCGGTTTGCTGACAAGAGGTGTCCTTGTGCGTCATTTGGTGCTTCCGGGCCATGTAAGGGAGTCCAGAGAAGTGATTCGTTATCTGTATGAGACATACGGGAACCGCATCCTGCTCAGTATCATGAACCAGTATACCCCGATGCCGCAGGTAAGAGACCATAAGCATCTGGGGAGAAGAGTGACGAAGAGAGAATATGAGAAGGTGGTGGATTATGCCTTAGAGCTGGGTGTGGAATACGGCTATATCCAGGAGGGCGAAGCCGCCCTTGAGAGCTTTATTCCGGAGTTTGGCGGAGCATGAACTTATTGATCACATGAAGCACGCCGCCTTCGTCGTTCGACCGGGTGATATAGTCGGCCTTCTCAAGTACCGCCGGCTGCGCGTTCGCCATGGCAACGCCAAGTCCTGCCGTCTCGATCATGGTCAAATCGTTGTATCCGTCGCCGCAGCAGATCATCTGGTCGGCAGTCAGTCCGATGCCGCTTAAGAGCCGCAGCAGGGAATGTGCCTTATCGATTCCTCTTGGCATGATCTCCAGGAAGAAGGGGTCGGAGCAGTAGACCGAGAGATAAGAGTGGAAATAATCTGCAACCTCTGCTTTCACGAGAGAGATGATCTCCGGTGAACCGGTGATCAGGATCTTATTGGCCGGTTCTGTTATATGTGAAGGGAAATCCTCCACTTCGATGATCGGCATGTGATTGATCCTTGATTCCAGTTCCGTATATTGATTCGGCCGGATGCCGGAGAGAAGGGTATCGGGCGTATAGCCGACGATGTCGATCCCGGAATATTTCTTGACAATATAAAAGAGCGGTTCCGCCACGTCCGCCGGGAGATGCTTCTCATAGATGATCTCCTGGCTTCGGCAGTCGGTGATCCGTCCGCCGTTGAAAGAGAGGATGTAGCTTCCGTATTCTTCTAGATGAAGTTCTTCGGCAAGCGGCAGGACGCCTTTGGTTGGGCGTCCGCTTGCCAGAACTACTTTCTTTCCTTGTTGCTGTATCTTGGTCAATGCTTCCAGAGTGGGCTTCGTGATCTCTTTTGCAGAATTCGTAAGCGTACCGTCCAGATCCAGAGCAAGTATCTGATATTCCATACTATTCTCCTAAGGCTTTTAATGTGTCTACGATCTCAGGGAACTGCATGCCATGGGAGGCCTTGACGAGAACGTTATCCCCTTCTTTGATCAGGTCTTTTGCTGCATCCAGGAATTCGGCCTTTGTCTTAAACCAGAGCGCTTCGGCCAGGGAATCACATCCCGCAGCGCCGTCAACTAAGTGGCGGGAGAGGGGGCCGATCCCGCAGATCAGGTCTATACCCTGCTGGGCGGCATATTCGCCCACATTCAGATGCAGCTCCTGCGCATCCTCGCCAAGTTCGTTCATATCGCCAAGGATCGCAACTTTGCGTCCGATCGCCATGTTTAACACATCGATCGAGGCTTTCATTGAGACAGGATTGGCATTATAGCAGTCATCCAGGATGATCAGCCGTTCGGTCTTGATAATGTTATTGCGTCCCGGAAGCGAGGGCAGCCCTTCGATGCCCGCTTTGATCTCATCAGGAGTAAGATCCAGCGTATAGCCGACGGCAGCGCCGGCAAGGGCGTTGCTTACCATGTGGATACCGGGCAGCGGTATCGTACAGCCGAAAGAGGTTCCGTCCGGCAGATAGATGGTACAGGCGGTTCCCTTAAGTCCAAGAGCCTGCATATTGCCGGCACGGAACTGGCTGTTATCGCCGAATCCGAAGAAGACGGGGCTTACGCCCTTGATAGGCGCCGTCTGAGCCAGCAGATCGTCGTCTCCGTTCAGGATGATGGTTCCGCCGTTCTTCATGTCCTGGATCATCTGGGTCTTCTCGCGGAAGATCCCTTCTCTGGTCTTGAAGAATTCCAGATGTGCCACACCGATATTGGTGATTACACAGATATCCGGCGCCGCGACGGAAGAGAGCCTGCGCATCTCGCCGAAATGATTCACGCCCATCTCCAAGACAGCGACCTGGTGCTCCTCGTTCATCTCAAAAATGGTGATCGGAAGCCCCCATTCGTTGTTAAAATTCCCCAGTGTCTTATGCACACAGTATTTCTGTGCGACGACAGAGGCGATCATCTCCTTGGTACTCGTCTTCCCGGCGCTTCCGGTGATACCGACAACTTTTACATCGAAGGAATCCCGGTAGAGCTTCGCGATGTCAAGCAGCGCCTGTCCGGTGGATTCCACCAGGATATAAGGGTAATCCGTCTCACCGAGATCTTCGTGGGATACGACGCAGAGCGCTCCGGAACGGATCGTATCAGGGATGAATTTGTGTGCATTGATATTCGCGCCGTCAATGGCAACGAAGAGATAGCCGGGTCTGACCTTACGGCTGTCAATAACGACGCCTTCCACTTCCCTGTCAAGGATGGAAGGATCTCCGTGATAAGTCCCCTGGCAGGTCTGTGTAATATTGTTCAATGTGAGGTTCTTCATGGGACGGGCCTCCTTAATATCGTGCTTTGTAGGATTCTTCGATGATCCGCTGGCACAGGGCGTTGTATTCAAGACCGGCCGCTTTGGCCGCCTTAGGAAGGAGGCTTGCAGGGGTCATTCCCGGAAGGGCGTTCACTTCAAGACAGTAGAAGCTTCCGTCCTCATCGTCAACGATAAAGTCCGCCCGTGAATATACATCCATCCGCAGCGCTTCGAACGCCTTCTCGCCCGCCTGCTGTATCTGTGCCTGTGTCTTGGCATCAATAGACTGGGGCGGACAGATCTCCTGTGCCCCGCCGTCCTGATACTTGTTCTCATAATTGAAGAATCCGCTCTTAGGGATGATCTCAACAAGCGGAAGCGCCTTGCCGGCGATAATGCCGCAGGCGAATTCGCGGCCTTTGATATACGGCTCGATTACGACTTCCTCTTCCATATCGGTATCGAAGGAGCGGCGGATTGCCTCTGTATATTCTTCCTCAGTATGTACAATATATACGCCGATACTGGAACCGCTGGCACATGGCTTGATGACCAGAGGAAGATAGTAACCAAGTTCTGCAAGCGGTGTATCCTTCGTCTTTCTGGTCAGAGAAGTGCCTCGCGGCGTGGGAACTCCTGACATCTTGAAGATCTGCTTTGCCACAAGTTTATTCATGGACAGGGAACATCCAAGTGCATTGGGTCCGGTATATCTGATTCCTAGGACGTCGAAGGTTGCCTGTAATTTGCCGTCTTCCCCGATGGAGCCATGAAGCCCCATAAATGTGATATCAGCCATCTGGCAGAGTTCGATGACATTAGGGCCGAGCAGACAGTCAGACTGGTCCGGACGTGACTGTCTGAGAGCATCGAGATCCGGAGCCGTAGTCTTAATACCGTCCGCGATCTCAAGCCCGGCTCCCGGAAGGCTGAACACCTCCTCAAGCTTATCGGCGTCATATGGGAAACCGAAAAATACATCCATCAAAAATGCCTGATGTCCCATCCCGCGCAGCGTCCTGCAGATTCCGGCGCCGGAAGTCAGTGAAACATCGCGCTCCGGGCTGAGCCCGCCCGCTAATACAATTATCTTCATACAATAGTCTCCTTTTTTGTAACTTACTCGGTAACACTCATTTTATTCAGCAGAGCTTTCTTCACTTCGTATAGCCTGGGTGACAGATCCACATAGACTCTGTGCGGGTAGAATAACCGCTTCGTCTCATCCCACAGAGTCTCCTTCTCCTGTCTGCAGTATTCTGCAATCTCTTTGACAGAAGGCGAGTTATAGATGCATTCACCGTTTCGGAATATAGGTACAAGGATCTCGCGCATGGTGTAAGATCCGCCGGGAAGCTTCGTCTTCTTCCAGGTCTCGATGGGATCGAACAGAAGCATATCCTCATCGGTATCAAAGATCTCGTCGGCGAAACAGATCAGGTCGGCCTTAACCTTTCCTGTTGTTTTATCATAGATCCTAAAAATGGTTTTGTTACCGGGATTCGTGATTTTCTCTGTATTTTCTGAAATTTTTATCTTCGGGACAAATTCACCTGCCTCGTTCTGGATCGCGGCAAGCTTGTACACACCGCCGAAAGAAGGGTTGTCCTTGGAGGTGATCAGGTTCGTTCCCACTCCCCAGGAATCAATGGCGGCGCCCTGTATCTTAAGGTCGTGCAGGAGATATTCGTCCAGATCGTTGGAAGCACAGATGGAAGCATCCGCGAATCCAGCCGCATCCAACATCTTCCGTGCTTCTTTTGACAGATAGGCAAGGTCGCCGCTGTCCAGACGGATTCCGTATTTCTTGAATGGTTTCCCCGCGTCACGGAATTCTTCAAATACACGGATGGCATTGGGGACGCCTGATTTCAAGGTGTCGTAGGTATCCACCAGAAGCGTGCAGTTGTCGGGGTACATCTCGGCATAGGTCTTGAAAGCCGTATATTCGTTGGGGAAGCTCATGATCCAGCTATGGGCATGGGTTCCCATCACGGGAACGTCAAAGAGCTGGCCGGCCAGGACATTGGAGGTACCGACACATCCCCCGATGATGGCCGCGCGGGCGCCGTACAGGCCGGCATCCGGTCCCTGGGCGCGTCTCAGACCGAATTCCATGATCCCGTCGCCGTTAGCGGCAAATACCACGCGCGACGCCTTGGTGGCGATCAGCGACTGGTGGTTGATGATGTTAAGGATAGCCGTTTCTACAAGCTGTGCCTCCATGATCGGCGCGATGACCTTAAGGATCGGTTCTTTGGGAAATATAACGGTTCCTTCCGGAATGGCATAGATATCGCCGCTAAAATGAAAACCGCTCAAGTATTGCAGAAAATCTTCGCTGAATATGCCGAGACCTCTCAGATAATCTACATCTTCATAGGTGAAATTAAGATCTTTGATGTAATTGATCACCTGTTCAAGTCCTGCGCAGACCGAATATCCGTTATTACACGGATTCTGACGGAAGAAAACGTCAAAGATGACCTTCTCCTGCTGCCCCTGGGCATAATAGCCCTGCATCATGGTCAGTTCGTACAGGTCTGTCAGCAAAGTTAAATCTCGTCTGTTCATTTCTCTAGCTCCTTTGGAATTGGAATGTAGTGTTTCCTATTATAGCACTAGTGTATCGTTTCGTAAATTAATATTTTGCTTATACCAGTTCCTGATTGCGGTTAATGGTCTCCTGTATGATACTCTGGCAATAGCTTCCGATGCGTTTCCTGGTCTCCTTATCCAGATCTCCGGGATAGATCGGTTTCCCATATTCGATCACCACATGGGTCTTCTCGATTCTTGGAATGTGCTTCTCGAACATGGTATGAGTATTGTTCATGCTGATCGGTATGATGGCGCAGCCGGATTTCTCAGCGATCTTAAAGGAACCGCTGTGGAAGGGCAGTATACTGAGTTCCTCGCCGTCGTTGCGTGTTCCTTCCGGGAAGATGCATACGGATATTCCGCTTTTCACATAGTCGATTGCCTGGAGGATGCTCTTTAAGCCTTCCTTGGGGTTATCCCGGTCAAGGAAGAGACAGTGCAGCCGTGTCATCCAGTCCCGCAGGATGGGATAGCGCAGCATCTCCTTCTTGGCCACATATCCGGTCAGTCTCTTGCAGCGGGAGTAGGTCAGCAGGATATCAAAATAACTTCTGTGGTTCGCGATAAAAAGCACAGGTTCATCCGGGATATTCTCTTCGCCGATCACGGTAGCCGTTACTCCGGTGATCCTAAGAATGCCCTTGAATGCCCACTGAACGATCCGCAGGCAGCGGTAGTCGCTTGCCTCCTGATCAAACCTGCGCCGGAACCATTCGACGATCAACACCGGAATCCCGAATAATAAGAAAGAGAACAGGAACAGGACTAATAATATAAACCGTATCATCTGCCGATTCCTCCTGTCCTGCTGTTGTCTTTTGCCGGAGAATTCTCATTGACCGGTGTCTCTTCCCCGGTCAGGCTGCCTTTGGCGGGTAATGCCTCCTCCTGCGGTTCGTCTGACGTATCCTCGGGGGTGTCCCGCAGTACATGTCTTCCGTATAATACAGTGATCTCTTTCAGAGCTTCGGCAAGCTCATCACGCAGGGCGCCGCCCGTAAAACGCCAGTCCCAGTTGCCGGAAGCGCTGCCGGGGGTATTCATCCTAGCGTCGGAACCGTATCCCAGGACATCCTGAAGCGGGAAGACGGCATAAGCGGCGATACTTGAGAGGGCCGATCGTATCAGCGCCCATCCCGGCTTCAAGGCGTCTGTACTGTTGGTGTATAGGCGGACCTTCCTCTGGCACTTCGGGTCAAGGGTTCGGTACCAGCCAAGGGAAGTGTCATTATCATGGGTACCCGTGTAGCAGACGCAGTCCACAGTGGTGAACCGGTGAGGCAGATAGCTGCTCTCACCCAGACTGTCGAAAGCGAACTGCAGCACCTTCATTCCAGGGAAATGGAAAGCCTTCCTCAATGCGTCAACCTCCGGTGTGATGATGCCAAGGTCCTCCGCGATGATAGGCAGACCGTCTCCAAGAGCATCCTGGATCGCCTGGAACAGTTCATATCCGGGCGCGGGGATCCACTTGCCGTTGATGGCGGTCTTCTCGCCGTACGGAACAGACCAGTAAGCTTCGAAGCCGCGGAAATGATCGATCCGCAGGATATCGATGGACCGGAGCTGATGCCTGATACGGGAAATCCACCATGAGAAGCCTTCCTTCTCATGGGCCTTCCAGTCATACAGCGGATTCCCCCACAACTGCCCTGTCGCAGAGAAATAATCCGGGGGAACACCGGCTACTTTCAGCGGAAATCCCTTGGAGTCCAGTTGGAACAGATGCTGGTTCGCCCATACATCAGCACTGTCCATGGACACGAAGATCGGGATATCCCCTATGATCCGCACATCATGCGCGTTGGCATATGCCTTGAGGGCAAGCCATTCTTTATAGAATAGAAATTGCAAAAACTGATAGAAGCCGATCTGCGACCTGAGAGCGCTGCGCAGTCTCTTCTTGAAGGTCGGCGTAGGAAGCCGGTACCGTTCTTCCCATTCTAACCAGCTAACTCCGCCGTTCACCGCCTTACAGGCCATGAACAGGGCATAATCATCGAGCCATCCGCTCTCCTTCTCCGTAAAATCTAAGAATTCCGAATAAAGCGGAAGCGCCTGGAACGCGTCAGACGTAAAATGTTCATAAGCCTTCTCGAAGACGGCCTGTTTCCAGGGAATAATGCTTCCGTAATCAATATGCTCCGGGTCAGAAGCGGGTACGCCGGCAAGATCGG
>Ga0137309_102106_pt1 | contig 12461 bp, 9 predicted proteins | sample NAcewiD2O_June_FD_97179 | JGI IMG/M metagenome (GOLD analysis project Ga0137309, IMG submission 97179) | Mouse cecal microbial communities from Vienna, Austria - N-Acetylneuraminic amended D2O_June | ecosystem: Host-associated > Mammals > Digestive system > Large intestine > Cecum | place...
TGATTAAGGTCATGGTAGTGAGCGATTAGAGAAAAGGTTATTTTAGTAACCAGATAGGATACATGAAGATGAACGAAAGTGAACCACTGATGAAGTGTCGAAAGCGTAAGACTTCTGCAAAACCTATCTTTCACCACTGGATAGGGAAGAGGATAGAGGAGACCTGTAAAGCTGGCTATCTGTGGAACGGCATTAAGGTGGCATGAGCATGTATTAGGCTTCTGTGTGAAACATGGGAACCTGTAGAGTAATGAAAATCGAAAAGATACAAGTCACAGAACGATGAGGTCGAAAGTAGAAAGGTATTCTATAGGGGCGGAGTTGCCCGTAGTAGTGATGAAGTTGCTGTAATGGCAATGGAGCAAAGGGGTAACATCATTCTGCTTGATACTGAAAACAACTGGGGAACCAGGAGGATTGGATGGGCGAGAGCAAACAATACGAGATACCCAAAAAGGTAGTCATTGAGGCATATAAAAGGGTAAAAGCCAACAAAGGCAGTGCAGGAATAGATGGTGTTGATTTTGAAATCTTTGAGAAGAAACTCAACAATAATCTATACAAGATATGGAATCGAATGAGTTCCGGAAGCTATTTTCCTTCTCCGGTACTGGCAGTAGAAATACCAAAGAAAGCTGGAGGAACAAGAAGACTCGGAATACCAACGATTTCGGACAGAATTGCACAAATGGTTGCAAGAATGTATATAGAGCCTGTGGTAGAACCAATGTTTAGCGAAGATTCTTATGGATACAGACCAAACAAGTCGGCTATTGATGCGATTGAAACTACAAGAAAACGGTGTTGGAGATATGATTATGTCATTGAATTAGATGTCAAAGGATTGTTTGATAACATAGACCACGAATTGTTAATGAGAGTGGTGGAGCGACACGTTAAAGAGAAGTGGGTCTGCCTATATATTAAAAGATGGCTGGAAACACCTTTTGTAACAAGGAATGGACAGATAATTGAAAGAACGTCTGGAACACCACAGGGCGGAGTGATAAGTCCGGTATTAGCAAATATGTTTCTGCACTATGTATTTGATATGTGGATGGTAAGAAACTTCCCCCGAGCACCCTTTGAAAGATATGCAGATGATGGGGTAATTCATTGTCGAACAAAAGAAGAAGCATTGTGGATAAAAGAAAAGCTTACATGCAGATTTGAAGAATGTAAACTGGAACTGCATCCTGTAAAAACAAGAATCGTGTATTGTAAAGACAAGGACAGAAATAAAAATGAAGAACTTACAGAGTTTGACTTCCTTGGATATACGTTTAAAGCAGTATACATTAAATGTAGGGATGGTAAAATCAGGAATAGCTTTATTGCATCAGTAAGTAAGACTTCCTCCAAAAACTTTCGGGAAAAGATAAAAGCAATGGAAATTCATAAGAAGACAGGGTGTAAGATAGACATTATAGCGGAAATGATTAATCCATTGGTGCGGGGATGGATGAATTACTTTGGAAAGTTCAATCCATCAGCCATGAGAGGGACACTACAATGTATTGAAAGAAGAATTATAAAGTGGGCAATGTGCAAGTACAAAAATTTTCGTGGAAGAAGACGCAGGGCAGAGAAATGGCTCTGCACTATAAGAAAGCGAGAGCCAAAACTTTTTGCTCATTGGAGTATTTTGTATTCGTATTGTTGAATGATAGGAGCCGTATGAAAGGAGACTTTCACGTACGGTTCTGTGAGAAGTTTGAGGTGAAATTCCTCTTACTTACTCGACTGAGAGGACGGGAGCTAATCACTCCCTCCTACTCGATCGCAGCTCTGCTGCGGGGTTGTTGACGGATGCAAGAGTGTCACCTGTTCTTTAAATGCCTGTCAAAAAAGTCATAAAGGATTTGATCGTACTCCTCTCCCTGGAAATAGCCATGGCCCTGCCCGGAAACCATGCGGAATTCCGCTATGTTTCCATACTCCTTCGCCCGTTCACAGAACTGCGTGTTTGCAGTATAGGATACCCGGTCGTCCGCATCGCTGCACATGGCCAGCACGGGACAATGCGGCTTTTCGATGTAGGACAGAGGATTTCCCTTGACCAGCATGTCCATCTTTTCCTCGGGAGTTCCGCCGTAGATCACGGCAAATCTTTCCGGATAATTTTCATCCACTTCCATGCGGATTTTGTGGAATCTCATAAAGTCAAGAGCCCCATACCACGTAGCCGCCGCCTGGATTGTGCTGGAGATTCCTTCATATCCTCCTTTGTCCTCGAAATCGGGAATACCCTCCGTCACGGACATGAGGCCGGCCACCTGCCCGCCGCAGGATTCGCCCCAGACTCCGATTCGGTCCGGATCGATTCCCAACCGGTCGGCATGCTTTCTCAAATAGCGTACCGCGCATTTGCATTCCTCCATCTGTGCAGGAAAGGGCCGTACCTGGGCGAGCCGGTAATCGATACTGGCAAGAAAATACCCTTCCTTGACCAAATGGAGAAACCGTTTCTCGGGACGGCATTTTCTTGAGATATGCTCCTCGGTAAAACCGCCGCCGTGGATCCAGATAATGGCAGGTTTCTTTTCCGTGATCTGCTCGTCAAAGAAGCAGTCCATCCGAAGGATTCCGTCCGGCGTCTCCGTGTAGATTGCGCCGTCGATAACCGTGACGCATTCCCTGTCAAAGTCCGCCTTTTCACTGCATTCTATCTTTTCCACATAAAATTTGCTGTTCGCATCCTGCATAATTTTTTCTCCTATGATAAAAAGGTGCGGTTCTATTTGTTAATGGCCGCCCACTCGTCCAGCTGTCTCTGCTTTTCTGTTATGATGTCGTTAAGGCCCGCCTGCTCCAGTTCCTTCAGCATATCCTCCAGCATCTTTGCCGAATCTCCCAGGTGCAGCATCATGGGATTGTAATATTTGGCTATGACATTGTTCACGGCGGCAATCTCGTCCGCAACGGCTGAGGAATCGAAGACAAAGCCGAGAGCGGGTGAGTTGAGCGATTCCTCGTTGGATCGGATCCACTCCTCGTAGCTTGCCGGGGTGTCCGGAGCCCAGGGATATGCGATCAGCATGTTGGGCCAGAACGATCCCATGCCGGACGGCCATCCGGAGGTGGTGGCGCTCTGCGTTTCAGGATCCGCGTAGGTAATGCTTCCGTCGTCCAGAAGAACATAGTGGACGCCTTCAATTCCATTGCATCCGATATTCGCAATATCGGGATCGGTATAGAGGGCGTTCAGGAAGATCATGGCCGCTTCCTTGTGTTTGCTCAGAGCGGGAATACACCAGGTCATACCGGTTACGTTCCCGGTGGTGATCCACGCTTTTTCTGCAAGCATTGAGGCGCAGTTCGGCACGCTGATCGCTGTCGCATAGGTGCTGTCGGTGATAGCCTCGGAGGCATAGCCCGCAAAAGTTCCGAAGGCGCTGGAATCATGCATTGCCGTGAACGAGGAATCCTGGTAATTGATTGCGTCCTTCCGGATAAAGCCTTCGTCCACCCACATCTGGGTCAGATCCAGAAGTTCCTTAAATTCATCAGTCGCATAATAATTGATCACGGTAAGGTCATCGCTTCCCTCCTCGAGCTTCAGGCAGGCATAGGGCTTGTCGCTCCCGAGCCAGTCCAGCCCGCTGGGATCATAGAGACCGCCGCCTGCTCCCGTGGAAATCATGGTCACGTCGGGGTAGAGCTTGTGAACCTCCTTCAGGGCATCGGTCAGTGTTTCAAGGTCAACGATATCATCTCTGGAAATGCCGGCATTATCCAGCATCTCCTGGTTCATAACGTACATGGGCGCATTGCCGTAAGCCGCAAGCTTGGGAGTCCCGTAAATGGTGTCCCCGACTTTTCCGCAGACCAGATAATCACCCAGAGTATCACGGATTCCCTGCCCGTATTCATCCAGCAGGTCATCCAGAGGAGCCAGGGCGCCCTTGTTTGCCAGGGCTCCTACGCTTTCCATGAAGCTGCAGTTGAACAGATCGATCTGTCCGTCTGCCAGCAGGAGATTGATCTGCTGTCCCCAGGATGGGAAGTCGATGCACATAAACTCGACCTGGACAGGATAGCCCTTCTCCAAAAGCTTCTCGTTCATTGCCGCCTGAACCAGATCGCGGTCCTCCGCCGGATTCATGGTGAGCATATAAGGCATGACGATTGTGGTGACCTCGTCCGGAGCGGGCGCAGTATCTGCGGGCGCATCCGCCTCTTTTTCCGCAGGCTTCTCGGCATAGCTGTCTGCCGTCTCCTTTGCGGTTTCTGCCGTCTTGTCTTTGGTATCCTCCCCTGCGTTTTTACTCTGGCAGGCGCCGCACAGCATGGCGGCGCATAGTATGATGCCGCACAGTAAAACGGATAAAACTTTTTTGCGCATTTTTTTCATTTTTTCCTCCTTGCAATGAAATTGTTTTGCTATATCGTTCCTTCTGAAAGAATAACAGCCCCATATTCCGGATCTTTCTCATCCTTTGTGGTCATGCCCGGCAGGCAGCAGATCCTGGCGCTATCCCCGTTGCGAATGAGATTTGGGAACGGTTCTCCGGTTTCGTAGTCTGCCAGCAGCGCAGCCCTCCTGCATCGCTCCATGTCCTCTCTCCCCATGGGATCAGGATTATGGGACGAAAGGATGATGTCAAAGGGCAGGCCAAGCAGCTTGTCGAGAGTGCGGATATAGGTTTTCCGGTCTGCGGCCCCGTATCCAAAGATCAGAACGTTGCGGCCCACGGAATCTCCCACATACAAAATTTTTCTTTCCGGGATAAGGTAAGCCCTGCTCCCGGCGGAATGGCCCGGTGCGTCAAATACTTTTATGGTCAACTCCCCAAGATCGAACAGATCCCCTTCCTTTACAGGGATCAATGCGCCGTATCCGCGGCCGAGATATTCCTCCCGGTCAAAGGTATCCGAAAGCCTGCGGTTTTCCAACATGGTTTTTCGGAAAAACACGTCATTGGAATAGCCGCAGGTCGGAATATCCTCCTCCCCCATATGGATGGGCTGGGCAAACAGCCCGTTTCCGCCGATATGGTCACAGTGGCAGTGCGTGTTAAAAATCAAAAGCGGAAGATCCGTCAGTGAACGGACAAGCCCGGGAAGATCTCCAAGGCCAAGTCCGGTATCAATGAGAGCCGCCTTTTTACTGCCGATGATCAGGTCGCAGGCGGAGCCTTCCTCGCTGTTGATACGCTTAACCCCCAAAGCGATATCGATTACGTTATAAAAATCCGATGAAATACTCATATCTCTCCCCTGTCATTCCCCCTATTCGATCATGCTGTAGGATACGGTGCGGATCTGCCCGTGAATGTTGTTGTCAAGTGCGGGGAACAGATTCTGCATGAACACGATAGAGACGCCGTCCTCCGGATCCGCCTCGCACCAGGTTCCAAAGCCGCCGGTCCAGCCGAAGGCTCCAAACGAGCCGTTATTGTTCCCCAGGGACTTGTCGATCAGAGTCCGGACTCCGTACCCATAGCCGTAGCCCTTGTTGTAATCGTCCGTGAAGTCCCTCATCTGCTGTTCGTTTAGCGTGTTGGTCCGCATCAGATCTATGGTCTTGCGCCCCATGATGCGGACGCCGTCCAGCTCTCCGCCGCAGGCGAGCATCTGCATCAGGCGGGTATAGTCGCGGCCTGTGGAAAAGAGGCGGGGATTTCCCTTTTGATTTTCCTCACCGGGCTCGTGTTTGAGATCCATGTCCGTTGAGGTGAGCTCAAAGGTTCCGTCCGGCTTTTGCGCATATAAGCGAACCATACGCTCCCGGATATCGCCAAAATAATGGGGAGCGGTATCGGTCATTCCAAGGGGCTTAAACAGAATGTCTGCAAACGCATCATTTGCGGGCTTGTCACAGATGGCCTCAATCAATCCCGCCGCCAATTCGCTGGAATACCCGTACATCCAGTGCGTACCGGGCTCAAATGCCAGGACGGCCTCGGACAATGCCCGGATTTCTTCCCGGAGCCCGTAGGAGCCCTTGTCCCACAGAGGGGCCAGGCAGGAGGCCATGCTTCTTTCGGTAAAGTTTTTACTGTCCTTCATGGCAGGGAAACAGTAGGGGAGGCCGCAGGCCATGGTCATTACGTCCTTTACCAGGACGGGACGGTCCGTGGGAACTGCCCGCTCTGTTCCGTCCGCATCCCTGACTACCTTTTTGCTGGTTTTCCACTCCGGAAAATATTTGGAGATGGGATCGTCCATGACCAGAAGGCCGCGCTCGTAGAGCACCATCAGGGTGGTGTAGAGGGGCAGCTTGGACATAGATGCCATGCGGAAAACATTGGAGGGCGTCATTTTTACCTTGTTCTCCACGTCGGCATATCCAAAACATCCCTCATACAGGGTTTTGCCATGCTGTGCGATGTGCAGAGTGCATCCAGGCAGCCCCTGGTCGACAAAGCTCTGCAGTAAACGGTCTACATTTTCATACTTCATTTTCATCCACCTTTCCGCGGAAGACCATGTTTTATTCGGCGCTTCCGCTCTTTATATTTTTATTTCATTTTATCCTTTCACGCTTCCAATCACGATTCCCTTCACAAAGCCCTTCTGCAGGAATGGATAGACCACGAGAATAGGGATCAGTGCAATCACTGCGATGGCCATGCGGATTCCGATACTGGGCGTGCGTATGCCCGATTCGATCGCCGTGGTCAGATTGGAATTGCGCAGAAAATCCATACTTGATATCATCCGGTTGAGGACGTTCTGAATGGTAAACAGGTCGGTTCTCCCCACCAGATAGTACATTCCGTTCATCCAGTCGTTCCAGTATCCAAGGCCGGTCAGAAGGGTGATGGTGGAGAGGATGGGCTTGGAAAGGGGCAGGACAATCCATGCCAGTATTTTCCACTCTCCGGCGCCGTCCAGCTTTGCCGCTTCCAGCAATTCCTCCGGGATGCTGGATTGGAAGAACGAGCGCATCACGATCACGGAGAACCCGTTCATCATCAGATTTGGCACCAGCAGGGCAAAAATCGTGTCCTTGATGTGGAAGGTCTGGGTCCACATCAGATAAGAAGGGATCAGGCCTCCGTTGAACAGCATGGAGAAGAAAACCATAAACGCAATGACGCTTCTGCCGGGGAGCGAGCGCTTTGACAGGCCGTATGCGAACAGGGTCGTTATGGTAAGGCCGCAGGATACGCCGATCAGTGTTACCAGAAAGGTCATTTTATAGGCCTGAAGCAAAGTTTTTCGTGTCTCCCACAGGTACAGATAGGCGTCCAGCCCCCATTTCTGCGGGAAAAAGGAATAGCCGTTCTGTGCCAGCACTTCTTCCGCCGTAAAGGAGGAGGTGACCAGCAGAATCAAGGGAAGAACACACAGGAGAGTCATTGCGAATAAAACAATGTTGGAAACGATTCGGATCTTTCGGTTATATTTACTCATCATGGTCTCCTTTCAAAAGAGTGCATGTTCCTTTTCCGTTTTGCGGATGATCCTATTGGCGGTAAGGACCAGGAAAAATCCAAGAACGGACTGAATAAAGTTTGCGGCGGCCGCCCGGCCAACGTCGTTGGACTCCATAAGTCCCCGGTAGACAAAGGTGTCAATGGTATTCGTCGTGTCAAACAGCATGCCGGAGTTCATGGGCACCTGATAGAACAGGCCGAAATCCGAGTACAGGATTCGTCCGATGGAGAGCAGGATCATGGTGATCAGCACCGGCTTTAAAAGCGGAATCGTGATGGACCGGATCTGTCTGAGCGCCGAGGCTCCGTCTACCTCTGCGGCCTCGTAATAAGTCCGGTCGATTCCGATGATGGACGCAAAGTAGATGATGCTGCTGTAGCCAAAGGTCTTCCAGATATTCACAAACACCAGGATAAACGGCCAGTATTTGTCCTCGGTATACCAGGAGATGTCTGAAAACCCCAAGGGACGGAGAAGCTGGTTGTTAATCATGCCGTTCTCGCCGCCCAGAAAAGCGTAGACAATGTAGCTTACCACCACATAGGACAGCAGATGGGGGATCAGAATAAAGGTCTGGTAGCGCTTCTGCCATTTTCGGCTGCATTCATTGAGCAGGATCGCTATGGTTACGGAAAAAGCGGTTCCGAGGCAGATGAATGCGGTGTTATAGAGCAGCGTGTTGCGGATAATGATCCATGAATCCGGGCTGCGGAACAAATACTTGAAATTTTTGAGTCCGACCCAGGGGCTTCCCCAGACACCCTCCGCATAGTTCAGCCGCTTGAATGCCAGCTGAAGCCCGGGCAGAGGCAGATAGTTGTTGATCAGCAAATACAGAAGCCCGGGAAGGATCATGATATAAAAGGGGATGCTCTGTCGGATCCTTTTAGCGAGATTTTTGTTATGCGTTTTCCTTTTCAAGCGTTTGACCCTCCTTTCCCCGCTCGTAGAGCGAAAAGATAATCATACCAATTCCAAACAGTGCGGCTATGCACAGAAACAGGAAGCGATAATCGCTCAGATCCGCAATCTTGCCGGCCAGTATGGGGCCAAGTCCGTTTCCCAGATCGGCGCCGATGTAGTAGGTGCTTGTGGCGATTCCGATCCTTGCGGCGTCCACCTTTTTCACGCAGGCGGCCTGCAGGGAAATCTGTCCTCCCACGTTACCAAAGGCTTTGAGCACGGCGGCAATCAAAATGGGGACAAGGATGGGGGAACAGCCAATCAGGAGCATTGCGGCCCCGCTGACAGCCAGGGAAAGATTGACAACCCAAAGAAGCGAAGCCCGATCCAGAACCTTGCCGATCGTCAGCCGAAGGAGGAAGAGGACGGATGCGTTGATGACGAAGAAAAGGGAGATATTCGCAATGCCCCGCTCCTCTCCGATCAGCACCAGGAAATTGCTTGTCACCCCGTTGCCCACGGAGAACAGTCCTCCTATGAGAGCGTATAAAATGCATTCTTTGGCGATCAGATTGCCGGGACGAAAGCTTTTGAGGGAGATGTCTTCCGTAAGCCGCACGCCGGCTCCGCCTTCCGGGCGGTAGCCGAATCCCGCCAGGATCACCATTGCCGAGAAAAACACAAGTCCGGCAGCCCCAAGAAAGAGCACGGTGAAACCGCAGCGGTCCCGGATCCACATTCCGATGGTGGGGCCGATTACCTGAGAAACCACCTGTCCGATTCCGAAAAAACCGATCCCTTCGCCCATCCGGTCATCCGGGATAAATTCCGTGGCAAGGGCCAGGTTTACCGTACTGTTGATCCCGAAGGCCGCTCCGTGGATCATGCGGATGGCTGTAAGTGACAGCACCGTATGGCAGACGGAGTACCCGAGAAAGCAGAGGGTAAACAGGATCGTGGTGAAAACCAGAAGATATTTTTTGTTAAAATGGTCGGAAAAGAACCCTCCAAAGGGACGGAGAACCAGAGCCGCAATGGAGAATGCGCCCGCAACAATTCCGGCCTGCGTCAGGGAAGCCCCGACAGACACGGAATAGGACGACATCAGGGGAGAAATCATGCTGTAACCGAGGGAGGTTGCGAAACTGATAAACATTAGTTCTATAAAGGAGAGATTAAAAAGCTTTGTCGGTTTGCCTGTCATTTGAGATGAATCTCCTTTCATTTGCATTTTGTGCATTAACGTTTTAGCACCTATTGCAATCATTATAAACCCAAATGGTAACGCTGTCAATAAGGGATGAGATAAAAAAACTCTCTGTGCTTTTGTTGTCAGCACAGAGAGGCTTTTGTCATGATCTTATTTTGAAAATCCGCCGCAGCTTTCCCGAAACTGATATTCTTCCCGCAGCGTCCGGTTGATCGGCATCTGAATATTCTTGTCGAGCACCGTCAGCAATAGATCCAGGGCTGTCGCCGCAAGATATTGCATGGGAAGATACACGCAGCTGATAGTAGGGGAGAGGTGATCAAAGTAACTGTATTCGCCGTAGGCAAGCAGCTCCATATCCTGCGGAATGTGGACGCCTGCTTTCTGGCAGGCATTGATGATGCCGATAACCTGCTGGGGTGCGGACACAAACAAAATACTCGGATGTTCGCCCTCCTGAAGAATCTCCTGCATGGCCAGGCGGCCGCCCTTTTGATCCCGCTCCGGAGTCTCTTTAATCCAGCGTTCCTCGATCCGGATGCCATACTGCTTGCACTGTTCCAGAAAGCCGAGCTTGCGGAGGGTAGCGCTGCGGCCGCGTTGCCTGCTCCCGATAAAGCCGGCGTTCCGGTATCCCCGCGCCATGAAAAGCCTGGCCACGTTTTGACCCACGGCATAGTCGTCCAGACAGATCGAATGGAGCTTTTCCGCTCTCCGAAGCAGAACAACCACTGGCAGATTGGGCATGCTCTCATTCAGGAACGCCTCGTCCGCATCGGATATGCCGTAGATGATGATCCCGTTGAACTGCTGGGAGGTGATGATCTCACAGTCCTTGTGCAGCTGGTCGGGATGAAAAAAGCGGAAGGTGAATTCCGTGCGGTATTCTTTGGAATCCGCCTCCTCCTGCAGAAAGCGGTAGACATTACTCATAATCTCGTCCGCATACAGGTAATTCCAGAATACCCCGATCAATCTGGCGGGTTTTTCGATGCCCGTGTTTCGCAGACGTCTGGCATAGATGTTCGGCTGATAATTCATTTCATCGGCGACGGCCCGGACCCGTTCCTGGGTGGCCTTGGAAATGCGCATGGCATCGCCCCGGCCATTGAGCACGACGGATACGGTTCCCACGGAGAGATCCAGCCGCTCGGCTATTTCCTTGATCCTGACATTAGAGCTTTTCGGCATATCCATCACCCCCTTGTAAAGACTGCGTTATTTTATGCGAAACTGCATATTGTAAAGCTCCGCATAGATCCCGTTCTGTTTCAGAAGCTCTTCGTGATTCCCGCTCTCCACGATCCCGTTTTCGGTAAGCACCAGAATCTTCTCCGCATTGCGGATGGTGGAGAGACGGTGGGCGATCACAAAGGTGGTACGGCCCGCCGCCAGCTTTTCCAGAGATTCCTGCACGATCCACTCGCTCTCATTATCCAGGGCGGAGGTGGCCTCGTCGAGAATGATGATGGGCGGATTTTTCAGAAAGACCCGGGCAATGCTGATGCGCTGCTTCTGGCCGCCGGAGAGCTTTACGCCCCGCTCGCCCACATAAGTATCGTAACCGTCCTTTAACTCCATGATAAACTCATGTGCGCTGGCCCGTTTGGCGGCCTCGATCACTTCCTCCCTGGAAGCGCCGGGCCTGCCGTAAGAAATGTTCTCATACACGGTGCCGGAGAACAGATAGACATCCTGCTGCACGATACCGATGCTGCGGCGCAGGCTTTTTAAGGTAAAATGCTTGATATTCTGCCCGTCCAGGGTAATGTCTCCCGCAGTAACGTCGTAAAAACGGGGGATCAGATTGCACAGGGTGGTCTTGCCGCCGCCGGAGGGGCCTACGATTGCCACTTTTTCGCCGGGATGGACGGTCAGGTTCAAATTCGCAAATACCTGATTGTGGTCGTCCGGATACTCAAAGCTTACATTATGAAAGGCAATCTCGCCTTCCGGAGAGTGCAGTTCCACTGAGCCCTCCTCATCAAAAATCTCAATATCCGCATCCATAATCTGCAAAAACCGTTCAATACCCGTCATGCCCCGCTGGAACTGCTCCGCAAATTCGATAATACGGCGAATCGTGGTGATCAGGGTTGTCACGTATAAAAGGAATGCCACAAGATCGCCCGGCGCCACCAGCCCCTTTATCATGAACAGGCTGCCGAACAGGAGAACCGACACATACATGATACCGTCAAAGGCCCTCGTGGTTGCGTTAAACTGCGCCATCAGATGATAGGAATCCTTTTTGATATCAAGAAAACGTCCATTGTCATTCTCGAACTTCTGATTTTCCATGTCTTCATTTGTAAAGGCTTTGACCACCTTCTGGCCCAGCAGGCTGTCCTCAATGCGCGCGTTCAGCTCGCCGATATGGTGGCGCTGGGTGCGGAATACCGCTCTCATGCGGAAATTCAGCTTCATGCATACCGCCACCATTACCGGTATGATCACAAAGATAATCAATGTTAAAAGAATATTGATTCTGGCAAGAATAATAAAGGATATGAGAAGCTTTACGCCCGCAATAAAAAATTCCTCCGGGCAGTGGTGCGCAAACTCCGTCACATCGAACAAATCGTTGGTAATCCGGCCCATAATCTGGCCGACCTTGGTGTTGCTGTAATAGGTGTTGGAAAGCTGCTGCAGGTGGCGATAGGCGTCCCGGCGCATATCCGTCTCGATCCGGGCGCCCATGATGTGTCCGGTTCCCGCCATATAATAGGCGGCGATACAGTCCACGATACGCAGCAGAAGGTACAGGCCCACCATCATGCCAACCGTGCGCATGGAAAGGGAGGCGACATCCCTGATTCCCTCATTTGTGATAAAGCGCATGATCATTGGCAGAACCAGTTCGCACAGGGTGGTCAGCCCCGCACAGGACAGGTCAAAAACCATGGTTTTCCAATAGGGTTTAAAATACGGCAGAAACCGTCGGAATAGTTCCTTTGTCTTG
>Ga0137309_102108_pt1 | contig 12458 bp, 13 predicted proteins | sample NAcewiD2O_June_FD_97179 | JGI IMG/M metagenome (GOLD analysis project Ga0137309, IMG submission 97179) | Mouse cecal microbial communities from Vienna, Austria - N-Acetylneuraminic amended D2O_June | ecosystem: Host-associated > Mammals > Digestive system > Large intestine > Cecum | place...
CCCGGTTGATGACAAAGATGCTGTCCGCCAGGTCGATCTTCCGCTTGTGCATGTCGTCCAGCATGGTCTTGACCTCCGGCGTGATCTGCGTGCCGTAGAGCCCGTCCGCGTGTCCGAACAGCCCCACGGAGATGACGATGTTGCCCTTCAAGGTCAATTCCTCCTGGACCCGGACGAAATCGTCCTTGAAGCGCGTGCTCCCGCACAGCGTGACTACCGGATAGCTGCCTGCCATGTTCCGTCCCTCCCTTGTGTCAGAATGTCCAGCACCTTCCCCAGGTCCATCTCCGCCAGCACGAAATCTGCCTCCGGCGCGGGCTCGTCGGGGGAGAGGTTGGAGCGGATATAGACCGTATCCAGCCCCGCCTCCCGGGCCCCCTGGATGTCGCATATGCCGTCGTTGCCCACCATCACTGCGCCCTCCGGGGAGAGGCCATAGGTTTGGAAAAGCACCTCAAAAAACCGCCTGTCCGGCTTTTTCATCCCGTAGTCCGAGGACAGGCAGATACCGTCAAAACAGTCCGTGAGCCCCAGCTCATCCAGCTCCGTCCGGGTAAAGAGGGCCTGGGCGTTGGAGAGGAGGTACACCCCCCGCCCCTGGGCCCGCAGGGTGTGCAGGAGCTCCTTCGCCCCCGGGTAGAGGCGGATATAGTCCGTCGACAGCGCCCGGAACCGCCGCCCGGCCTCCGCGGAGCGCTCCCCTCCGCCTCCGCCACAGCCCGGAAATAGGCGTCCCGCAGTTCCTTCGGGCGGTAGACGGCCCCCCGGGCGCTGTAGTGCGCCGCCAACGCCTCCCAGACCTGGGGGGCGTTTTCATCGGTGTGGATGTCCACCAGCGTGCCGTAGAGGTCAAAGATGCAGGTCCTGTACCCCGTCATTTCTTCACGTACCGCATCCGGGTCTCATAGGGCCGCAGGTCCCCGGCGGGGTCCGGGTAATTACCCAGCAGGACCTCCGCCCCCCGGAACCGCTCCGGGCACACGTCCGGCAGCGTCTCCGCCGTGAAATTGCAGACCACCAGCAGCACTTCGCGCTCCGTCTCCCGGACGTAGGCGAAGCGCTGTTCGTCCTCCGCCTCCAGGAGCTGGAAGTCCCCGTCCCGGAAGACGGGGTACGCCTTCCGCAGGGCGATGAGCTTCTGGTAGAAGTAAAAAACGGAATCCGGGTCCGCCAGAGCGGCCACAGCGTTAATCTCGGTGTAGTTGGGGTTCACCGGAAGCCAGGGCTCTCCGGTGGTGAACCCGGCGTTGGGCCCCGCAGACCACTGCATGGGGGTGCGGGCGTTGTCCCGGCCCCGGGCGTAGATGGCGGAGAGGATGTCCTCCTCAGCGCGGCCCTGTTCCAGCTGCTCCCGGTAGGCGTTTTTGATCTCCAGGTCGTCGTACTGCTCAATGGGCAGGCGGATGTTGGTCATGCCCAGCTCCTCGCCTTGGTAGATGTAGGGGGTGCCCTGCATCCCGTGGCACATGGCGGCAAGCATCTTCGCCGATTCCACCCGGTACTTCCCGTCATCCCCCCAGCGGGAGACGGTCCGGGGCAGGTCGTGGTTGTTGAGGAAGAGGCTGTTCCAGCCCTCCCCCCGCAGGCCGTTCTGCCACCGCTCATAGCATTTTTTCAGCTTCACCAGGGACAGGGGGATGGGCTCCCACTTGCTCTTCTGGTCCAGGGTGGTGTGCTCGAACTGGAAGATCATGCTCAGCTCACTGCCGTCCGGGTTGGCGTAGCGCTTTGCCGTCTCCACATCGGCGCTCCAGGCCTCGCCCACGGTGACCAGGGTGTCCTCCCGGAACGCCTCCCGCCGGAGCTCCCGGATATATTCGTGGAGATGGGGGCCGTTGAAGGTGATCTTCTCGTCCGGCGTCTTGCCGATGTTGTCGATCACATCCAGCCGGAAGCCCTCCACCCCCTTGTCCACCCAGAAGCGGATCATGTCGTAGAGCTCCCGGCGCAGGGCGGGGTTCTCCCAGTTCAGGTCCGGCTGCCAGGGGGAGAACATGTTGAAATACCACTGCCCGGTCTCCGGCACCCAGGTCCAGGCCGGACCGCCGAAGGTGGCGGTCATGTCGTTGGGCGGCGTGTCCGGCGTGCCGTCCCGCCAGATGTAGTAGTCATGACAGGGGCTCTCCCGGTCCGCCTTGGCCGCGAGGAACCAGGGGTGCCGGTCCGAGCTGTGGTTGAGCACCAGGTCCATGATGATGCTGATGCCCCGCTCCCGGGCCCGGGCGATGAGCTCCTCCATGTCCTCCATAGTGCCGAACCGGGGGTCGACGCCCCGGTAGTCGGAGATGTCGTAGCCGTTGTCCTTCTGGGGCGAGGCGTATACCGGCGAGAGCCAGATGCCGTCCACTCCCAGCTTTTCCAGGTAGTCCAGCCGCCCGATGACCCCCTGCAGGTCGCCGAAGCCGTCGCCGTCCGTGTCCTGAAAGCTCTTGGGATAGACCTGGTAGAATACGGCAGACTTCCACCAGTCCTTTTTTGTCTTATCCAGCATGATCGGTGTCCTCCCTCTCGATCTCTTCCAATTTTTCGCAGACCCGCAGCAGCTCCCCTACGCTCCACGCCTGGGCGAAGCACCCCCTCGACGCGCCAGGGACGCCGCCGTCATAGATTTCCGGCAGCTGCCCCACGCAGCCCTCCCGGAGCATGGCCTCCATGCCCCCAGCTGCTCCCGGACGGTCCGGGCGGCCTCGGGGGCGTTCCCCCGGGTCTTGAGGTACGCCAGATAGTACGCCCCCAGGGGGAAGGGGGCGGGGACCGCCCAGATCTGATTGCACCGCAGCTGGGCATCCGCCGCCGTGCCGGAGACCACGTCCTTCAAATATCCCTTATCCTCCATCCAGAACGCCCGGCTGAAGCTCTCCCAAACCTGCTCTGCCAGGTCCATAATACTCCCTGCCGTCCGCCGCTGTCAAGGCCGAGAGCTCCTCCATCATCCGCAGGGCGTTGTACCAGTGGGCGTTGATCTCCACGGGCTTGCCGTGGCGGGGGGCAGATGGCCCTCCGCGCAGACGTCCATCCATGTCACCTGGTCCAGCCCCTCCCCCGCGGAGATGAGCCGTCCGGCTCCATGCGGATGGCGTGGCGGGTCCCCCGGCGGTAGGCGGCGATAATGCGCTCCATGACCGGCCAGGCCCTGCGGACGAAACCGGCGTCCCCGGTCCTGCCGTAGTATATCCACACGCAGTGGAGCAGCAGAAGGGCCGCGTCCGCGGTGTTGTAGCGGGGCTCCTCCCCGCCCTCGGGAAAGAGGCTGGGGACCAGGCCGTCCCGCCCTCCAGGGAGAAGACGATCTCCAGGGTCCTCCCCGTCTTCCCCGGACCGATGGTCCGCCGGATCTCACAGCAGGAGGCGGCGCGTCGTCCGCGAAGGTTTGAGTGGAGAGAAACACCTGCTCCTCCCCCACCGTCAGCGCCTCCGAGAGGCGGTGGACCAACGTCCAGCGGTCATTGGGGGCGGTGCGGGCCGCTGCCAGCACCCCCTGGTCGCAGCGGGTCACGGAGAACGCCGCTGAGACCGAGAGATAGCCTCCCGGGCCGTTGGTCAGGAGGCAGCAGCGCTCCTGGGCCCGGTCCAGGGTGGTCGTGTCCTGTTTGCCGAATACAAATTTCATGCGACACCCAGGACGCTCCCGCCGTCGAAGAGGGTGCAGCCGTTGCCGAAGCAGAAGGCGGGCAGGTACCAGGAGCTGGTGAAGGGGAAGCTCACCGCGCCCTTTTCCAGCATGGCGTCCAGGCTCCCCGCGTCCTCCTCGCTGAAGACCCGCTTGTCGTAGTACATGTACCAGGTGTTGGTGGTAAAGGGCACGCCGTAGAGGAAGCCGTCCATCAGTCCCGGTACGCCTCCTTCTTCCGGGCCCTGCGGGAGAACAAGCTGGATGCCCGCCGGGACCTGGCGGGCTACGCCCTGCGTTTGTCCGAGTGCCTGGACAGGCACCTGCCCCGCCTGCTGGACCGGGGCTGCACCGCCGTCATCTGCTCCCACGACATCCTGGCCCATATGGTCCTCATCCACTGCGGGGAGCTGGGCATCGCCGTGCCGGAGCGGCTGAGCGTCATCGGCTTTGACGACATCTCCCTGTGCCGGTATACCACTCCCTCCCTCTCCACCATCCTGCAGGACCGGACCGAGCTGGGCAAGAGCGCCTTCTACGCCCTCTCCTGCCAATTGGCCCAGACGCCCATCAGTATGCTTTTGCTCCATGCGGAGCTCATCGAGCGGGACTCCATCGGCCCCGTATCCTGAAAATTTTACAAAAAATCCCCAGCGGTAAAATCAACTCCTTCGCAAATACTAGCACAGCGCGAATGGCGCGCAAGTTTGGAAGGAGGATGATTCGATGAAAAAAGCAGTCATGATCGCGGCAGTCCTGGCGCTGGTGCTGGTCCTGGCGGCCTGCGGCAGCCGGGATAACAACGGCGATGACAATCAGACCAACTCCGGCACCAACGCCGGCGACGGCCTCAACAACGGCTCCACCGGCTCCGGCGGCAATACCGGTACCAATGGTACCACTGGTACCGGCGGCATCACCGGGAGCGGCACCAATGGTACCACCGGTACGAACGGAACCACCGGAAACGGCACCAACGGCACAAACGGAACCACCGGTACCAATGGCACGACCGGTACCAGCCGCAGCGGGCTGGACCGTGCGGCCCGGGACGTGGGCCAGGGGGCCCGGAATGCGGTCAACGATGTCCGCAACGCAGTAGACGATGTATTCGACGGCGGTGCGAACCGGACCAGCTTCCAGCGGATGCTGGACAACGCCCGGGTCCACGACACAGACGGTATCCTCACCGACGGCGAGAACAGCCGCTGGTAATACACCTCTTCAGGCCGCGAAGGGTCCTATGGACTTTTCGCGGCCTGTTTTATCGGCTCTTGACAATCTTCCCGGCCCGTGCTATTATTATGCTACACGATATATCGAAACGCATAATAAAAGGAGGCGGTACCGGTGGCGGAACAGGGGCCCATGACGGAGGCCATGTACTATATCCTGCTGGCGCTGCTGCGGCCGGGGCACGGGTACGGCATGATGCAGCGCATCCGGGAGCTCAGCGGCGGGAGGCTGGTGATGGGGCCGGGGACGCTGTACGGGGTGCTCAGCCGGATGAACAGGGAAGGGCTCATCGTCCTCACCGGAGAGGACGGGAGGCGGAAGAACTATGCCATCACGGAGGCGGGGAAAAACGCCCTTCTTTTGGAGTACCGGCGGTTAAAGCAGCTGGTGGAGGACGGGGCGATATTAGAGGAGGGAGACATATGAAGCGGGTCAAGTACAAATTCCACCCGGAGACCTACGAGCTGGGGGAGAATGAAAAATTTTACAGTGATATGGAGGCCAAGGGCTGGCGGCTGGTGAAGCGGGGCGGCTATTTGAGCAAGTTTGTACCCGTGGAGCCCAGCAGGGCGCGGTACCGGGTGGAGGTGTCCGCGCCGGGATTCCTGGAGGAGGCCAATATGAGCGAGGCGCAGCTGGCGGTGTTCGCGGACTGCGGCTGGGAGTATGTGACGGACCGGGGACTGCTATACATCTTCCGGGCCCCGGAGGGCAGCGACGCGCCGGAGTTCTATGGGGACCCGAGACAGCAGGCGGCGACGCTGCGGAATATGCGGACCGGCTTATGGGCGTGGCTTCCTGTTGCTGCTTTGATTTGGGCTCCGCTCATGCTGATGTCCCTCTCTATGAAGGGAGGCCCGAGTCAGGTCTGGGCGGATGTGCAGAAGAGCTGGGTGGTCAATACGGCGGGGGTGCTGTGGTTTGGTGTGTTTCTGGTGTGGGCGCTCTATCATTTCCTGCGGGAGGCGTGGTCTGTTACAAGGACTTACCGCAGGCTGCGGAAGGGCATCCCTCTGGACCACGCGCCGAAAAAGAGGCGGCTTGTCCACAGGGCGGTCAACGGGACTTTGATTGCGGCTGAGATTTTGTGCCTTCTGCTGATGGGGGTGCAGATTCTGGAGCTGCGGCCCAGGGAGCTGCCGGAGGAGCCGGATGGGCCGTATATCGTTCTTGCGGACCTGGGAAAAACGGGGCCCCGAACGGTGTCCTTTACGGATCAGGAGAGTGAGCTGAGCCACGGCCGCAGCCTCATGGCCGAGTACTGGGAAACTGCGGAGTATAAGGAGGATTCTACGCTTCTCCGGCAGGATGTCTACCGGCTGGGCAGTGCGGAGAAGGCGATGGAGTTTGCGCGGACGCTGATGGTGGATTCGACTTTCGGGCAGTCTGAGGAAGCGTTTGAGCCCATCGAAATTCCGGGGCTGGATGGCGCTTGGGCGGCAGACAGGTTGGAGGTCGTGGCTGTCAAGGGGAGGTATGCGGCGTATATTACCTACATTGGGGGGAATGAGTGGGACCCGATGGGCATTTTGAACGCTGTGGCGGAGAGGTGGGGTTAAATAGATTTGGTGGTCAGATAATGGTCTGAGGGAGATGTCCCGCCGAGGGCGGCGGGGCCCACAGTATAGTGCAGTGCAGTATGGGATTATGGGAGCAAAAAAGCAGTCTCGCCCGCACCGTGCCGGAGGCCCGGTAGTCTCTCCGAAGAATCGCGCTTCTAGGAGGCGAACCCAACGATAGGCACCGAAGGGCTAGGGAGTGGTGGCGGCGCAGGGCCTGTCATCGGCCCAGGGCAGGAATTGGGAAAAACGAGACAAACAGGTCGTAGCGTAAACAAAAACCAAATAGATAAAGGGGTCCGGACCATTGGTCCGGCGGTTTTTTGGTGACTTTTTGTCCGTACAAAAAGTCACCGGGGGTCCGGGGGCGAGGAGCCCCCGGGGCTGACAGGTCTGATAGGCACTATCGAAAAAAGGGGTTGACAAACGTCTACCTCTCTGCTATCCTGAAGGTAGACATCCGTATACCAATCAAGAAGGAGGAAGCAGAGCGATGAAAACGAACCTCTCTGACAGCGAGTGGACGCTGATGAACTGCCTGTGGGAGAAGCATCCGATGACGATCACAGAGCTGACGGCGGCTCTGCGGCCCAAGACCGGGTGGGGGAAGAATACCGTTATCACCATGCTTGCCCGGCTGGAGGCCAAGGGCGCAGTCTCCCACACCTCCGGGGAGCGGGCCAAGCTGTACGCGCCCCTTCTGGACCGCCGGGACGCGGCCCGGGAGGAGACAAAGAGCTTTTTGGGGAAGGTCTACGGCGGGAGCCTGGGGCTGATGATGAGCGCCATGGTGGAGAGCCGGGAGCTGACGGAGGCGGATCTGGCGGAGCTGACCGCCATCCTGGAACAGGCGGGAGGGGAGAAGAAATGAAGGATATCCTGCTGACCTCCTCGGTGCTGATCGCGGCGCTGCTCCTGCTGCGGAGGGTGTTCCGGGACACGGTCTCCCAGCGGGTGCAGTACGGGCTGTGGGCACTGGTGCTGGTGCGGCTGCTGGTGCCGGCGACGCTCCCGGCGGCGGACTTCAGTGTGCTGAGCGTGTCCGGGCCGGTCCGGACCCAGATCGAGCCCCACCGCCCCGCGCCGGAGACGCCCGTCCGAACGCCGGACGCCTCCCCGAGGGCGGAGGCTCCTGCCGCCGCAGAACGCCCCGCCTCCCCCGCGCCGGAGGCGGCGAAATCCGCCGCACCAACGGTCCGGGAGGTCCTGCCTCTGGTCTGGAAAACCGGCATGGCGGTCATGGCCTGCTGGGTGGCGGGGACGAACCTCAGATTCTGGGGGCTGCTGAGGAGAAGACGGAGGCCCCTCCCGGTGGAGGGATGCCGGTACCGGGTGTTCTTAGTAGAGGAGGGGCTGGCCTCGCCGTGCCTCTTCGGGCTGTGGAGGCCCGCTGTCTACCTGACCCCCGCCGCACTGGCCTCCCAGGCGTCCCTGGGACACGTCCTGGCCCACGAGGAGACCCATGCCCGGCATCTGGACCCCCTGTGGTCCCTGCTGAGGTGCCTGTGCCTGGTGGTGTACTGGTTCGACCCGCTGGTGTGGTGGGCGGCGAGCGCCTCCCGGGCGGACTGCGAGCTGGCCTGCGACGAGGGGACTCTTGCCCGGCTGGGGGAGGCCGAGCGCGTGCCCTACGGAAAGACCCTGCTGTCCCTGATCCCGGTGAAGCGGGAGCCGGGCAGGCCCCTGCTGGCCGCCACCACCATGACCGCCGGAAAGAAACAGCTCAAGGAGCGGATAGAGCGCATCGCGGAACACAAGCGGGCCGGGGTGCTGTCCCTGTGCGTGCTCCTGGTGCTGGTGACAGCGGCCTGCGCGGCTACGTTCACGGGGGGCGGGGAGGCTTCCGCGCCTGCGCCTGGACCCTCGACGGCCCCCGTAACAGCGCCTAAGCCGTCCGCCGCGCCGGAAGTGATCGGCCGGGAGCCGGTGCTGTCCATCCCCCTGACGGACCTGGAGCCCTACGCGGTGGAGGACGACCGCATCACGGCGGAGGACTTCCGCCCCGGCACCCTGGAGCCGGACACCGTATCCGTGGACACCATGGGGGAGGTGCTGGTGGACAAGACCCTCTCCGACGGCACCCGGATCGTCTGCTTCTGGGACCCGGACCCGGAAAACCAGTACTCCAAGTACTGGGCCATACGGGATGGGGATACCCTCCTGCGGTTCTACAAGGAGGAATCCGGCTATGACCGCGACTACGATGTGGGGGAGTATACCGGACTCTTCGATCATGACGGCTTTATCCTCTACGCTCCCCGGGGCGGGGCCTATTTCGCCATCGACTACTGGTATCTGGACGATGACGGAGTGCCCCGGATGCTGGCGGACTGCTCCAACCGGGTCATCCGGGCCGACTGGAACGGCGACGGGGAGGACGACCTCATGTGGTTCTACCACGACAGCCCCTACCTCTACTTCCGGCGGGACGGGGTGCTGTACCTCGCCGGTGTCCTCGGGCTGGTGGAGGACGCCTGGCCGGAGGCTCAGTTTCTGGGCTACGGTATGCCGGAGGACGACAGCGGGAGCTATATCGAAATTTCCGGCTATGTGGACGTGCCCAGCGAGGTGACGGCGGATAGCGTTTCGCCCGTGCTCGCGCCCAGGGAGATATACTTCCAGGGGGGCTATATGAACGTCTATAAGCCCCTGGAGCCCGCCGTGACGGACCGCGTCTATGACAGCATCGAGGCCCCGGAGGAGGTCCGGGAGACTGCCAAGCGCATCGCCGGGGAGGAGTTCGACCGCTGGCTGGAGGAGGGTATCCCAGGCGATGTGGACGACTGGCGCATCTCCCGTCTGGAGCGGGTGGAGACGCCGGAGGTCAGCGACAGCCGGAGGCCCCTGGAGGTGGAGTGCTACCGCCTGGACTACGAGTTCCACGCCGCCGCCCCTGGGGATGTGGTGATGGCCGGAGGCGTCACGGTCTACGAGGACGGTTGGTTCAACGGCTTCAGTCATCCCTACACCTGGCTCCTCTTCCAGGTGAAGGACGGCAAGCGGGAGCTGTTGGATGCCGGCATGGTCTGCGACACCTCCCCGGAGAGCGTCGCTTTCAAGGCAGAGTACGCCTGGGCGCTGACGAAGGCCGGGGTGCTGGCGGCGTCGGAGCTGGAGAGCGAGGCGCTGTATCTGGACTTCTGCTATATGCCGGTACGGTTTTTGAACGGCCTGGCCTACCGGCCCTCCGGGGAGCAGACCGCCGCCCTGGAGAAGCTGGCAAGCTTTGTCCACAACGCCGTTGTCCCGGAGGAGTATGCAAGCGAGTATCCCAACGCTATGGAGGCGCTGGGGTATGCCGTGGAGACCGGGGAGCTCACAGGCGCCGCCAAGGCCCTCTATGAGCGGCTTCCGGCGGAGGACGAGGGCCCGGCCATTCCCCGCTACACGGAGGAGCGCGCCCCTGGCGGCACAGGGGGAAGCGGGCTCATATCCCCCCTGCCTCCCGCGACGCCCGGCAGTCTCACGATCGACCCGCTGGACTACGGCATCACGCCCGAGATGCTGTCCCTGGAGGAGGACCCCCATTGGGATGAGATGGGGGTCGGGGCGCTGTGCGCCTACTACCTCAACAGCGACGGGGCCGGGGCGGAGGGCTCGTCGGATGCCCTCTACCGCGTGTTCCTGTCCACTCCGGAGGAGGTGCTGGCCCATTTGGAGGCCATCGGGGACCAGGCGGCTCCCAGCGGGAGCGGTCTCACCGCCGCTGCGCAGCTCTGCCGGGCCATCGCCTCGGCGGACGTGTTCTGGTATGACTGTGACCCGGCGTTCGCGGACGTGATGGAGCAGTGCCGGAAGGAGTACTCCAGCGGCCCGGTGTCCGAACTCCTGGACGCCATCGAGCGGGAGCACCAAAGCGCCATGGCCCGGAGTCAGATGAAACCTTAAATTTTCACTCAAAACGAAAATTCCCCCTTGACAAACCGGGAAACGCCTGCTATAATCACGAGTGTTCTGCGGGCGTAGCTCATCTGGTAGAGCGCCACCTTGCCAAGGTGGAGGTAGCGGGTTCGAGCCCCGTCGCCCGCTCCATAGTTTGACGTCACATTTGATACAAGTTCATTCAACAGCTGTGAACAGGAACCCCTAGATACAGGGGTTCCTGTTGCTTTAAGGACTAATCCGGTAGTGGGGACCCGCCCGCGTGAAAGTGCGAGGGTTGGTTCCCGCTTTTGGTTTTCTTTCCATCTTTACGCGAAACTTATTTTGCGCCGCGCCGCTTTTTCCGAAATTCCGCTCGGTTTTTTGACGCGCAGAGTGAGGACCCTGCCCCACAGCAGGGTCCTCCCTTTTTGCGGACTGTGTTCGATCTTACGGGAGGTCCCCGCCGGGGACGAGGTCCTTTTTCAGCTCCTCCAGCCATGCCCCGATGGCCTGCGCCAGCAGGAGCTGCTGGCGCAGGACGGCCATGCCGGCGGGCGGGACCTCCGGCGCGTCCTCCTTTTCCCGGAGGTTCTCCTCCAGATAGGCCCTCAGCTCCCCCACGCGGTCCCCGATTTCCGGCTGGAAGCGGCGGAGATCTCCGTGGAGGTCTCCTGTGATATAAACTTCCATTATGATCCTCCCCGTCAGTTCAGGCTTTTGTCAACCTCCAGCCCTGGATAGCGGAACTTGACCCGGATGGTCTCAGCGTCCAGGACGGTGACCTGCTCCACAAATTTGCGGGTGATGGCGTCATCGTATGCGGCGAATTTCGCTTCCGCTTTTCAACAAATTCCCGCAGGCTGTTCATCCGGGCCGCTTGGCCAGCTTGCCGCTCATCCGCCTGCTGGAGCGTCCCAAGCTGGTGCAGGATGCTTTCCCTCTCCTCCGCGATTTCTCTGAGCCGGGCGTTCAATTCTTTGTTTTCCGTATCCTCCGGCAACGCCAGCGCCTGTTCCATCAGCACCGCCTGTTCCGCCGTCAGGGCCGTCAGCCGCTGCCGCAGGGCGAGGGGATCAACCCCGCCGCACTCCTGTCCCTGCTGGACAAGGCTGGCGATGTCCAAGAACTCCTCCGTGATCTCCTGCCCGGTTTGGTCGAGGCCGTTGATGGCCTCCAGGATGGCCCGGTGCAGCTTATCTTCATCCAGCGTGGGGGAGTTGTGGCAGAATTTCGTGCCGAACTCCAGCCGGGAGACACAGCGCCAGACAATGCGCTTTTTGCCGTTTCTGGCCCAGGTACACCGCTTATAGGGTGTACCGCACTCCCCGCACACCAGCAGTTCACTGAGGGCGTACTTGGCGGAGTATTTGCCCTGCTCGGTCTTGCCCGTTTTCTGCATCACCTTCCGCTTGCTGGCCCTGCGGGCCATCTCCTCCCGCACCTGATAGAAGATCTCCTTCGGAATGATGGGCGGGTGATTGTTCTCCACATAAACCATAGGGCGCTCACCCTGGTTTTTCTTCACCGTCTTGCTGATGCAGTCGGTGGTGTAGGTCTTTTGCAGCAGGGCATCGCCAATGTATTTTTCATTGACCAGGATGTTGTGGATCACCTGATATGTCCAGCTCTGAACCCCGCAGGAGGTGGGAACCTTGTCCATCTCCAGCTCCGCTTTGATCTGGCCCAGGCTGCACCCGTCCAGGTAGCGGCGAAAGATACGCTTTACCGTCTCCGCTTCCTCTGTGATGATTTCCGGCTGGCCGTCAGGCCCCCGCCGGTAGCCCAACAGCTTCTTGTACTGGAAGGGGACGTTCCCTGCCTCCCGGCCCTTTTGGATGCCCCAGATCACGTTTTTGCTGATAGACTCGCTCTCCGCCTGGGCAAAGCCGCTGAACAGGGTAATCAGAAACTCGCTGGACGATGTATGCTGTAAGCGATGTATTTCAAATGCATCAAATACAACATACAGTCAGCTCATTTGCGGCACAAATGAAATGGCTGATGAAAGGACGGCTACAAATGGCAGAATTGACCTATATTCGCGTTGGAGACTACTACATCCCCAATCTGGTGGCAGACGAGCCAGAGCCGGTCAGAACGGTGGGCAAGTACGGCAGTCTGCGGCGTACCTACTTGAAGCAGCACAGGCATGATCTGTGGCGGGAACTGGCGGGCAGCGGAAAACTGAC
>Ga0137309_102113_pt1 | contig 12426 bp, 22 predicted proteins | sample NAcewiD2O_June_FD_97179 | JGI IMG/M metagenome (GOLD analysis project Ga0137309, IMG submission 97179) | Mouse cecal microbial communities from Vienna, Austria - N-Acetylneuraminic amended D2O_June | ecosystem: Host-associated > Mammals > Digestive system > Large intestine > Cecum | place...
CCTTACAATGGCATCCATCAGGGCCGCTTTATCCTTTTCACTGGCCGTTGCGTCATAGGTGCCAAGCCGCAGGGGCATCCCGTAGACCTCGCAGAAACTGACCCAGTCCTTCAGGTCATAGTTTTTAAACAGGTACATCCAGGCCACCACCCGCAGAACGCCATACCGGGAAGGGTGGCCGGAACGCGCCTTGTACCGGTGGACGATGAACTTGTTTTCCGGAAGGGGTATCCCTCCCGGGAACGCCTCCGTCCGGAGCATGAGCGCATCGGTCAGGGTGTCATAATAAAACTTTTTCTGGTGGACGTACTCAATATTTCCCACCACCACGCGGCCGTCCCGGTATTCCCACTCAATTTCCTGGAAACTGATGCCCTTTCCGATGGCATCCAGGATGTCCATGAGGTTGTCGCTGAATCCGTCCAGTTCCTTCAGCTGTTCCTCCACAAAAGCCGCTATCACCTGGTCTGTTTCATCCTGTGAAAAGGGCTGTACCTCCCAGTCCAGGCCCGTCACCGCAAGTTTGCGGGTCTGCAGCTGGGAGAACAGATGGGTGTCCTTGCTTTCCATCTCCTCGAACAGCTCCATCTGCCGGAAGGGGTCCCCGGCGTCCGCCTCCTTGAATATCCGGGCCAGCTTTACCGGTGTCAGGCCGTCAGACGGGTAGCTGCTGAATTTATCGTTCACGTCACGGATGGCAACGGCTGCCATGATGGGTCTGCCGCTTTTTGCCATTTCCGGTGAGAATCTCTTCTTGCTTTTCTTTGCCATCAGTATGCTCCCTCCCCAAACCGCATGGCCCGCTTTAACACGGACTTATAGTCTGTCTTCTTCGCCATGGACTTCACCGCTACCGCCAGGGCCACGGCCATCTGAAGGCCGTCCGGAGCGTCATCATTTCTGCCCATCGGGAACTCCTCCAGCTGCTTAAGCAGTGTCTTATGCTTCCGGTTAAACTTGATATACCCGTTTTTAATGTAGGGCTGCAGGGACTGGATGCGGAGCATCTTGTTGGCAATGGACTGGATTTCTTCGATGGGGATATATTCTCCCATTTCAGCAGAAAGCTGTGCCATAACCTCTTTGAAAAAGTACTGAAACTGCACTGTTTCTACCCCGAACCGGAAAAATCCCTTATGATAATCACGTTTCAGACGCCGGGACATCTCAAACACGTCATTGATGATGACATCCGGCTTGCGCCTCTCCACGCTGGCGGCCTCCACGTACATGTAGCCGGTGTACTGGTCCAGCGCCAGATTGATGATGGAGGATGTGTCGGCCTTCTTGTTCTTCCCCAGGGACGGGTCGTTGGATCCCACGAAGATATAGCGGCTGTCCTTCCAATCCATCAATTCCTCTTCATAAAAATCAAACCATTCCGGATTGAACGCTGCATTATCCGGATCAATCGGATTGTTTTGCAACTCGCTGTTAAAGGCTGCCTCCCCATCCGACACGCGAATGACCATCAATTTGTAATAGTCCATCTTCTCCGGCCACAGGACCAGGGTGCCCTCCAGCATCTCAGTTTCGTTGGCCTCGTAATACTCCCTTGCATGCTCCTTATGCTTTTCGTCAAACAGGTTAGTATAGATCTCTGTCCATGTATCCCAAAGATCATCCCGCTCGGAAAAGGCCATAACCGCCTGATAAGTCCGTGATTCATACTCCGGGTTCTTCAGGACATTACTAAGCAGGGAATCATAGTGGAGCACAGTACCAATGTACATAATATCTGTATAGGTATCACCGGCCTTGGATACAGCCTTCTTAAACCATGAATCCAGCTTGTGACGCTGGTCTGCGGTGTTGACGTTCTCATCGTTCTCCACATCATCCAGCACGATCAGATCCGGCCTCCAGGCCCGGTGCCTGCGGCCCCTTATCTTCTTTCCAGATCCGATGGCCTCAATCTTCACGTCCGCTGCTGTCAGGATAATGTTGCTTTTCCACACCTTCCCCTGCTGCTTTCCAAAGTCCTCCCGTATGTCCTGATTCTCCTCTAACTCTGTCTTGATGTCCGTCAAAAAGCCTTCCGCCTGGTCCGATGAATCGGAAAGTATGATGATATAGTGCTTGTAGCGGTACAATGCAGCATGCAGGGAATCCTTGAATGTGAAATTTGTGGATTTTGCATGCCCACGTGGAGCTGCTACCACACTCTTGCTGCCATCCATACGTGAGATTTCCGCCGCCTCCCGGTATGGATTGCGGCTCTTCAGCACGCCTTTTGTCCAGATTACATCCAACTCTTCATGAAATTGTGGAGACTTGCGTACGAAGTAGTGTTTCAGGTAGGCCCGGCCAAAGTATCCCAGATCAATGGCCGCCAGGCGCTTCCTGAGCCCCCTCGGCCCCGTCAGGGGATGCCCGTCCCGGTACATCCGCATCAGCTCCCGGCGCTCCGGCTCATGGTCCGTCCGGCGCAGGACATATGCCTCAAACAGCTCCCGCTGATAGGCCTCCCGTTCCTGTTCCTCCCGGCCTTCCTCTTCGTCCAGGCGCTCCAGGTATTCGTTGATATCAATCATGCAGCATCAGCTCCTTTGCACGGGTCAGGATTTCCTTTAGTTTCGCCTTCAGCTCCGGATCTGACTTGATGGTCTTCATGATTTCCTCCTCCATTTCCTGAAAGGCCAGGTCCGCCTTATCCTTCATGTCCTGGCGGACCTTATCTTTATAGGCCTTGGTCCGGCTTAAGGATGCAATCAGACGGCCTGCCTTGTCTAACGGCAGGTAGTCAAACTCATCCTCCGCTGTTGCCAGGCGGTTAATCAGTCCGTCCATCATCAGCATCAGGCCCGCCTCAGTATAATCCGCATCCGGGTTCTTCCGGACCACGTTTACCAGGGCCTCGGTCCGGGACTGGGCCTCCAGTAAGCGCTGTGCAGCCGTATTGCTCCGGACCGCATACCGCCCCACGCTGCTTTTGCTGATTTCATAGCCCTTTTCCTTCAGCCAGCCGCTGACGTCCTGGTAGCTGTTGGATGTATCGGAAAGCATCACGTCTACCTGTCCTTTGATTTCAGACGGCAGTTCGTCAATCTTGGAGGATATGCGGTTCTTCTTCCTCGTCCTTCCCATCAGACATCCACTCCCGCGTCCTCTATGGTGCCTTCCGCCAGGTCCACACCGGCCTTGGTCAGCCGTATCACGGCGTCCTTGGCGTATGCGTTGTAGGCGGTCACCTTCAGGTTCGTGAACTCGATGTATCCGGCGTCCTTCAGGTAGTCCAGGTATTTGGTGATGTCCGGGGATACGATTAATCCCGCCGCTATCATGGAGTTGGACAGCTGCCTGGTCAGCGCCGTGTTGTTATATCCTTTTACCAGGGACCGTATGATATAGCCCCTGACTGCCTTGTTGTGCTGGATTTCAGCCAGCTCCCTATCATCCATCCGTTTTGCCTCCCTGTCTTACCAGTAACCGGTCCAGCTTGCTGTCCATGGACCGCATCTTGTCCTCTACCCCGTTCATACTCCGGAAGAAATCCTCCCGCAGCACGAAAGTCGTGGCAAAATCCCCCTTGATGGAGCTCAGTTCCTTCTGTACCGCCTTGATGTCCGCCTCCTGCTTGTCCTCCAGCTTGGTGACCCGCTCGTCAAACCTGGCAATGGTGCTGTCCAGCTTGCTCCCGACACCGCTTACGGACTGCTTGAAGTCATCAATCATCATTTTTACCAGGAACCAGAGGACCGTTCCCACCGCAGTGGCTGCCATGCCGATTGTAATTGCATCGTTCATGCGCTTCCTCCCGGATGTTTGTATCTTGCCCACAGCTGTGCCAGCTTCTCCCAGCCATACATAGCCAGGAAGGCCACATAAAAGGCCACTACCAGGGCCAGGACCGGGCCCCACCAGACGGCCGCGGCCTTCGTGCTGGTCACATACCACCAATAGACTAGCTGGCAGAGAACAACCGACAGCACAATCACCTGCATGGCCGTGGGTATCCTTCCCAAAAAGCCGATTTCCTTGGTTACCTCCGTGATGACGCTGACCGTAAAGGCCGCCACCGCAATGGCTGCCATCATGAGGGCCAGCTGCTGGGTATACTGTCCCGCCAATGTCTGTAATACGTTCTCCATTCCTCATTCCTCCTTATTTCCCGTCTGCCCTGAGGCAAAAAAATAGGACATGACGAAAGTCATGTCCATAGGATAATCCATCTGGAAACATATTGTTAGCCCAAGCATTTTGGACAACTTATTTTTTTCCTGATTCTTCGTCCAGGAACTCAAACAGGCTGATTTGTGTCGGGTCCAGGTCCCGCACGATCTGTAATATCTGGTTGGTGGTCAGGTCGTACTCCTTGGCGTTCCTTCCGTTGTACTCCCGCCGTATCCGGCGGTTCCGCGCCGGGGCCAGGATGCGCTCCGCCTTGGGCAGGTATATCTTGTCCCCCATGAAATACTGGGACAGCTTCAGCACGTTCTTCAAACCTATCATTTCCACCACCAGGCGGTACGGCTCCGCGATATCCTCCAGGGTGGTATCCGCTTCCAGCTCCTCCATCAGCTCCCTGCGCATCCGTATCCCCTCCTCTTATTCCGCCAGGCCTTCCCACTTAAGTGCGCCGTCCTGGTCCGGGGCCAGTGTGACCGGCTCCGTGACCATGGCACCGGCTCCGTCCATCAGGTACCATTTCCCGTCTATGGTCTGCTGCCCCTTTACCATGGCACCATCGGTTCCCAGGTAGTACCAGCTTCCCTGATACTCGTACCAGGTGTCCCTGACCATGCGGCCGGCCCCGTCAAACCAGTACCAGCGGCCGTCCACATCCAGGTACCAGGCGTTACGGACACATTGTCCCGTATCCCCCAGGTAAAACCGCCAGACGCCGTCCTCTTCCTGCCAGCCCGATTTCCTGGCCGGCTCCTCCGGGACCGCGTCATCCAGCAGATAGCGCCGGACGCACACCAGGCCCTTGTTCCCGCGTTTGGTGGAGGCTTTGGTATTCTGGCGCTGCCGGCAGTAGGCTATCATGTCCTTATAGGATGGGCGGCCGCTTCCGTGTCCGCAGATGATAGTATCCTTCCCGTCCAGCGTATGCACCATCTCCACATGGCCGATGGTCTGCGGCCGGCTCTCGTCCGTCCCGGCAAACTCCAGCATGTCACCTACCCGCAGCAGGCCGATGTCCTGCACCTGGCCGTCCAGGATGGGGACGTCCACCGTCACCAGCCGCGCGGACTGGTAGATGCCGGCTGTGTTCAGGATGCCGAAACCATATCCGGCTTCCTTATACGCGTAACAGATGGAGCTGGAGCAGTCGCTGTAATAGTTCCCATCACTGTGTTTCCGGTAGCAGTAATCCCGCAGCGGCTGGCTGTAATGGTTCCTTCCGATGAGCTCGTCATACTTCCTGGCCACGGCCTGTCTCTTTTCGTCTGATTTCATCATTTGTCCTCCCTTTCATAGGCAATTTCCAGCTTCAGCTTAGATGACACAATCAGGGACCGCTTGATTTCATCCATGCTCCAGTCGATTCCCTCATCCGGCAGGATGGCCTGTATCAGTTCCGCGTTTTTAATCTTTGATATGTAGTACAGGTCCATGTCCAGGTTGGGGGCGGCGGCCTCCGCGGCCTCCTCCGTGGTCCCCTTGCCCAGATATCCCAGGACGGACATCAGCGTCTTCTTATCCTCCTTGTAGTCCCCCTTCAGTCTCCGGGCCAGCACCTCCCTCTGGCCTGCGCTCACCGGTACGCTCATCTCCTTCAGGTAATCCTCCAAAGTATACTCAAAGGTGTAATCGTTGGCGGCAATGGCCTTCAGGGCCTTCTGCAGCTTTTTATCCAGGGTATAGGTAGTCTTCGTGGTCTCCGTCACCAGCCCTGTGCACACATCCTCACCGATAGCCTGTTTTAACCGGGGCATGTTGAGGATGTCTATCTCCTTCGGCTCCGACACGGCCGCATAGCTCCCGTCCGTCCCGTACATGCGGCAGTACTGGTTATTCCGGTCCTTCAAGACCGACAGTCCCCGGTTCTGGATTTCCGCCTTGTATTGTTCCAGGGCGGACTTGGCATCCTCGGCCACCTTCATGGCCGCCACGGCCAGGTCCACCAGCTCCTTATCATTTACCAGTCCCAAATCCATCATGCAAGCTCCTTCCGTTTCTGCTTCACGTATTCATCCACCAGCTGGTCTGCGCAGGCACGGCAGACCCCTTTGCCATTTTTCTTAAGATGGATTTCCTCACTTCCGCAGTAGATGCAGCGGGCCTGGCAGGCCCGGATGACCAGCTCGTTCCTGTCATTGACCTCCAGCTCAATGGCGTCCCTGGGCTCAATCCCCATGGACCGCCTGAGCTTCACGGGGATGTTGACCCCGCCCTTGCTTGTAATGCGTTTGTATTCCATTGCTTCCTCCTTCTTATCCCATGTCCCAGGTATGTCCCTCCCGGATTTCCTGGGCATGCTCCTCATCCAGACGGGCCGTGGCCGCCAGAAAGATATCCAGCATGGCGTCCTTAACTTCCTCCACACCCATGCCGCGTTTTACCGCCTCCGCCGCCACGATGCCGGCGAACACCCCCAGCATCCGGGCCATGTCCTCCATGCTCACGTCCGTCCCGCCCATCCGGATGGTCCCGTCCTCCCGGACCAGCTCTATCCGGGCTTGTGTTGGTTCCATAGGCCCTCCCTTAAAACTTCTTTTTTCCTATCAGCGTGTTGACAATCGCTTCCACCTCGTCCGCGGCCCGGGCCACGCCGGCCCGGCTGCTGCGCATGACTGCCTGGTACCCTTCGCACATCTCCTTCAGCAGACGGATGCGCTCCTGGTATTCCTGTATCTGCCCTTCTCCCTCCTGCAGGATGGCCTGGTAGGCACGGTTCTGTTCCTCCACCTTGCTTCTTGTTTCATCCAGATGTCCTTTTGCTTCCTCCAGGCGCTGGACCATCCGCTCCACGTACAGCTTGTCCAGGTCCGGCCCGCAGCCAAGGTCCACCCGGTACAGGGTGATGACGTTGAGGGTTTCGGCATTGGCCAGCAGTATCCACAGGCCGTTCACATACACTTCCTTGGGCACCCGGTCCTTTCCGCCCTCCGTCCGGCCCGTATAGACACGCTTCCCGTAACGCAGCATCCGGTTGATTTCTTCCTCTATCCGCTGGCTGTGCTCCGCCACGTAGGTGGTTATCTCCAGCCGGCTGTCCCGGTCCTTGCACCGTTCGGCGTAACGCTCCTTTGCGTGGTTGCTCACGGTATACACGGATGTTCCCTTTCCTGTCTCCATCCCTTCGTCCCTCCTTATTCATCCAGCGGCATGACATAGGTTTTGGGAGGGATGGCCACAAAGGCAGGCTGATGACGTCCCGTAATCAGGTTCGTCCCTCCCTCGCAGGAGATATACTCCGACTGTTTCTCCAAAATATCCTGAAGCACCTCTTTTGCCCGCTCCTTCCTGCGGTAAAACCCTAATGCATGCTCCTTCCGGTCCGTCTTACGGTTAAGCAGGAGCACGTAATCCATCCTGCCTGGCGCTGGCGGTGCAACGCGTATCTCATCCATGGATTCCGTAGTCAGCAGCCGCTCCTTATTCTGTGTCAGTATCCACATGTTCCTTCCCCCCTTCATCATCCGGCTTCATGCTGGTCTCCTCCGGCACTCCCGTTACCATCTCCCTTATGTAGCGGTGCGGCACGTTGCAGTTCACGGCGTTTTTCATCAGTTCCGCGGATGTGCTTTCCCGCATGAGCCGGTAAAAATCGGAAAGGGTGATCTCCACCCGGTCCTCTTTTGAAAATGCATCCAGTAGCGTTCCCATCTGTTTTTCCTTCCTTTCTCTAAACCATATGTCAGTTTAGTTGCGCTAGAAATCCGGCGTATAAGCAAAACATATCATGGTACATTTCGATACATTTTCTTGTCTTACCTTCTTCCCGTGCATTTTCCTCTGCCACTTCACACATATGCATCTCCAAAGCTATGTGATTTTTTACATTCTCCACTGCGCATTTATTCATATCTCATCCCTCCAAATGCTAATTTTGTGAAATAAACCCGTCTGTAAACAAATCCATCTGCCCAGGCAAGTCTGGTCCATCCGGTACATTTTCCCACTCAATGCCGATGTAATCCAGTACCCGTCCCCAACCGAATTTCTCGCCAGTCTCTGGGTCCGTACAGCAGCGATACATCCAAAACTCCCACTCTTTCGGGTTTCGTACCCGGAGCCGGTCAAACCGATGTGGTCGCGTATCCATGTGTACGCCAAATCCGCACATGCTACACCCGGTCCGCTGCGCCCCTGTGGTGTACAAGGTTCCATCCGGCCTGCGCTCAATTGTTCCGTATATCTCCGGCACCGGCGCTTTAAGATCAAGTGCCAATTGTAAAAGGTCCTGACGCAGGAATGGCGCAAATGGTGCACTACGGATAACTCCCTTGCCGAAATAGTTACAACCGTGCTCTGTCAGTGCTTCCTCCCGCTGCCCCCCTTCTGACGCCATCAGTCCTAGGTAGGGCCGACTCTTATGTTCTTTTGCCCACCGGTCGCAGGGTTGTTCCTTCATGTACAAGCAGCACTTGTTGCTAACCTTGAAAGGTGCAATCTTATAATTCACATTTTCAGTCTCATTTTCATACCCTGCAAACAGCTCCAGCCACTTTTGCGGCAGCTTCATGTGGCTGTTCTTGGCGTAATGGCCTTGAGCTCCGCACTCGCCCGTAATGATTGCGTGGCGGACGGTCTTATTCTTCTCGGTCGGTCGCTGTAGTGTGTCAATCCTGCCAGCGATCTTTTTGGATATCACCGGAAATCCGTATTCCTGCAATATCTGTACCTTGGGTTTTCCTGGCGGGATAGATATTACTCCTAACTCCCGGTGTATCCGCTGGATGCTCTTATCCTCTAAGGCCGACACGGATATGGCCGGTACATCTATCCCGATATGACGCAAAAACAGTAATAGCACGATACTGTCCAGCCCTCCCACACTCACATGAGCGTTCAGCTCCATGTCATCCAGTTTCTCTATGTATTCCCTGGCCCGCAATTCTGCCCGCTTTATCTTCACCTCATAGGGTAAAGCCTGCATGGCTACCATCTGGGCTTTCTTCTTTCTTTTCTCTGCTTTCCACTCCTCCGTGGTTAATTCTCTCTTTTCCATTTTACGAAAGGAGCCAGGATATCCTGTTTACGGTGCGCACCGCTCCGGCCTCCTTTCTTAATCACTTAAATGATAGTTATCAATACCGCTCTCTTTAAATCTTTCATATGTCTCCCTTCGTAAATGTAGGTTAATTTACATATAATCCCATCTTACCGTTTCAAGGTTCCCATACCGGCTGCTATCTGTGTTTCCACAGCCAGCTTTGTTGCTGTTTCTCCCGCCCCTTTACCAGAATCTTCAGCCGGGTTCCGTCCCACAGGGCCCTCAGCCTGGCGCAGTCCCACTCCGCTGCCCAACCTCTACGCATGGGTTCCTCTATCCGTTCAATCAAATAACGCGCCTTATACTCCCTGCCGGTGTCACTATAATAGGCAATCAGCTGATGATGACGGATATCCAGCAGTTCCATGAGCTCAGAGTTTCTGTACTCCCCCATGTACCTGCCATGGTCATACAGCCTGAAATATGTTGGTCGTTCTGCCATACCTGTCCCCTCTTCTCCTCAAAACCAGGCCTCTTCTACCGGAGCGCTTCCACCATGAGCTGGATACCTGCCTTCATCCCGGCTATGTAGTTCTCTTCCTGGGCCCTTCCTGATAGCTCAATATCCATTTCCTCTAATTCGTCAAACGCTTCCAGCTGGCCTTTTTTTAATGACTTCCGGAATCTCTGGTGGGCTTCATAGTTCTCCTTCATCCAGCGTTTATATGCGCGGGAATAGTTCATTCTGTCAGCCGGGCGGAAATCACCATGGAATATGCTTTTAAAGAGCTTCGTATGTTTCCCTGGCATAACTACACCTCCTGTCCTGCAAACGCAAAACACTCCGTTCCGATTCCTTCCTCATCCAGGACAATAATCCCCTTCCCATTCGGGATACCAAAGAGTCCATAAGCCGCCCAGTTGCAGCCAGACGTATCTCCCGCTTTCGGAGACCCCTTTCCCGTATATCTTCCAATACACTCCTGGCAGGCACAGTTTGGTCCTTTGGCTCCGGCCTCCTTAAAATCCCTGATTGATGCAATATGTCCGCACATAGGGCACTCAAACTTCCAATCCATGTAGTCCTCACCAAAACGTCTTGTCCCTTCCTCTCTCCATTCCTGGATTGTCATTATCTTATGCGTGGTATCCTCAACGGTCTTGGCCGCTCCTGTGTGTAACTTAATTGTCCGTTTCATCTCTGCTCTCCTCTCTTTACTGTTCTATCCTATGGCTCCGTCGCACTATCTCATCATGGTATTTCTTTGCGTCCTCCGCCCTCCGGTCCCATAAGGCCCACATGCAATGCAGGACCCCCAGGAGGTAGGACTGGGCAAGGGCCGCATCTGCCCAGGACTTTTCATCCAGATAATCCTGGTATTCCCGGTATTTCCGGTCAAACAGCTGCATCAGTCCTTCCATCAGCTCAGCATCCCTTCCGGCGTATCCTTCTTCATCTGCTCCTTCTCTATTTCCCGGCGCACATGTTCCCCCAGCTCCAGGGTCTGCTTCAGCTGGACCGCCTCCCTGGCAAGCTGGCTTTCACGGAGAAGGGCCTCCACCTCCAGCTTCATCCAATCGGATTTTTGTTGCTGTGTAGCTGAATGCCCCAGGTAGATGGCCGTGGCTTCCAACTGCGCACATAGGAACCCCGCCATGACAGACCCAAACGTCCCCTTACCTTCCTTATCCTTCATCCCCGGCCATCCTCCTTTTCCGGCTTCCGCTCCAGGATGGCCTTCATGGCCTCAATCAGTCCCTGGCACTGGTAATAGGTCAGCCATTCCACTGCGTCCACCCGGTACATCCGGTGGCACAGGGCACGGACCTCCCGCTCCTCCCAGCCCAGCTTCTCCTTCAGCTGGCCTATCTTACGGCGCTGCCGGCCGGTCTGTGGGTTTCCCCTGCGTTCCGGCAGTCTCCCTTCCTGTCGCTTGATATCGTCCTTCTGTTTCTGCAGGATATGGCAGACATGGGACAGCTCCGACCGGTTCAGCTCACGGATGCTGTCCTTCCCGGTCTCCCGGGCCACCAGCAGGTGTAGCTCCTCCTCGGTCAGCCCCAGCTCCTTTGACTTGGCTAACCCCCAAAGGGTCTTGATGGTATACCTATATCCCGTTCCCATAGGCTTCCCCTCCTCCTGGCAGGCAGAGCACTTCCCTCCTGAGCCGGCTCCTGCGTTCCTGTAGGAACGCAGGGATTTGGGGTCCCGTCTCCCTGACCTTTGGCGCAGCCGGTTCCCGCACCTCCGCGGAACTGGCCTTCAGGTTGATATCATAGGCTCCTAGCTCCCCGAGCTTCTGGAGGATGGTTCCCATGATATCCACCTCTCCCAGGTTCACCTTGTCCTCCGGGCATGTGTATGTAATGGTCAGTATCTTGCGTTTCATCGTCCATTCCCTCCCTACAGCAGCATCATGGCGGATGCCTCGTTGATGATTGTTTCCGTGATAGTCGTCTGTTCCCGTTCCCGCATCAGACGGATGACGTTGTTCATGGTCCGGTCAAACAGCCGGAAACAGCCGTTCTTACTGTTCCTGGCCCGGCTGGTCAGCACCTCCATGGCCCTCTCCTCCACGCTCCAGTCCTCCAGGTAGCGCTCTACCTCGGCTTTTCCCAGGCCATGGAGCCGGTACGCAAAATCCATACGGTTGGCAAACCGTTCATCATACGCAGCCAGGTGGGCCTCCAGGGACAGCTCCCCGGCCAGTACCATCCCCACTGCAGCCGAATCCATGATGGTGCGCAGCAGCTCAATCTTCTTGATGGTGTACTTGTTGATGAGCTTGTCCGCTTCGTCCACTATCATCAGATATCCCCGGTTCACGTTGAAAAACTCACAGATTTCCTCCAGGCGTTCGTCATTCGTGCCGTAGCGCTTTGGCATGCACAGCTGCTTCTCTATCCGCCTTACCAGGTCCCGGCAGCTCATGGACTCGTTGCACTCAATGTAGATGACCCTGGGCAGCCTGGCGTACTGCTTCAGGCTGTAGGTCTTCCCGTAGCCGGACCGCCCCACAACGATGGCGCTTCCCTGCTGTTGCTGGCACAGGTTGCAGATACCTACTATGTTGATGTAATCATCGGATTCAAACACATCCGGCTTGCTTCCCATCCGGGGCGGCTCTTCCTCTTCCAGCAGCGGCTCCTGCACTCCTGTTTCCTCCGGTTCTTGCCGGGAAGCAAACTCACGCGCAATCTGCTGGGCATACTTATCTGCCACCTGCGGTTTCTCCTTCCGGAACGCCGCTTCCTGTTCCATTGTCTCTTCCAGCCACCTCTCCAGACGTTCCTCCAGCTTTGCCGGATTACTGGGATAC
>Ga0137309_102122_pt1 | contig 12384 bp, 17 predicted proteins | sample NAcewiD2O_June_FD_97179 | JGI IMG/M metagenome (GOLD analysis project Ga0137309, IMG submission 97179) | Mouse cecal microbial communities from Vienna, Austria - N-Acetylneuraminic amended D2O_June | ecosystem: Host-associated > Mammals > Digestive system > Large intestine > Cecum | place...
GATTTCCACGGGAAATGTTGTGCCTTGTCGGAATATGGAAGAAAAGGAACTATCACGGAAACCGTCAGTAATGGAACACCTGATAGCGGTCCTCCGTCATGGTTTTATGGTCGTGGCAGCTCTTACAAAGGCTCTGCCAGTTCGCCTCATCCCAGAACAGTTCTGCATCCCCTCTGTGTGGAACGATATGGTCAACCACGGTCGCCCGCGTCAATCGTCCCTGCTCCATGCACCTAACGCAGAGGGGCTGTGCCTTTAAGAATCGTGTCCGTGCTTTCTCCCACCTGCTGTCATACCCACGGGCGGATGCGCTGGCACGGTCAGAGGCGTGCAGCCGTAAATGTTCTTCACAGTACATCCCGTCCGTCAGCTTCGGGCATCCCGGATGCCTGCATGGTTTCATCGGTTTCCTCGGCATGGCTGTACGCCTCCTTCCTGTTTACTCCTGCGGCAGCCTGCCGCACAGCGCCCTGTAGGTCTGCGCCATCATCCTGCCCCACTTCTCCTGCTCACCGGCCACAGCCTTTAGCTGCTCCGCCAGTGTGTGCATATGGAACCGCGGCGCGTAATTGTCCAGTGTCTCGTTGATGTCCGTCAGATCGAACCGCTCATGCAGGTTCTCCGCCATCACCGCGTTCATGCATTCCAGATCCTCCGCCAGCGTCCCTAAGATCAGTTCCTCCAGCTCCGCCGCCGTGTGGAATGTGTGGAACACTTCAAAATATCCGTGTTCACGGTCATACACATAAAAGAAATGTGTGCCGCTCCTGCCAAGCGCGATGTCCGCATCCCGCTCTGAAAAATAATCCCGGTACCGCTCCGCCATTTCCAGCGCTTCTTTCCAGCCTTCCGGCATCATGCTAAAACCTCCCTTCTTCTTTTTGTGTGGGCATTTTAACTCTGAATCCCGTTTATGGCAAGGTGGTTTCCCGCTTATCTCCCAAAGTGGCAGGGTGCTTAAAATACCGCCGCTTTCTTTGTCACTATCTGGTATTGGCTGCTCTGCCCCTCCTGTTTTAAACTGTCTCCCGAAAGGAGGTGGCGTGCCATGACGGACGGGGAATTCCTCACCCAGACCGTCATAGAACGGATGGACCTTATCTTCCGGCGCAGCAACAAAGAGCCGTCAGAGGAAGAAAAGGCAGAGAGGCAGGAAAGGGAATCGCAGTTCCGGCGCATCCTTGACAGCCTCCCGGAAGATGACCGGGAACTGTTAAAGGAGATGCAGACGGAGGCATTCCGCAGGGCTGCCCGCGAAAACGAGTTTTATTACCGCGAGGGCCTTAAGGACGGCTTTTCCCTCTACCGCTTTGTGAACGGCGGGTAAAGCAGACGGGCGGCAGTGGCGGAAAATGCTGCCGCCCGGAAATCGTCACCACTTCTTCACGCCGCCGTAATATTTATCTGCGATGGCCTCCTGCTGGTACTCCGGCAGGCTCCGCAGGCGTTCACTCACTTTCTCCAATGACTGCGCCTGTTCTTCCCTCGTCTTATGGAAATGGCAGGTCTCGCCCTGACATTTCCCACATCTCAGAATGTTGCAGTTCCCATTTTCATTCTTTGCAAAACAATCCATCAGTAGCTCCTTTCCACCCTTTCCACAAAAGAAAAGGACAGCGGTGAAAGGATAAAGCCCGCTGCCCTGTGCGGAGGCGTGAAAAAAGCCCCGTGGCTTCTCCAACAGGGCTCCCTACACTTCTCCGCAGTTTGATACTACCATAAAAATTTTGAAAAAACAATTCCGATATAGTCTACACTTAGTCTCATGTTAGTATCGCCTAACTTAAAATATATTTCATTTCCACATCATCCCTGAATTCATACATCTGGTCCATCTCCCTTGCCGCCTTTTTCCGGTACCGCCCCACGGTGCTGTAGCTGATGCTGTATTTCTCCATAAGGCCGTTCCAGTCCATCTGCTCCATGACCATGTCCCTTACGAATTCCGGCAGCCTGCCGCTCAACTGTGTCATCAGGAACCCAAAGAAATCTATTTCTTCTTTCAGGTAGAGGTACCGCCTGAAAAGTTCATCAAAATACTCATCGTCCAGCCTGTCCGCCACCCTCCTGTAATATGCCGCCGCTTTCCCGGTCTTATCGGAAACCATGCCCTCCTGCACCCGTTCCCCCTGCGGCTTGGAGAAATTCATGCTTTCAATGACATCTTCTTTCCTGATCCCCTCAAAATCCCGTATCTTAAATTCCAGTACCGTCATTTCCTGCTTCATCTTCGTATAATTTTTAAACATTTCTTCTGCCCTCATTTCTCTTCGCCTCCAATCCTCGCTTTTACCGCATCCACAAGTGCAGACTGCCCGCAGTCCTTTTTCTCCAGTGCCGCCATCACCCTCTCATCCAGTGTGCCTTTGGAGATTAAATGGTGGATCACAACCGTCTCCTCCTGCCCCTGCCGCCACAGCCTTGCGTTCATCTGCTGGTACAGTTCCAGCGACCATGTCAGACCGAACCACACCAGCGTGGAACCGCCCGCCTGCAGGTTCAGCCCATGCCCCGCCGATGCCGGGTGGATCGCCGCCACCGGGATTTCCCCGGCATTCCATTTCCGCATATCCTCCGCCGTGTCCAGTTCCACAGCCCCGGTGCGCTTTTTCAGCCTGTCAAGGTCATGCTTATACCAGTACGCAATCAGGACGGGCTTGCCATTCGCCGCCTCGACCAAGTCCTCTAAGGCTTCCAGCTTGCGGTCATGGATGTGTTTCACGTTCCCGTTCTCATCATAGACCGCACCGTCCGCCATCTGTAAAAGTTTGTTGGAGAGCGCCGCCGCATTCACCGCGTCAATGTCCCCGTCCGAAAAGGGAAGGAGCATATCCCGCTCCAACTGTTCATACAGCGCCATTTCCTTTTCGGTCAATACGACCTCAACCCGGTTATAAACACATTCCGGCATATCCAGATAATCCACAGCCTTCATGCTGATGCAGATGTCGGAGATCAGTTCATAGATCATATCCTCCGCTCCTTCCCTGGGCTTATAGGAAAACACCATCTCCCAGCTGCGCTTGTCCGGCACGAAGAACCGCTCCCGGTAGCCGCCGATGAACCGCCCAAGCCGCTGCCCCATGTCGAGGATGCCGATCTCCGCCCAAAGGTCAATCAGACCGTTGGGTGCTGGCGTCCCGGTCAGCCCCACGATGCGCCGAACCATCGGACGCACCTTTTTTAATGCCTTGAACCGCTTTGCCTTATGGGACTTGAAGGACGAAAGCTCATCGATCACCACCATGTCAAAATCCCATGTATGGTTTTCCACCAGCCACTCCACGTTTTCCCTGTTGATGACGTACACCTGCGCTTTCCTGCCAAGTGCGGCTATGCGTTCTTTTTCCGAGCCAAGCACCGCCGACATCCCAATCCCGGAAAGATGCTCCCATTTCTCCAGTTCGGAAGGCCATGTTAAATAACAGACTCGCAAGGGCGCTATAATTAAAGTTTTTCGAATGTCAAAATAGTCATACAGCAGTTCCCATATGGCGGTGAGCGTAATCACCGTTTTGCCAAGCCCGCAATCCAAAAACAATGCGCTCACCTTGTGGCTCACAATAAACTCTTTTGCATACTCCTGATACTCATGTGGCACATATCTCATCCAGCACACCTCCGATCTGCTCCACGCCATCAATCACAAAAACGGGAAAACCTAAACTCTTAAGCTGCCGCATCCGTTTCACCTGCAATGGCCTCGGCTTCTTCCCCGGAGCCTTTAATTCCACGAATGCAATCTTCCTACCCGGCAGCAATACGATTCTGTCCGGCACCCCATCCAATCCGGGTGAAACGAATTTCACCGCCATGCCTCCCATCTTTTTCACTGCGTCTGTGAATATCTTTTCCACACATTTTTCGGAATGAACCACAGCCATAATTCCTCACCTTCCTCTCCGTCCACATGGACTGACTTCACGCCCAGCAGGGCCTTCTGCCGCTTCACCTCTGTCTTTTTTATGCCGTTTTCCTCTGCCAGTTCATACACCTTTTTGTAATCCATAAATCCGTCTTTCAGGATATCCTCCAAAAACATAACTGCCTCCAATCTCAGGAACAACGGAACGAACGAACAAAAAAATCCCTATATTGCTATACGCGTATATGACATACACACACATCCTCTTTCTCTTTTATTTTTATATTTCTCATATAGTAAAGGTTGTTCCGTTGTTCCTATAAATCCGCTAACGCCCATAGTTGCTGGCTTTTTTCAAAGAACAATCTGCCGGAACAGTCACACGCCTTGTTCCGCTTGTTCCCGGCAATATGCCCTCTGCTTCCCGTAAACGGGGAAAACATACATCCCCGTCCTCGTCCCGGCGTACTTCTCCCACCCTTCGATCTTGCGCATGATGGCGTTGATCTCATAGGAATCTATCTTTTTGAGCGCCGAGGACTCCCGCCCGAAGCACTCGCACCATATCTCCATGTTGCAGACCAGCGTCCGGCGCACGGTGCCTTTCCGCTGCGACTCCCCGAACTCACTGCCGTTTAAGAAATTCCTGCGGTCATATAAACCCATTTCATCCCAATCCTCCGGGAGCAGCGTGTCAAGGTACGTCCGCACCAGCCCCTCCCGGTCATCCGTCTCCATTGCCTCCGCCTGCTCCGCAATGGCGATCTGTGCCTCCTCCCCTTCGAGGTAGAGCTTCTCCCCGGAACGGTACAGCGACACCGCCTCCGCCCATATCTGCCATATCTCTTCCCCGGTGATCTGCCACGGCTTCTTCCGGCTCTCCCTGCCCACCCGGACAGGCCAGAAGCGGCGGTTGCCCGTCACGTCGCGCAGGAACCCGTTCTCTGAGTTGGTGCTGCCCACGATGACGCACTGGCGCGGGTGGCTCTCCACGTTCATGCCGTAGCTTGCACGGTACTTGTCATCCACGCGGGAGAGGAAGGACTTCACGGTCTCCACATCCGTCTTGCGCATCCCGGCAAGCTCGCCCAGCTCCAGTATCCAGTACCCCTGCAGTTTCTCCGGGCCGGACTTGTCGCGCATATCGGTGAGGGTCAGGCTGTCGGAGAACCACGCGCCGCCCAGCTTTGCAAAGAGCGTGGACTTGCCGATGCCCTGCGGTCCGTTCAGGATAAGGACGGAATCAAACTTGATCCCCGGCTGGTATATCCTCGCCACAGCCGCCGCCATCGTCTTACGGGTGACCGCCCGCGTGTAGCTGGTATCCTCTGCGGCGAAGTAATCCACCAGCAGGGTCTCCACCCTTCCCGTGCCGTCCCATTCCGGCAGGGCATCAAGGTATTCACGCACCGGGTGGTATGCCCGCTTCGCCGCCACCGCAAGCACCGCGTCCTTCGTCCTGGTCGGGGAGTACACGCCGTATACACTGCTCAGATATACTTTCAGGGATGCAAAGTCAGAGTCATTCCATCCCTGCTTGATCTGCTTCCACGGCAAGCCCTCCCCGGCATCTATCCCGTCCCGGTGGAGGTTGAAAGCGATGGAGCGCAGGCGCTCATCGCTTCGCATGACCAGCACAAGGTTATCCAGCGTGGGCTTCACCGCACCCTGCTTGTCAAGCTCCAACGACTTCTGCCAGTCATCGGACGGGGCGAATTCTTCCCCCGCCGCCCTCTGCCGCTCCTGCGCCAGCGTGGCTTTCACGTTTTCATCCTTCACGGCAAATTCGCTCATGGCACCAAAAGAAGGCAGCTTGGCAGGCTCCGTGTCCTCGGATGTTTTCGCATCCATCTCACCGAACCTGTGTATCCGCACCATGTCAAAGGCGTTCATCAGCTTTCCGCAGGCAGGGTCTGTTGCATGGTGGGAGTAGGCGAATTTTCCCTCATAGACCACCACGCCCGCCTGTGAGTCAGCCGGGATATAGTCATACCGCCCCGGCATGGCGCTTGGCTGATAGACATCCGGGAGAAATACGGCTATTGCATCTTCTATCGTGTAAGTCCGGCAGAATGCACCGATGACACCATCCTTTGTGAGCGGGTCTGCCTGTTTGCGCATCTCTCTCTGTACGATGTTCTGCTGCCTGCTGCTCACCGGCCACTCGGAGGAATCCCGCCAGTCCTTATAGCGTGAAAGTACATCGTCCGGATTGAGCGGCTCCCCCTCAATGTCACGGAAAATAAATTCCCCGTCAGCGGAAGTGGACGGCCAGTACATGAGGCGGCTCGGCTCATAGGTGGTATCGTCAAACATCTCAATCCCGATGTCCTCCGCCACCTTCCTTGCCACTGCCACATATTCGTCCGGCGACACCGGGCGGGATAAGATAATCACAAGGCGCAGCCTCGGATTCTCCGGCGTGTGCTTGTGGGTGGAATAAATGAAACAGCGGTAATTATACAGCATCTCTATCTGCTCGATCACTCCCGGAACTGCATGGTCAATATCCAGCGTTATGATAATGCGGAACTCCACACAGTCCTTCTTCCTCCTGCCGCCTTTCAGCCTGCCTCCCACAAAGCCGCCCACGTCCTTTATTGCGTCCTGCTTTGCTTTCGTCATCTTCATATACTGCTCCACGGTCTCCGCCGTGCGGATGGTGTGGGAGATGCGCTCAATAAATTCATCCAGCTCCATCTCCACATTGTTCCACCGTTTCTCCATCCTTGAATTGCCTGTTGCTATCTGTAGCTTCATTCCTTCCTGCCCTCCAATAATCTCAGATTTTTTACGCACTGGTTATAAATGATCTGCTCTTCCCTCGCCTTCCTTCGGTAGAAATGCCATTCCTCTGATTTGGCTGTAAGGGACTCCGCCTTTTCTGAAAACGCCTTAACCTTCCCGGAATGCTCCCGTGCCTTTATCCGTAAGAACTGTTTCAGTTTCTCCCTGTCATCCTCTTTCGCAAAGCGCCGGATCAGCGGGAACACCTTCCTTGCCACCGCTGCCGTGCATGGGAAGAACTCATGGATATAAAGCTCCATCCTCCCGTTCTTATAAACCATTTTCACCGTTTCCTTTTCCGCTTTCTGCTCCGCCATCCGCATCCCGCCGTAGGCTGTGGGGTCATGGTACCCTTCCGCATTCCTTCTCTCCATATATTTCTCCTCCTACTGTTTTTGGTAAAATGAACAACTGTAACCATCCGCCCGGAGCGGCAGTCCCTCCGCCCATGCAGGCTGAACAGCCATAATCTCGCACATCTCATCCACAGAGCCAATGCCCTCCGGCACTTCCGCTATGATCTCATCATGGCAGTGCATGACGATGGGATATCCCTTCTTCTCCACCCGGAGCATTGCCTCCGCCAGTAAATCCCTCGCTGTCCCCTGCACGATGTTCTCCACCAGCTTGGGGCCGTAGGTCTCTATCCGGCTCCATTTCTTGTTTTCGCTGATACCTTCATAGGTCAGGCCGTCCCTGCCGAATCGGTTCACAGCCATCCTCGGTTTCACATAGGACAGCTTTCTGCCGGACGGGAGTGTGATAAATAAAATGCCGCTCTTATATTCAAAAATGATTCTCCCGGCTTTCGTTTTCTGCTTCTCGGTGACTGCTTTCACAGCCGCCGCATCCACGTCCCACCAGAACTGTGTGATATGGGGATTGGCTTTCCGCCACGCTGCCACGAGCGGAGGAAGTTCATCTTCTGTCAATCCCATATCCAAAGCGCCCATAGAAATGAGTGCGCCAGCCGCCCCTCCGAATCCAAGGCCAAGTTCCGCTAATTTCCCTTTTTGCCGAAGCGGGGATCCCTTTGTGATCTCCTCCATCGGCACATGGAACATGGAAGATGCCGAAGCCTCATAAATCTTCCCGTGGGAAGTGAACACATCCAGCCTCCACTGCTCCCCGGAAAGCCATGCCAGCACCCTTGCCTCGATTGCGGAAAAGTCCGCCACCACAAAACGGCATCCCGGCTTTGGGATAAAGGCTGTGCGGATAAGTTCTGATAAAACATTCGGTGTGGAATCGTATAATAGTTCGATATCTTCAAAACGCCCCTGCTTCACAAGCTCCCTCGCCAGTTCCAGATCGGGAATGTAGTTTTTTGGCAGATTTTGTATCTGAACTAAGCGCCCCGCAAACCTTCCGGTCCTATTGGCTCCGTAAAACTGCAATAAACCATGCACCCGCCCGTCTGAGCATACAGACCGCTCCATCGCTTCATACTTCTTCACGGATGTTTTTGCCATCAACAGCCTTAATCTGAGCAGTTCCTCCACTTCCCCGTCTGTCTCCGCTATCATATCCGCCACCGCTTTCTTGGAAAGGCTCTCCGCCTCCATCCCCTTATCCCCAAGCCAGCCTTTAAGCTGTGCCACGGAATTGGGATTCTCTAATCCCGTCAGTTCATAGGCGCGTTTCGTCACAATCTCTTTATGGAGGCGCTCACAGGCAATGGCCTGCTCCACAAGCCCCATATCCACCAGAACGCCACGGTCATTGATGCGCTGGTCTAAGCGGTACAGTTCCATCTCGCTTTCCGGGATGGGGAAATTATGCAGTTTCCTGCGGATGGATTTCTCCACGTCCACATCCCTTTTGCAGTAGGTCTTGAACAGTTCCCACTTCTCCGGCGCATGGCAGGGGAGGTTCCTCGTCCTGCCGCCGTTTGCTTTGGTCGGCTTGCAGGGGACGCAGAAATACCGGATCAGTTCTTTCCCCTCCTTCATCTTCTGCTCGTCCAGGCCAAGCACCCTGCCCACATCCTCCAAAGACCGTGGCAGGGCGAGCATGGCCGCCTGCACCGCGCTGCAATGCCAGGACTCCGGGGGAATGTACCTCCCGAAATATTTAGACAGGCAGGTGCGCTCAAAATTCGCATTGTATGCCGTCTTGGTCACTGACACATCAAAGATGGCATCCTCCACCTCTGCCGGGAATTTTTCTCCCTGCGCCAGATCTATGATTTGTGTTTCCCCTCCGTCAAAGGAATAGGCAAATAATAAAATCTCAAAAGCAGGGCTGTCCGCATAAGCGTATACCCCGCATTTAATCAAATCCACATCCGAAAATGACTCTAAATCAATACTCAACTCATGCCCCATATCCCGGCTCCTTCCTGCGTAGATACTTTGGATGGAGGGCAGCGGAAAACCGCCGCCCTGATTCCCCTATCCAAGAAAATCTTCCTCGTCATCCACTTCCACCGCGTCAAAGTCATCCTCCGCATTCGTCCTTCCGCCCAGCGACTCCCCGTCACGCAGCTTCTGGATGTTGCCAAGCCCTGCGGCGATTCCCTTATTGCCGTTGGTGGAAAAGCCGTAAAAGTTCACGCTGATCCTGCCATAGCACCCGGAATACACCTCCGACTGGTCAAGGATGGGCTGTACATTCTTATCCACCACCTGCGGCGCCTGTTTGCTGTTGGCATTGAAGAAATAGCTGTCCGCATACGCCTCATCTTCCGGGCGGTCAATGTCACCGTCACGTAAGGGCAGTTTCAGGTTCGCCGGGACCTTGCCTCCCCACTTGGAGACGGAATCCTTCTTTGCCTGCTCAATCGCCCTCTTGATTTTTTCGATGGTCTCCGTGTCCGACTTCGGTATGATGGCCGATACGGAATACTTAGGGTCGCCATCGCTCACTGCGTTGGGCTCCCAGCAGTGCAGGTAGGAAAACCTGCACGGTACGATCACTTTTGTCAGATTCGCATTTTCATTACTCATGGTATTCATTCCTCCTTAAAATCCGCCTCTGCGGTTGCTGCAACAATCTCCTGCCTCTTATCTGATTCCGGTACTAAGGTCACCTTGCCCTGGGGCTTGTAGACCAGCTTTCCAAGTATCTCTGCAAATTTCTTCTTCCCAAGCAGCCGCTCCATCTCCGTAATACCGATGAGCGTCTTTTTGTAGATATCCGTGTACCCGGCTTTCTGTGCCGCCTGCGCCACTTCCTCCTCATCCGTGTATTTCCGGTTGCTCCTACCCTCGACTAACTTAAAGCCAGCCCACTTTTTCCCTTTCGTGACCGCCTCGTCCTGTGCATAGGCGTAGACATCCGCTGACCATTTGGCAAGCTCGTCCGCTACTTTCAGGACTTCCGCTATTTCTTCATCTGACAATAACGGCGGGGCTTTGAACTCCATCTGTGCCAGCCGCAGGTATTCCTCCGCCCTCGCCCTGCAGGTGTTCTTCGCCTTGCAGAAACGGCACCAGTCGCCGGAGCGGTACTCGCCCTCGCCCTTGATGGCAAGCACGGCCTTTGGCTTTAATTCCATCTCCACCCATTCCATCAGGTCCTTTACGGAAATCTCCCATGTGCTGACGGATTCCAGCCTCGGCTGGTAGATGGTCATGCGGATAATTTCAATGTCATAGAGGGCATCGAACAGTTCCAGTGCCCCCAGACCGTATAACATCATCTGCGGGTTCCACACCGCATCCACCGCCACGCCTTTCCCGTATTTAAAATCAATGACAGTCAGCACCTTATCCGCCACAATCAATAAATCCCCGGTGCCGAATCCCTCCGGCACGTAGGCGGAATAGTCCAGCCGCTGCTCGATCAAGACAACTGGGTCTTTACATTCCTGCCTTGCAAGCTCCACCTGCTCCATCGCAAAGGACACATACCCGTCCGTGCATTCCTCCATCTCGTCACACTGGTAATCCGACACCGGGCGTTTTGACCGCCTTTTCAATGCTTTTTTCAGCTTATGCTCCGCCAGGGCATGGGCGGCGGTGCCTTCCTCGGCATAGACGCTGCCGCCCGCTTCATCATTAAACTGTTCCTCCAATCGTGCGGAAGGCGTGCAGGAGAGCCACCGCTTGGAGGAAGATGCGGAAAGCAATGCGTGTCTGCCCATCACAGCACCTGCGCTTCCTGCATCAGCGCCGGGTAGTCCTCTGGCTTCACCGCCGAAAGTTTCGCCGCGCCGTACTTCTGCAACAGTTCCTTGATCTCCTTCGACTTTCCCTCCTGCGTTTTCTGCGCCATCAGAGCGCGGATGCCCTCCAGCGTGGCGGGCTGCTCCTGTGCTACATCCTGCTTCTGTGCTTTTTCCGTAGCTGACGGCTGTACTTTCACAGCCTTATCCTTTGTGCCTCCCTCCGCTTTGGCAAGGCCGCGCAGACCTTCCGCAACGATAGAGAAACCTTCCGCAATCCTTAACAATTCACTTCCCATTTACATTCCCTCCGTTTCCTTGAATATGATTTTCTTTCCCTGCTCTGTGGCAGATGCAATCTCCGCCGCCATCCCTTCGGTGGTTTCCCCGAACACCCACACCTCGTCACAGAGGGCGAGCAGTTCCATCCCCATAGCGATGCCGAGCCGCCGCTCCTCCTCTATCCCCTCATTCAGAAACTGAGGAAATAAGAGGTGCGGCGCGATGGGAAGAAATCCCTGCTCACACGCCATGCGGCTGTAGGCAGCCGCTTTCCTTGCATTCCCTTCCATGTCGCCGCGGAAGGGGCTGCAGATAAAAACCTTCTTACGCATCAGCGCCTCCATCCTTTCTTCATTTTCCTGTCATGCGCCGCTTTCGCGGCTTCGTAGGCTTCCACTTCCTTCTCGATCTGCATCAGCTTGGCGGCGAGGCTTTTCGCCACGATGCTGATCGCCTGCAAGATGCCGATAAGCTCCTGTGACTTTTCCATAGGCTCCGTTCCTCCTTTCCTGCCGTTTTGGAAGGCTCCTGAAATTTACCCTCCTACCTTTCGTAATGACACTTTTTGAAAATGTGACGAAGTAAAACGGGTACTTTTTTCAGAACCGTTCGACAGTAATATCCTTTTTTGTCGGAATGTGGCAAATATCAAACATCCATCCCTCTTTCCCGGAAAAATGCGCGGAGTTTCTCCAACACCACCGTTTTCTTTGAGGACACGGTTGTCCGGGGCTGACCATGCTTTTTCGCAAACTCGCTGACCTGCATTTCCTCCCCAAACACTTTCATGGCAAGCTCCCTCTCTTCCGGCAGGAGGGAATCCATCGCATCCGCAAGCACTCCGAGCAACAGCTTTTTCTCCACCAGTTCGTCCACGCCCGGCAGCTCCATGTCCGGTATGCCGACTTCCTCTGAGGCGTTATCCCTCCATGCCTCATATGACTCTTCCGTATAGCCGTTCTGCTCCATAGCCTGCCGGTTCCTCTGCTCATGCTTTTTCTGCTGCCACCACGGCCTGTAATATCTCTGGTATTCCTCTTCCGTAACATCCAGTGTGAATTCTTCGTTTCCAGATTTGATTGTGATTTTCCTAAAAGACATAAAGCGTTCCTTCCTTTACGCCTTCGTAAAGTTAGGAACGCTCTCATTCAGATGTGGGACTGGCTTTGAAAAAAAGGCAAAAAATGGCCCTGAGAAAGCTCTTTGTAAGAAATCTAAAATAATTCACTAGCTTTACTCCGGCCATTCGTGACTCGACACAATGCGGTCCCACTCGCTCGGTACATATTCAGTTATCCGGCATAGCTGACCTGCCAAGCCGCACAATGGCAATTTCCAAAAA
>Ga0137309_102124_pt1 | contig 12369 bp, 7 predicted proteins | sample NAcewiD2O_June_FD_97179 | JGI IMG/M metagenome (GOLD analysis project Ga0137309, IMG submission 97179) | Mouse cecal microbial communities from Vienna, Austria - N-Acetylneuraminic amended D2O_June | ecosystem: Host-associated > Mammals > Digestive system > Large intestine > Cecum | place...
CTATGAAAAAGTCCGTCATGCTGTGGCGGAGAGCGGGATTTCGCTGGAGCCGGACCACATAAACGGTTTGTTTCTGAATATTCAGTACAGTGCCGGGCAGCTTAGCTGCACAACAGGAACTTCTATGAGCGCCTTTTCTCTGGATAAATCTCTGGACCAGATGTGGGATCGGATGGTGCTGCATTTTTTTCAAGAAAATGATATAGACTATGAGGAAAGCTTCTGAAAAGAAGTTTCTTTTAGTCCGGAGGGATTCATGTTATACTGTAAAAGATTCAAGATGAAATTTATAGATGTGAGATAAAAGGAGAAAGAACATGTGGACATGTCCCAAATGCGGCCGCGCGTTTAAAAAGAGGAATCAGAGTCATTACTGTGGAAAGGCGCCGGAGAACATTGATGAGTATATAGCGGCACAGACAGAGGAGGCGCAGCATTATCTGAATGAGATACGAAATGTTATCCGCGAAGCACTGCCGGAGGCAGAAGAGCGGATTTCCTGGAGTATGCCCACGTTTTGGAAAGAGCACAATATCATTCAGTTTGCTGCCCATAAAAAGCACATCGGCCTGTATGCGGGGACTGAGGCGGTTGTAGAGTATGCCCGGCAGCTCAAAGATTATAAGACGAGTAAAGGGACTATACAGTTTTTGTATCACAAACCTATTCCCTTGGAGCTGATTGGGGAGATTGCAAAGTGGTGTTATGACACGGGAAACCATCCGTGAGTGTTTTGCATTCAGCCCGGATGATGAGGCCGCAAAACTGAAGAAAATGGATGAGATATTGAGAAAAACAGGATAAACAGTAAGAAGGGCGGTACAGTTGTGTTTCAAAAAATAAGCCATGATGAAATTCCGCCAAGGAGACGGCTGAGACGGGCGGCAGCCTGGACTGCATTGGCAGCGGCATTTGGCGGGTGTGGTGTGGCAATAGCAGGCTGCGGCGGGGCAGAAGATACTGTGGCGTTATCGGGCGGCCAGCCGGCCCTGGAGCATCAAGACAGTGGTACAAGTACACAGTCTGAACAGGCAGTGGACTTTGACCATGAGCTGGATTCCTACCAGCCTTTGAAAAATACATATAATTTTTACTTTACATATAAAATGGTGCATCCATGGTGGGATGCCGTTGCTCTGGGGCTGGAGGATGCTGCAGAGCAGTATGCTGACAGGGGAGTTGTAATCAAGTATGAATATCTGGCACCCAATGACGTCTCTGCCCAGGATCAGATCCAGCGTTTGTCAGAGGCGTCTTCAAGAGGTTTTGACGTGATCGGTGTGGATGTGGCAGATGTGGAGATTGTCGCGCCTGTGGTGAATGAACTTATCAGAGATGGGCACAAGGTTATGACGTTTTCCAGTTCTGACGCATCAAAAGAAGATGGCTGTGAACGGATTGCCTATGTGGGCAATACCCATAACCGGGAGGATGGGGCAGACCTTACAGAGGCCCTGTGTGAGAAACTTCAGTATGTGGGAAAGACAGCTGTACTGGTGGGGACAAAAGGAGCACCCTGCCATGAAGAAAGAGCCCTTGGCGTTCAGGATGTGATTGAGAAGTATCCGGGCATGTCAGTGGTAGAGACTGCTTACGATGGGGACTCTGTGGAAAATGCGTATGGGCTTACCCAGGATATTTTGGAACGCCACAGCGACCTTGACGGTATTATCTGCTGTAATATGAGCAATCCGGTTGGAGCTGCAAGAGCCGTGATAGAGGCAGGGCGCCAGGAGGACATTGTGATTGTGGGGATGGACCATGACCAGGAGGCGCTTCAATATCTCAGAGATGGGATTATTTACGCTCTGGGCGTGCAGGATTGTTATTCCATCGGCTTTGACACCGTTCAGGTGGCTGTCAAGATAGCAGACGGGTGTCTTCCGGGGGATGAGTATCCGGAGAAAACACAGGAGATCACTACCATAATTTACCAGGAGGGGGCTGCGGCAATGCTTCAGACCCTTTACGGTGAAATTGAATAAAACAGCGGGAGAAGAAGATGGAGCAGTCACAGTATAATAGTATCAATGAAAAGCAGAAAAAGCAGACAGCGGCTTCTGCCATTTGGGGAGCACTGATTATTGCAGCCATTCTTCTCATCACAACGGTCTGGGTATCCAACAGTGCCAGGCTGGGAACAAGCCGGGCAGTGAATAAAGTCAGTGAATTCTATCTGGAGGAACTGGCTGGCCGGAGGGCCGGGGTGGTTGCAGAGGAGCTGAAGAATAACTTTGCACAGATGGAACATTCACTTCAGGTGCTGGAAGAATCTGATTTGGAATCTCAGGAGGCACTGCGAGGTTTCCTTGGAAAAGTGAAACGGCTTTGCGATGTGGATAAATTTGCGCTGGTAGATGAAAATGGAGTGGTTTATACAGAACACAGCACCACTTCCGGACTGAGCAGATATTCTTTCCTTTCTGAGAAACTGACAAAACCGGTGATTAACACCTCCAATCTCTATGGAGCCAGGAAGCAGGTGATTCTGGCGGTTCCTGTGAAAGATATTTTTTTCCAGGGGGCTCAGATGACGGCGTGCTTTATCCAGATTAATATTGACGAAATGCTGAGTTCTCTCACATTACAGACCAGTGATAATGAGACTTACTGCAATTTATATTATCAAAATGGTACGGCGCTGACCAATGATGATTTTGGATATCTCCAGGCAGGGAGCAATCTTTTAACATCCCTGAGGGAGGCGGATATTGGTGAGGGATTCAGCTATGAACAGATAGAAAAGGATTTTACGGACGGCAGGTCCGGGCAGGTGTCCTTTAGCCATCAAGGGCTTCAGGAGGATCTCTGCTATGTCCCGGTGGAGGGAACAAACTGGATGCTGACAATCCTGATTCAGGATAGTGTGATCAGCAGCCAGATCAGCTCCATTAGTTCCAAAATGATGAGCCATAGCGCCATTCAGATTATCGTTACCGTGATTACCATGAGCGTGGTGTTTTTCGCGCTGATTGTCCAGGACAGGAAGAATGCAAAACTTCTTCTGGAACAGGAAAAGGCAGATGGAAACAGAATCAGGGACGCCTATATGCAGATTGAGCGGCAGCAGGCGGCTATGAAAAATATTCAGGCTGCCATAGGGTCCGGGCCATGGAGTATGGAATTTAATGAGAATGCAGAGATGGTATCTTGTACATGGACTGATGTATTCCGGAGGATGCTGGGATATGAAAGCGAGGAGGACTTTCCTAATCAGCTGGAATCCTGGTCAGATTTGCTGCATGAGGAAGACCGGGAACGGGTGCTGAGTGAATACTGGGCTACAGTGAGAGATTATACAGATGAAAAGACTTATGATGTGGAATATCGTGTGATGACGAAAAATGCAGGATGGAGATGGTTTCATGCGGCGGGGAGGCTGTCCAGGCGACAAGACGGATCGCCGGTGACTTTTGTGGGGCTTTTCATGGATATTGACGATGAGAAGAGGATGGAGGCCCAGCTGAAGCAGCAGAAGATAGAACTGGAGGATGCACTGGCGGCGGCTCAGCATGCCAATCGGGCAAAGACTACATTTCTCAACAATATGTCCCACGATATCCGGACGCCTATGAATGCCATCATCGGCTTTACATCCCTTGCGGCGGCTCACATTGATAACGTGGAACAGGTGCAGGATTATCTGTCCAAGATCACCACGTCCAGCAATCATCTGCTCAGCCTGATTAATGATGTGCTGGATATGAGCCGCATCGAGAGCGGAAAGGTAAAGATTGAGGAGAAGGAAGCTTCTCTTCCGGAGATTATGCATGACCTGAAGACCATTGTACAGGCGGACATTACATCTAAGCAGCTGGAATTCTATATTGATACAGCGGATGTGATCCACGAGAATGTACTGTGCGATAAACTGAGATTGAATCAGGTTCTGCTGAATCTGCTCAGCAATGCCATGAAGTTTACAAAACCCGGCGGCATTGTCAGCGTCTGTGTCCGGCAGAAAGGAAGTGCGCCAAAAGGCTGTGCTTCCTATGAATTCCAGGTGAAGGATACGGGAATCGGGATGAGCCGGGAGTTCTTAGAGCATGTGTTTGAGCCTTTTGAGCGGGAGAGAACCAGCACAGTCAGCGGAATCCAGGGCACAGGGCTTGGTATGGCAATTACTAAGAATATAGTGGATATGATGGGAGGTTCGATTTTCGTTGAGAGTGAAGTGGGAAAGGGAACGTCCTTTACTGTATCCTTGCAGTTTAAGACCTGTTCCGGTCCTGTAAGGCGGGAGGTGATCCCAGAGCTGAAAGGGCTTCGGGCGCTGGTGGCTGATGATGATTTTAATACCTGTTCCAGTGTGACGAAGATGCTTTCCACTATCGGCATGAGGCCTGACTGGACCACTTCCGGTAAGGAGACCGTGCTTCGGGCCAGGCTGGCCAAGGAGCAGAATGATGAGTACGCTGTCTATATGATAGACTGGCTGATGCCGGATATGAACGGAGTCGAGGTGGTCAGACGCATCCGCAAGGTGATTGCAGATGACACACCTATTATTATTCTGACTGCCTATGACTGGTCAGACATTGAGGAGGAGGCAAAAAAGGCAGGCGTTACCGCTTTCTGCGCTAAGCCGGTCTTTTTATCAGAACTCAGAAAGATTCTGGAGGAACCGTTTACAGTGCACAGCACAGCCAGTGACATTCCGGAAGATGATATTATTTTCGAGGGAAAAAGAATTCTTCTGGTGGAGGACAATGAGCTCAATCAGGAAATTGCAGTGGAGATTCTGCAGGAAGCGGGATTTCAGGTGGAGACAGCTGATGACGGCGCGGCTGCTGTGGACAAGCTGAAAAAGGCCGTACCTGGGCAGTACGACCTGGTGCTGATGGATATCCAGATGCCCGTTATGAATGGCTACGAGGCAGCCGAACAAATCCGGAAATTAGAACATACGGAAATTTCAAATATTCCGATTATAGCCATGACGGCCAATGCCTTTGAGGAGGATAAAAAACAGGCGCTGGATGCAGGCATGGATGGACATATAGCCAAACCCATTGATATTCCGGAGCTGATGGAAATGCTGAGGAATGTCCTGAAAAATGCGTAACATAAAAGAGAACCAGTATCGTCAGGGAGACTGGTTCTCTTTTCTCATAAACTGTTAAGGATTAAAGCAGCCCCTGAGATCATCAGCATGATAATCACACACTTTCTGATAGCTTTTTCGTCCAGTATTCGGCTGCTCAGCATACCAAGTGCCAGTCCGGCCAGCATAAACGGCAGGAGAGCGGCGGCCTGTTTCAGCAGGTCAAAGGTCAGGATGCCCCACCAGGCATATAGAAACATGCGCAGGGTGTTTTCCACCAGGAAGACCATGCAGATATTGGCTTTGAACGAACTGGTGTTATCAGTAACTCTGTTCAGATATGCCCCCAGCAGAGCACCGATTCCATACAGGCCACACAGAAGTCCGGAGAGGATGCCTATGGTGATTAAAACTGCCCTGGATGATTTCGTTTTTTGGGGATGCAGTTCCCGTATGAGCATTTCCAGGCCGATGAAAATGATGATGATACCGAAGATGATCTTGATGATATCAGTATCGGCGTTTTTCAAAAATAAAATGCCGGGAATGCTGCCTGCGGCCACCATGCAGGCCAGGGGCAGGCAGATGTTCCATTGGATGGACCGGCGCTCTTTCCATGCCAGGATTATATTGGAGGGATACCCCAGAATCAATTCCACTGGGGAAATATTTACGTTGGCCGTGTGAAAGCTTAATATGGTTGTGAACACTAACGTGTTGGCAAAGCCGCATAAGCCTTTGATAAAAAAGGCGCAGAGTGACGCTGTTATCCACCAGAGCATTTTGGACTCCTTTTTGTGACGCTGATTTTGACAATAATACTATGATTATATCACTGGAGGGCAGGTTTGGAAAGTGCTGGGAAAACTTTCCGTAATCTTTCGCAATCATTCGTTTTCCTATTGCCGTTTTTCCCCAGGTTGATTATAATAAGTAGAACGGTTGAATGGTTGTTGAAAAGGAGAAGAACATGGCGAAACGAACAGACATACACAAAGTACTGATTATTGGTTCTGGTCCGATTATCATCGGGCAGGCATGTGAATTTGACTATTCGGGCACACAGGCGTGTAAGGCGCTGCGCAGTCTTGGCTATGAGATTGTGCTGGTGAATTCCAATCCCGCCACGATTATGACAGACCCGGAGATGGCGGATGTGACATATATTGAGCCTTTGAATGTGGAGAGGCTGGAGAGAATCATCAGGAAAGAGCGTCCCGATGCCCTGCTCCCCAACCTGGGCGGCCAGTCCGGACTGAATCTCTGCGCAGAGCTTCATAAAGCCGGGGTGCTGGAGAAGTATGGCGTGAAAGTGATCGGAGTCCAGGTGGATGCCATTGAGCGTGGAGAAGACCGTATTGAGTTTAAGAATGCAATGGACAAGCTGGGCATTGAGATGGCCCGCAGCGAGGTGGCCTACAGTGTGGAGGAAGCACTGGATATAGCCGGGCGCCTGGGGTATCCGGTGGTGCTGCGCCCTGCCTATACCATGGGCGGTGCAGGCGGCGGACTTGTCTACAATAAAGAGGAACTGAAAACCGTCTGCGCCCGTGGGCTTCAGGCCAGCCTGGTGGGGCAGGTGCTGGTGGAAGAATCCATCCTGGGATGGGAGGAACTGGAGCTGGAGGTGGTCAGAGATTCCGAGAACAATATGATCACAGTCTGCTTTATTGAAAATATTGATCCGCTGGGCGTGCACACAGGCGACTCTTTCTGTGCGGCCCCCATGCTGACCATTTCCGAGGAATGTCAGAAACGGCTTCAGGAGCAGGCTTACCGGATTGTGGAATCGGTACAGGTAATCGGGGGCACCAATGTACAGTTTGCCCATGACCCGGTGTCTGACCGGGTGGTGGTCATTGAGATTAATCCCAGGACATCCCGTTCTTCGGCACTGGCCTCCAAGGCTACAGGGTTTCCCATTGCGCTGGTATCGGCTATGCTGGCGGCAGGGCTCACATTGAAAGACATTCCCTGCGGTAAATACGGCACCCTGGACCGCTATGTGCCTGACGGGGATTATGTGGTGATCAAGTTCGCCCGCTGGGCTTTTGAGAAATTCAAAGGGGTGGAGGACAAGCTTGGGACACAGATGCGCGCCGTGGGCGAGGTTATGAGCATTGGAAAAACCTACAAAGAGGCTTTCCAGAAGGCCATCCGCAGTCTGGAGACCGGGCGTTACGGGCTGGGTCATGCCAAAAATTTTGATACTATGACAAAAGAAGAACTGCTGCGGCTGCTGATTACCCCTTCCAGCGAGCGTCATTTTGTCATGTATGAGGCTCTGAGAAAGGGTGCGTCTGTGGAGGAAATCTATGAGATTACCAAGGTAAAACGGTATTTCATTGAACAGATGAAAGAGCTGGTGGAGGAAGAGGAACAGATTCTGGCCTGCCGGGGCGGCGCTCTGCCGGACGAACTGCTCACAGCGGCCAAGAAAGACGGTTTCTCCGATAAATATCTCAGCCAGCTTCTGGAAGTTCCAGAGGAAGCCATCCGTAACCAGAGGACAAATCTGGGTGTGCAGGAAGCCTGGGAGGGGGTTCATGTGAGCGGAACCCAGGACAGTGCTTACTATTATTCCACTTACAATGCTCCGGATAAGAACCCGGTGTCGCAGGGAAAACCAAAGATTATGATTCTGGGCGGCGGTCCCAACCGTATCGGACAGGGAATTGAGTTTGACTACTGCTGTGTCCATGCCTCTCTGGCCCTGAAGAAGCTGGGATTCGAGACGATTATTGTAAACTGTAATCCGGAGACGGTATCCACAGACTATGATACTTCGGACAAACTGTATTTTGAGCCGCTGACCCTGGAGGATGTGCTGAGTATCTACAGAAAAGAGAAGCCTGTGGGCGTTATTGCCCAGTTTGGCGGCCAGACGCCGCTGAATCTGGCGGCAGACCTGGAGAAAAACGGGGTCCGCATTTTAGGGACTTCCCCGTCTGTCATTGATATGGCTGAAGACAGGGACAGCTTCCGGGCTATGATGGACAAGCTTCAGATTCCCATGCCTGAGTCAGGTATGGCGGCAGATGTGGCTGAGGCTCTTAAAATCGCGGAGAAAATTGGCTATCCGGTGATGGTACGGCCCTCCTATGTGCTGGGAGGCCGGGGCATGGAAGTGGTCTATGATGAAGAAAGCATGACCCAGTATATGAATGCCGCTGTGGGCGTGACCCCTGACCGTCCCATTCTCATCGACCGTTTCCTGAACCATGCCACAGAGTGCGAGGCCGATGCCATCAGCGACGGAACCCATGCCTTTGTGCCTGCGGTTATGGAGCACATAGAACTAGCGGGAGTGCATTCCGGAGATTCCGCCTGCATTATTCCTTCTGTACACATTTCTGAGGAGAATGTGAAGACCATCAAGGAATACACACGGAAAATTGCAGAGGAGATGCATGTGGAAGGGCTGATGAATATGCAGTACGCCATCGAGAACGGGCGTGTCTACGTGCTGGAGGCCAACCCGAGAGCGTCCCGCACGGTGCCCCTGGTATCGAAAGTCTGCAATATACGTATGGTTCCTCTGGCTACAGAGATTATTACCTCCCAGCTGACAGGCAGGCCGTCTCCCGTGCCGGAACTGAAAGAACAGAACATTCCCTATTACGGGGTGAAAGAGGCAGTGTTCCCCTTCAATATGTTCCAGGAAGTGGACCCGATTCTGGGGCCGGAGATGCGCTCCACAGGAGAAGTGCTGGGGTTGTCTGATTTTTACGGAGATGCCTTCTATAAGGCTCAGGAGGCGGCAGGCATGAAACTGCCTCTGAAGGGAAAGGTTTTGATTTCTGTGAACAGAAAAGACAAAGCGGAAGTGGCGGAAGTGGCAAAGCATTTCCATGAGTGCGGCTTTGAGATTGCCGCCACGGGAGCTACCTGTGAACTGATTAAGGAGGCAGGCATCCCGGCCCGTCTGGTGAAAAAGCTGTACGAGGGACGCCCCCATGTGCTGGATATGATTACCAATGGGGAGTTTGACCTGGTCATAAATTCACCGGTGGGCAAAGACAGCGTCAATGATGACAGTTATCTCAGAAAAGCGGCAGTAAAAGCGAGGGTTCCCTATATGACCACCATTGCTGCGGCCAGGGCAACAGCCAGCGGAATCTTTTATGTGCGGACCCACGAGAGCGGACAGGTAAGCTCACTGCAGGAACTGCATGGACAGATTCATGATAAATAGCCTGGGGCGTATGGTTGACATAAAGCAATTTTCAAACACGCTCTAGACAGACCCTGGATATCATTTTATTCAGCGGCAGGGAATCTGAAAAACAGGGTGGCTGTCACTGAGTATAGAAAAGGACTGTGGGAAAATGACGAATCTGCACCATATATGGTGTATTCATTTTCCCACAGTCCCTTTTGTTTCCTCAAATGCGGGGCGGTTGTTTACGAATCATTTTATAGTTTATCTTATAGTTATAATTGGTCCTTGGTGTAATAGCCGCTGTCCACAAGGACATCCTTATAATTTTTCAAGTCCACCATTTCCGTACCGCACAGATAAGAGGGGACTGCCTTGGTTCCGTTTTTATACTGCTTGTTGTCATTGGTCACAGGTTTCTGGCCCTGCATACAGTCCACAGCCATGTCAGCGCACTGCTGGGCCAGCTGGCGGGTATCACGGAACACAGACATTGCCTGATAGCCGCTTAATATGTCAGTGACAGCGGCCAGCTGGGCATCCTGCCCGGTTACCAGCGGCCAGTCATCCCCCTGGGTGTAAGATCTGTTCTCCAGGGCTGTGCGGACGCCATAAGCCAGGGTGTCTGAGGATGTACAGGCAATGTCCAGATGGCCGTCCAGATAATTGGCGTCCAGCAGGGCTTCGCAGTTTTTCTGGGAAGTCTCCTGAGATTCATAGAGAATGGCAGTGTCTTCGAATTTTGTCCGTCCGGATTTACACACCAGGGTACCGGCATCCAGATAAGGTTTTAAAACCTCCATGATTCCCTGATGGACCATTTTTGCGCTGTAATCCTGGGGGTCTCCCATAAAAAATTCAATGGTATAGGTCTTTGATTTGCCGTCGGAAGAAGTCTTTTCCAGGTTCTTTTCCTGGACAATATATTCTCCGATCTGCCTTCCAGCCTGCAGATTATCGAATCCTGCGTAATAGTCCACTGCGTCAGTGTCCATAATCAGGCGGTCATAAGAGATGACAGGAATTTCTTTTTCTTTCGCCTGTTCCAAAACTTCTGTCAAATCGGCAGAGGGAACCGGGGCCACAATGAGACAGTCCACGTCCTGTTCGATAAATTCCTTTAGCTGGCCAATCTGCTGTCTGGGGTCATCTTCCGCAAATTCCACCAGCACCTGGAAATGATTGTCTGTGAGCAGTGTATTCATCATTGCGGCGCCATTGATCCATTTCTCACTGGACTGGGACGGCATGGAGATGGCTGCTGTTTTTTGATTTTTCTTTACAGCTTCAGAATCCAGGATGCTTTTGTTTTCAGAGGATGTCTGGGTCTGGGAAACGGCATTGCCTGCCGGGATGCTTTCTTTGGCGCATCCAGCCAGTCCCAGCATCAGGGCAAAACAGAGCATCCAGCATTTGCGTTTTATTTTCATAGAAATCCCCTCCTAAAATTTACGGTACTATTTGATCAGCCGCTGTACCATGTATGTGTTCGCCTCCTGTTCCTGGCTGTCGTCCAGAGGCGGAAGTTTCAGAGAACCGTACTTTCGTTCCAATGCCTTTTGAATCAGATAATCGCACAGCTGGGGATTTTTCGGCAGCAGAGGACCGTGGAGATAAGTGCCTATTACATTTTTATAGATCACGCCCTCATAACCGCTTTCCCCATCATTTCCTGACCCGTACAGAACCTTTCCCAAAGGACGGTTATTGTTGATAAATGTTCTGCCTCCGTGGTTTTCAAATCCCACCACAGGCATGCTGCACAGAGGACTTTGAAGGACTATGTTGTCGATGAGCCTGTCCTTTCCCTGTTTGGTGTATAAATCCACCAGATTCAGTCCTTCGATGGTGCCCTCTCTGGTTTCATAATATTTTCCCAGCAGCTGGTATCCTCCGCACACGGCCAGGACAACTCCGTTATCCTCCACATATGTTTTAAAATCTGCCTGGATTTTCTTTAGTTTTCTGCAGACCAGAATCTGCTCCCGGTCAGAGCCGCCGCCTAAAAGGACAATATCCAGTTTTTTGAAATCTACCGTGTCTTCACTTTCGAATTCTATGGTGCTGGCACCGATTCCCCGCCACTGGCACCGTTTCATCAGGCAGGCGATATTGCCCCTGTCGCCGTATAAATTCAGCAGGTCCGGGTAGAGGTGCCCGATGGTCAGCTGCATAGTCTGGGTGTGCTGCTTCATGGCCTGATTTCCTCCAGTTTTTTCAGAATATTTCTGGTGCTGAACAGAGCAGTATAGTTCACCAGTACATACAGGTTTCCGCAGCCGTCTGTCAGCCTTGCCAGGATGGCATTTTCCACATCCCCTTCCAGATAAGACGGGATGTCCGCGTATTTCAGCCGCAGGCGCATATCCTGGCATCGGATGCCGCTGACAGTGATGGAGTGGATCTGTTCTGAGGCAAAACGGTCAAAATCCACATCCCACAGCCAAGACACATCAGTACCGTCTTGATCATTGTCATTGATGACGATAATCAGGTCCTTTTGGGTTTGGTCAGCCATGACAGCGGAGATATTCTGGTTAAAACCCGCCGGGTTTTTGGCAAGGTTCAATATAATTCCTGTGTTTTGAATGCGGAATTGTTCCATTCTGCCGTTTTCAGGATGGAAATCCTTCAGCATCCGGTTAAAATTTTTCAGGGTAAGCCCTGCGTGTTTTCCGGCGGCATAGGCGGCCAGAATGTTGTACACATTGTAAAATCCCCGGTAGTTGGCCACAATACGCTCTCTTCCCACGGCAAAGGAAAGCTGTCCCCCCACCTGTACCTCCCGGGCGTCGTAATCAATAGGGGGACGGGCAAAACTGCACTGGGGACAGGCATAATCCCCCAGCTGGCTGTAGTGGTAAAAACGGTATACCAGCCTGGCGCCGCATTTTCGGCAGAAGCGCCCTTCCCGCATCTCCTTGTCATCAGAAGCGTCGGTTACAGGTTCGCTGATGCCGTAAGTGATCCATGGGTTCTGGCATTCCATGGCCAGGCAGGCGGACAGGGCGTCGTCACCGTTGACAATGAGCTCCATATGGGGCGCGCTGCGGATGACTTCCTTTAAAATGTCCATGGTAATGTCGATCTCTCCGTATCGGTCCAGCTGGTCCCGGAACAGATTAGTCAGCACCATATAATCCGGGTGGAAACGGGGAAAAATGTG
>Ga0137309_102127_pt1 | contig 12363 bp, 15 predicted proteins | sample NAcewiD2O_June_FD_97179 | JGI IMG/M metagenome (GOLD analysis project Ga0137309, IMG submission 97179) | Mouse cecal microbial communities from Vienna, Austria - N-Acetylneuraminic amended D2O_June | ecosystem: Host-associated > Mammals > Digestive system > Large intestine > Cecum | place...
GAGGTTATTTGCTGTATGCGGAGCCGGCGGAGCGCAGGCGGTGCCGAAGAGTCGTCAAGGTGAAGCATGACAGGGAGGATATCGTGAGAGAGCTGGACTGCATCGTGGACGCCGGCGGAAGCGTCCTTGATGTGATCGTGGAGCATGAGATTTACGGCCGGCTTGTGGGCGGTCTGGTCATTCGCAGCCGGGCCGACGTGCGGAAATTCATGTGCAGGGTGGAAGAATACGGAACGAAGCCGCTGACGGACCTGACCCAGGGGATTCATTTCCACACGATAGAAGCCGAGCAGGAGGAGATATTGGAAGCCGTTGTCGAAGCGCTTGAGAAGGAAGGATTTCTGCTGCGGTAAACATGGATTGTCTTTTGGCTGTCACTTATGATACAATAGGACAGGTAAAAATGCCCATTCGACAGTATCTGAATTCGGGCCGGAGGTGATTTTTATGAATGAGACAAATGATGGCAGAAGAAAGAGAAAGATAAATTACATGCTGATGCTTTTCATGGACTCGAAGGAGGGGCGTATCCGCCAGATGGGGTTCGGACCAAGGCTGGTAGAGACGTCGATGGTCATCACGGTGGCGGTCATCGCCACGCTGGGGGTGATCTGTTACCGGGAGATGCGGCGGATCGAGGAGCTTACGGCACAGAACGAACAGCAGCGGCAGGAGATCGAAGCACTGAGCGAGGAGAACGGCAACCTGGTCTCCCTCAGGGAAGAGCTGATGAATAAGGTCACGATACTCAGTGATACGATCAACCAGAAGGTCGAGGAAGAGGAGGCGCTGGAACAGGAGATGGCGCAGGCCCATATGCCGGTGGGGTTCCCGATGTCCGCTTCGGCTTCTCTGGAGGAGGCGGAGGGAGAAAACCCGATGGTCAGGCTGACCGGCAGCGAGGGGAGCAGCGTGATCTCTTCCGCGGACGGCAGGATCGTCTCCATTACGACGGACAGCGCTTATCGCCACTGCATCAGGATAGACCATGGCAACGGTTATTTCAGTATCTACCGCAATGACGGCGACGTCATGAAAAAAGAGGGAGAGGATGTGGTCAGGGGAGAGATTCTGTATGTGATCGGAGAAGAGAACACGGAACTGGGATATCAGATCATGTACAACGAGAAATATATCGATCCGATGGATCTGATCAATATCGATGGCTGACCGGTAAGCGACCGCAAAAAAGAGCGCCTTATTATATAAGGCGCTCAAATATCATATTGTAACCATCATTTCCATAGTTGAGAGAGCGGTTGACACGGCTGATCGTCGCGGTGGATGCACCGGTCTTCTCGGCTATCTCGAGATAGGTCTTATGGCTTCTGAGCATGGCCGCCACCTCGAAGCGCTGGGACAGAGAGAGTAACTCATTGACAGTGCACAGGTCCTCGAAGAAAGAGTAGCATTCTTCTTTTGTTTTCAGACAAAGTATGGCATCAAACAACTGATCCACGGCATCTGCTTTTAGCTTTTTATTCATCGAAAAGGGCCTCCTGTATATCCGGATTGGCAGCGCGCATAAGTTAATTTCGTCTCGTGCTTTGATGCGTTAAAACTGCACTGCCGCTATGTATGAATATATCATAATGAGGGGTATTTGTAAATCTGAAAAAGGGATGGGCGGGCAGTAAAACGAATGGAACGGTAGAAAGACTAAAATGCTTGTCATGTAGTAATAAAAACTATATAATGAGATTTAGAACGCAGTTTTGCAGTACAGACAAAAAGAAAGGCGCAGGCTATGACGATTAACACGGAAGATTTGCTGAACAGCATACTGGAAAGCCTTGACAGGATCGAGTATATCAGGGCGGAAGATATCCCGGACATTGATCTTTATATGGATCAGGTCACTACCTTTATGGAATCCCATCTGAAGCATTCGACGAGAAACCCGCAGGAGGACAAGATACTGACCAAGACCATGATCAACAATTATGCGAAGAACGATCTGCTGCCGCCGCCTGTGAAGAAGAAATATTCGCGGGAACATGTGATGCTCCTTATCTTTATCTATTATTACAAAGGGATCTTGTCGATCAGCGACATACAGCAGCTGCTGCGGCCGATCACCGCCAAATTCTTTAACGCAGCAAAAGACTACAGCCTGGAGGATATCTACGAAGAGGCGTTCGGGCTTGAGCAGGATCAGATCGATATCCTGAAGGCCGATATTCTGGAGCGGTTTCGGAAGTCGGAACAGACTTTTCGGGATGCGCCGCAGGAGGATCTGAAATTTCTGCAGACTTTTGCCTTTATCTGTATGCTGAGCTTCGATGTCTATGTGAAGAAACTTTTGATCGAAAAGATGATAGACGGAATGCGCGGGCAGGAGACGGGCCGGGGTGAGAAGCGGCAGAAGAACCGGACGACAGAGGAATAAAGCTAAAGGAGAATCCGCTGCGGCAGGAAAAGCCGGACGGGGAGCATGGCGGCTGCATATGCCGGCAGGCAGCGGGAGGAAAGAGATGGACATTCAGGAGTATATCGTGTTCTGTATGGAACTGGTGGGGACGATCGCTTTCGCGGCTTCCGGCGCCATGGTGGGCATTGACCGCAGGATGGATGTTTTCGGCGTATGTGTGCTGGGTGTGGTCACCGCAGTGGGCGGCGGGATGGTCAGAGACGTGATCCTGGGCAATATCCCGGGCGCGCTGGTGCGGCCTGTCTATGTGGCGGTTGCGGTAGCGGCTGCCCTGTTGGTATTTCTGGTACTGTATTTTAAAAAGGGTCTGCTGCAGGGGAAGACGGGCCTGCTGTACGACAGGGTGATGTTAGTGATGGACTCGGTGGGGCTTGGGATCTTTACCGCCATGGGCGTGATGACCGGCATCAGGAACGGGTATCTTGACAATACTTTTCTGCTGGTGTTTGTCGGCACGCTTACCGGTGTGGGCGGCGGCCTTCTGCGGGATATGATGGCGGGTGTGCCGCCTTATATTTTTGTCAAGCATATCTATGCCTGTGCTTCCGTGGTGGGAGCCCTCGGCTGTGTGTGGAGCTATCGCAGCTTCGGGCAGATCCCGGCGGTAGTGTTGTCGTCTGCGCTCGTCATAGCGATCAGATTTCTGGCAGCATACTATCACTGGAACCTGCCGCATATGAAGCAGGATGTGTCGTTGTGATGTTTTTTGCCGTTTGGTTTATCGGGTTATCTGCAGTTTGTCAGGGCGCGGCTTTCTGTGCAAAGGTGGTATCCACCAGATCGGCATAGGGGACGCGCTCATCCAGTTCTCCGGCTTCCTCCAGAATATTCTGCAGGAGTGTAAAGCTGTCTTCCTCGAAGATCAGGTCTTCCTTCCAGGTGTCCTGTTCGGCATAACGCTCCACGATGGTAGTGATGGTCTCCAGGTCTGTGCCCTCGAACTGCGGCGCGATCACTTCGGCGATCTCTGCAGGAGAATGGGTCTGGACAAAGTCCATGCCTTTTTGCAGGGCGTTGGTGAAGGACTGGATAATCTCCGGATTCTTCTCGAGGTAGCTCTTTTTGGCAGAAAAGGCAGTGTAAGGGACATAGCCGGAATCCTTGCCCAGAGAGGCCACCACATGGCCGTCGCCCTTGGCTTCCAGAGAAGTCGCATGGGGTTCAAATTCGACTGTGTGAGTTTTTTACTACGCCAAATTTGACAGAAAATTAAAACCACATATTTTATGGGTCTCTTTGTCAATCTGTATATCCTTGATCGTGCTCTTCCAGAAGGCTTGTTTATGGTTTTTATCCAGCTTAAGGTATAAATCCTGCCAGTTGCCGCTAAAAGCCCGTATAACGTCCCTGTAGCTTTCCGGAGATGGTACTTTAATGGTTTCTGATTCGGAAAGTTTCTTTTCCAGTATCTCATATTGTTCATCATAATAGCGTTCTGTGATACGTCCCTTTTGGAATAAAATATTGAGACGATCCATCTCAGTACGTAACGCGTCGGAATCGTCAACCTTGTATGTGCGATGATGTTGATTAAATTCTATATTGGCAAGCTCCTGATCTAAGCGATCAGACACGTGGGTCAGCATATATTCTTCAATTTTATGTTCCGAGAGGTGTGCACAGCTGTGACGTCCAAATTTATTTCCGCATCTGTATTTTATATAGATGCTTTCACCGCCATTTTTTAATTTTTGCTTTTTACGATAGCCGGTGTAATTATTTCCACACCATGGGCATTTTATCAGACTGCTGAATATGTACGGTTCGTAGTTTCCGACAGTATATGTCTTACTGACGGAAACCTGCCGGATCTTCGCCCATTGATCCAAAGTAATGTAAGGCTCGCAGTAATTCAGATTATCTTTATCTTTTCCCGCGTATGTTTCGTTTTTAAAGAGACGGTCTACTTTATTATGGCTGGGGGCATCATCTCCGTATTTGGCTTTCAGGTAATAAAATGTAGAACGGATAGAATAGCAGGTAAAATAATGATTGTAAGCATCTTCAATGATGTGCTTCACGGCGTCATCTTTTACAAGCCGGTTATTAACAACCCTGTAGCCATAACATGCACATCTGCCGCTTGTGACTTCCCCGATCGAGCGTTTGTAGTCCAGGACTGCTTTGATACGTTCAGAGGTACGGTCGCACTCTGCCTGGTTGACCGAGAGCATGATATTGATGACCATCTGGCCGTTAGCGGTGGAAGAGTCGTAGTTCTCATAGATGGTCTTCCAATGGCAGTTGTGGGTCTGCAGAATCTCTTCTGTGATATTATAATCCTTGATGTTGCGGAACCAGCGGTCCAGTTTTGTTACGAGGATCATATCGATCTTATCGCGTTTTACATCCTCCAGCAGGAGCAGAAGTCCGCGGCGGTGCTTCATTGGCTTTCGCGCGGAAATACCTTCATCCGCATAGCATCCGACAATAGTGTAGTTGTTTTTCTCGGCAAATTCTGTCAGGGCTTTTTTCTGCGCCGGTAAGGACAGGCCGTTGAGATGCTGTTCTTCCGTGGAAACACGTATGTAGATTGCGCACCGTGGTATTTTTGACATTGTATCTTCCTCCGTTATATCTTATGGATTTTGGGGTATAAAAATAACAGCCAGCGTAAAATACGCTTGCGGGCTGCTCCCGAAGATGGTAAAATATTTTTTGTTCAAGGTATCATCTTCGGATGTATCTATTTAAAGCCGTTCCTGTTAGTGCAGGGGCGGTTTTTGTTTATTTTATATAATCGGTTTATTCGGTCAGATTACAGTTTCTGTTTCTGAAATGGCATGATATAATTTTTATGTTGTCATACCCAATCCGGCAACGGAAAGGGGTGGACATGTGGAAATTCTGATTTCTTTTTTAATCGCCGTTATGGCTGGTGTAGCTTGCCACTACATCATCAAGTGGTTAGATGGCGATGACAATGACAACTAGCCCAAAATGAAAACCCCGGAGTAGCCGCTCCGGGGTTTTCGCTCGTGAACACGTGGATTCACTGACTTCTTAATTGCCTATCGGCATTATAGCATATGCGGATTGGCTTTGCAATATCCCCGGGAAAGGTGGAAAGGTTAAACATATATATTTCCATCATAATATTTTAGAGATGCATATGCTTAAATCCTCATATATGCAAGCAGGAACATCATCTTCAAATGTATATTGGTTCGATTTTTTTCCTTCTTCCAGATCATAAACCATGATGGAATTCTTTTGCGGGTTTATGATCCAGTATTCCCTGACACCAGATGTGCGGTACTTGAACAATTTGATTCCATAATCATTTTGAGGATTAGAAGGGGAAGTGACTTCTATTATCCAGTCTGGCGCACCATTGCAGCCTTTTTCATCCAGTTTATCTTTATCGCAGATTACTGAAATATCCGGTTCAACATAATTCCGGTCATCTTTGTTTAAAAATACTGCAAATGGGGCGAGGAATACTTCACAGCTGCCATCGTTTTTGTCGATGTAGTCTGAAATTTTTCTGGCAACGGTGTATGAAATGCGCTGATGGATTGTAGTCGGCGGCGCCATCATATACATTTGGCCGTCGATCAGCTCCGCCCGCTGCCCGTCTGGAAGGGCGTAGATATCCTCGATCGTATAAATTTTTTCCTTTGCAAAATCCATAGGTGGTTCCTCGCTTTCCCTAAATTTTGTTAAAGCGTCATAAGAGCCGGATTCAAGAACCAGTCCGGGTATATCGTTACTGGTTGCCGATCCATACGCACGCTTCATCGTCCCATGTAAAAGTTATGACATATTCCATGATGTCTATCTCCCTGCGAATTCTGCTAAACAGTGAGTATTCATTGCTGGGTCCCTCTGGGTTTTATTTGTACATAAAAATAGCCTTATCCTGTAGCCAAAAATTTGTTTCATATTCAATCTTGATATTTTCCGCATTTTGAGGGACCTCAAAAACAACGATTCCACCCATCTTTCTACCAGGAGATAAATTAGCAATAGATGTCATTGCATTGTCAGCGGTACACATAGAATTTCTAGCCTCGTATCCGTCGGCATAGCAATCAAAGTCATAAAATCCGACGGAAGTGTCTGTAACTCCTATGTTTTCAAATTCGAATTCAAAATAGATGAGCTTATTATTATCACCAGCCTCTATAAACATATTATCGTCTATATAGTCGCCGCATGAAAGATATGATAATCTAATTTTTTTGGTCTCAAGTACATCACCAACGTAAAAAATATTGTTTGGTTTGTCGTTATTTTCGTCTGAGGTTTCTATCTTTTCTTCCTTTATTCCTTCGGGACTATCTTCTTAGTTTCATAAATAATCTCCTTTCTCTAGTATTTCAGCATGGCGGTGCTGATAGGGAGATTATATCAGAAGAGAGAGACAGGATACAAGTCGATTGAATATTTTTGGAGTAGAGGGAGGTGAGAGAGTGAAAGAATTAAAGCCAACATCTGTCATAATGAGCATTATTGCATCTGTGATTACCGTGCTTTTGTGTAAACACTTTATTGGATAGCCACACAAAAAATATGTAATTAATGACGTGATAACAGCAACTATCGCTGGAACAAAAATATCGCTAATAAAGCATTGAATCCTGTATTCTCTGTAGAATCGGCCTTGCGTTGTAATTTCACAATGTAAAGATGAAAAATCTAAATTTGCAGTAACTGATTTTAAATAACCTTTACTTTCAAGAGATTCCATAGCACATAATATTTCGTCACCTGAATAGGGATAGAAATCTTTGGCCTCATAGTTTGCTTTTTTAGGTAGTTTAGATAGTTTCTTTAAAACGAATCTTTCTATTTTTTGTAACATAGGATTCTCCTTTGTGCTTGATAAGGAAATTATACCAAAGGCTGAGGCTAAAATGCAACATATGTTGGCAGAGAGGGGGTGAGAGAGATAACGGTATTTGATTTAGTAAAGCATCTGGAATTAGATAACTTTTGCGATCTGATATTTGGGGCTGTGAATGATATCGGCACGCAGGAAGGACTTAAGGCAGCCCTACAGACAGAGATAACTAAAGAGGAACTGCAGCGGATCAATGCTGCAGCCCTGCGGGAAGCAGATGAATTCAGATCGATGTGCCGGCCGATTATTTCTTACTATGAAAGTCTTCGACTTTCACAGCATGGATGGCCATGCGGCCCGCCCGACGGCAGGCTGAGCATGATGTAAGTTTACTTGGAAAAGTATTGCGATCCATACACGGAAGTACATATTTCAATGGATGAAATAAAAGTCACCTCGATTGAGTGTGGGATACCAGTAAAAGCAAAAGACGGCTAACTATAAATGATTAGCCGCCAGAGTTTCTAAACAGGATTGTAAGGGTGAATCTTATCGAGTCTTGATAACGCAGAACCAAGAGACGGTTCTTTTAAAAAATTCTGATATTCAGACTGGGAAACACCATGATATTGATACACAGCACCATTATGGAATTGTACTTCCATCGTATTATTTTCCCATCCTATGTTTGCAATCCTGCTTGAACTTACTGAGTGTCTTTGCATGGGGATTTTCTCCTTTCTTCTGTACTCGGGTATGCCAGTACCCTGTAGTTTGATTATAAAAGAGGAAGGGTGGAGATGCAAGGAAGTATCAAGGAATGAGGAAACAAGTACAACCAGTAAGGCATAGTATTTGACAGAAAGGTGGTGGTCTGGTGCAGGAATTTGATATGGAAGTAACAGATGAACGCTTTAATTACATGAAGAATCTGCTGGTCATGCTGTATGCAGACCAGATCGGAATGGATGTCAAGAGTATCAGCGTAAAACCAGCAGATAAAGAGCCGGCGTAAGCCGAGTATAAGGATGCGTTGGGTAAAGTCGACGGTGCATTCAGCCTGGAACTGCTGAAACAGGCGCCATTCCTGGATGACCTGGTAACACAGGGTGAAGATGGGATAAGACAGATCTGGCATGATGCTAAGGAAATGGGTAATTTAGAATATATGGAGTAGTAAAAAGTTTATACTACTGTAAAATCAGCCTGGCCGCCGGAAAAGGCTGCTGCGGTGGAACCGAAGTCGATGCTCTGGTCGATGGCCAGATCTGCCGCCGGGTCGATGCCGTTTTTCTTTAAGATGTATTCGAATACCATTTCCGGCATACCGCCAGTCTGCCCCAGCATGAGGAACCTGTTTTCCACATCGTGCAATTTCTCCCTGGAAGCCACGATTCTGTATGGAGCATGGTAGATTTCCGTCTTTTCCACCAGCCCCAGGTCAAGCAGATGCTCCATGTAGGCAGCGAACTTCTTCCTGTGCATGGGATACCCCATAGCTTTCAGGCTCTCCGCCAGGAATTTTACAGAGGTAAAACCTGTCTCGTCCTTCTTAAGAAGCCGGATCGTCTCTATCATCATGGTGAGCTTCGGATTTTCCTTATCGGCTTTGAAATCGCAGGCCGCCAGATTGCCGAGACCGTGTTTCAAATAGATGTCAACATTTCCGTCTTTGTCTACAATGACTTTTTCTACGAGTACCTCGATGTCCGTCCGGGTCAGATTTTTTTGCTCCAGCACTTCATCCAGAATATCCAGTGCGGTTTGAAGGCCCGGTTTGGTTGCCACAGCGGGGATATGAGGCTCCTTCGTCAAATCTTGCAGTGTTTTTTCAATGGCAGAGATACGCTCCATCTTTTCTGTCTGTAGAGAGGCGTATGTTTCATTGATAATTTCAGACATTCCCGGATTTGCCGTGAGTTCCTGTACCTTTTGGGTAATCAGTGTTTTCAGCTCTTTCTTGATTCTTTCCAGCTCGTTTACCAGTCTCTGCCGGCCGTCGTCTGCGGAGTAAGTGGGAGTCTTTAAGTTTGACAGGTCGAAATTCTGTATGATGTCTGCCAGAGAGTCACGGCAAAGGGTGAGATATTTAACCAAAGTGTCCGTCAGGGTTTCTTCTGTCACCAGATGGGCATGTTCACAAAACTGCTTCCCCTTTTTGTTGTAGGTGCCGCACACATAATATTTCCCACGGTTCGGGCGGTTGATTGCGGTCAGCTTCATGCCGCAGTCTTTACAGTACAGACACCCGGAAAAAAGATTGACATGTTTTCTCTGGCCCCGGTACTGGCTGTGATGGCGGCTGTCTTTCACCTCATAGAGAAGTTTCATGGTATCGTCATCAAATATTTTCGGGTGGTGGTTGGGGAAAACATATTGCCGGTCTTTGGAAATCTTTTTATCTTTGCCGTTGATGGTCATTCTTTCTCTTTTGTGGGTTCGCAGTACCCCGTTATGATAATCGTTAAAGAGCGTATCTTTTACCATGCCGTAGCTCCACATATGGGTGACTTTCCGGTGATAGGGCAGGCCCAGGGCCTCGTAGCGTTCCTTTTGCAGCATGGTAGGCGTGGGGACGCCCCGGTCTGAAAGTATTTCCGCAATTTTTCGTATGCCGTTTCCTTCCAGATAGAGGTCTTTTTCAAGGTTCAGGATAGCGGCGGCTTCTTCATCAATTAAAACCATCTGCTTATTCAGCGGGTGTCTTGTGTAACCGAATGGGGGAGCACATTTTAAAGTGCCGTTTTCCTGCTCCATTTTCTTGATTCGTTTTACCTTCCGGCTTGTGTTCTTCACATGGCGCTCATTATCCCATGTTTTGATTCCGATAATATCATCATCAGAGTAGAGGGAATCATAATTGTCATCAATCAGGATGACACGCTTTCCCTGTTCTTCCATTTCTTCGAGAAAAAGCAGTACCTTCGCATTGTGCCGTCCGATTCGTGAAAGGTCTTTCGCCACGATTACATCTATGGAGCCGAGATTCGCCATCATGTTCTGAAACTGGGGACGGTTGAAGGAATAACCGGAAATGCCGTCGTCCTCATAGATATGGCGCACGATCATGTTGTTTTCTTCTGCGTATTTCCGGATAATCAGTTTCTGGTTTTCGATAGAGGAATAATTTCTCTTGTTATCGTCTCTGGAGAGGCGGACATAACCGTCTATCATTGTGGGAGTATGAATTGCTGTCATCATAAAAATCGTCCTTTTGATTTTGTTTACTATACCTGCATTTTTAATGCAGGCTGGGTAATTGTGTTGTTGGCTGTTAATGAAAATGATTGCGGACTACATCCTGCAGTCCCTGTTCCATTGTCTGGTCGCCCTCTATTATGGTAACGACAAGATAACCCTGTCTGCTGAGAGCTTCCTTTTTCCCAGCGATTTCAGAAAGATCGGAATCCTTTTTTTGAAGTAAGTAGCAAACCTCCTTTTGCCTTCCTATGACAATCACCTCAAATTCCTGCTTCATATTTATTGTATGAGAAGGCAGGCTTATCCTATCCATAAATCCATGCAATTTCCACTGGCGGGAAAACGGTAATCGAATACTTGAAATGATGCAGATGGACGCATATAATTATAGCTGTTAAAAATTAGAGAAGGAGCGGGTCGGAATGTAAAAAAGGAGCATTGGGAGAATAAAAGGAAGGGAGAAAGGGATGGCAGATGAAGCGATTGTTTTTACTGGAAGATGATTTAAGTTTGATCAACGGGTTGTCCTTTGCCTTAAAAAAAGAGGGATATGAAATAGATGTTGCCCGTACTACACTGGAAGCTGATACCTTATGGGTAAATGATAAATATGATTTACTCATTCTGGATGTATCGCTTCCCGATGGTTCCGGCTTTGATTTCTGCAGAAAGATACGTCTTACTTCAAAAGTGCCTGTCATATTTCTGACTGCTGCCGATGAAGAAACAGATATTATTATGGGGCTTGATATTGGGGGCGACGATTATATAACAAAGCCGTTCAAACTGGCAGTATTTATGTCAAGGATTAACGCATTACTCCGCAGGAGTGAAAATTTCAATACCGCTGCTACAGAGTTGAACTCATGTGGTATAAGCGTAAGACTTCTAAAGGGCGAGGTTTATAAACGAGGGAAACTGCTTGACCTGACTGCGGGTGAATATAAATTGTTATGTCTGTTCATGGAAAACCCTGACCGGATCCTTTCCACGGATCAGATTTTAGGAAAGCTATGGGATTGCAGCGAGAATTATATAGATAATAGTTCTCTTACCGTTTATATCCGCAGACTTCGCACAAAAATCGAGGACAATCCGGGAGAGCCAAAAAGGATTGTTACCATTCGCGGCATGGGCTACAAATGGAATACGGTAGACTGGAGTGTAGAATGAAAATATTTGTGAACCGAAAGATTCAATTTCTGTTTGTTGGTATTTTATTCTGCGTTCTGGGTTTTGTACTGATTGCAGCGGCATTAGTGAGCCTCAATGTTAAGAACGTGGCGGATTATATCATAGTAAGCGGCGTGTGTATGGGGGCTGTCATATTGCTGCTTTGCTACAGGTATTTCAGGGAGCAGCATAAAATCATGGAAAATGCCATATCGCAGATTACAGAATATGTAGCCGGTAACAGGAATGTTTCTATTGAATGCAACGATGAGGGCGAACTATACAGGCTGTTTCATGAAGTGAATTCTCTGGTTGCAATCTTAAACGCTCATGCGGAAAATGAAAAAAACGCAAAGAAGTTTTTGCGCGATACGATATCCGATATTTCGCACCAGTTAAAAACACCTCTTGCAGCCCTTAATATTTATAATGGGCTGCTACAGGACGAAGCAAAAGAAAAAGATCTTTCAACAATACAGGAATTCAGTCTGCTGTCCGAGCAGGAGCTTGACCGCATAGAAGCACTGGTACAAAGCCTTTTGAAGATCACGAAACTGGATGCGGGTACGATTCTGTTGGAAAAGACTTTAGAAAATGTGTCCGAACTTGCGGAGGTCATAAAAAAACATTTCCTGTTCCGCGCCGGACAGGAGGGAAAAGAAATCTGTTTGTCGGGCAAGGAGGAAATTACACTTTTATGTGACCGTAACTGGATTATTGAAGCTGTCGGTAAGTATGAAAGCATTGTAGAACCTGCAGGTGCAAAAGGGCA
>Ga0137309_102146_pt1 | contig 12295 bp, 10 predicted proteins | sample NAcewiD2O_June_FD_97179 | JGI IMG/M metagenome (GOLD analysis project Ga0137309, IMG submission 97179) | Mouse cecal microbial communities from Vienna, Austria - N-Acetylneuraminic amended D2O_June | ecosystem: Host-associated > Mammals > Digestive system > Large intestine > Cecum | place...
CGGAAGGCAAAGAATCGAATAAGAGCTGAAAGAGGGAGGACGGTGCTGTTTGCTGTCCTCTTTCCTGTCAGGGGATATGTTTACGATATAGAGAAAAGCGGGTGAATCATATGTACATAGCGGATTTACACATACATTCCAGATATTCCAGGGCTACCAGCAGGGACTGTACTCCGGAGCATCTGGATCTGTGGGCAAGGCGGAAGGGGATCCATATTTTGGGAACAGGGGATTTCACCCACCCCGGATGGCGGCAGGAGCTGGAGGACAAGCTTGTTCCGGCGGAGGAAGGATTTTACAGATTAAAAGATGAGCTGAGGATTAAGGACAGCTTAGGGGGCCTCGGCGGCTCTCCAAGGTTTGTGGTCTCCGGTGAGATCAGTTCCATCTACAAGAAAAACGGAAAGGTGAGAAAGGTTCACAATGTGATTCTCCTGCCCGGCCTCAGCGAGGCGGAGCTTTTGTCCCGGAAGCTGGAGACCATCGGAAATATCCACTCCGACGGCAGGCCCATACTGGGGCTGGACAGCCGGGATCTTCTGGAGATCACCCTGGAGATCTGCCCGGATGCCATTTTTGTGCCCGCCCATATATGGACGCCCCATTTTTCCATGTTCGGGGCATTTTCCGGATTCGATACCATAGAAGAGTGCTTTGAGGATCTGACGCCTTATATCCGCGCCTTTGAGACAGGTCTGTCCTCAGATCCGCCTATGAACTGGAGGCTGTCAGCTTTGGATCATCTGCAGATGATATCCAATTCCGACGCCCATTCTCCGGCCAAACTGGGAAGGGAGGCCAATCTCCTGGATATTGATCTGTGCTATAAAGGACTGTATGACGCGGTTCAGGAGGGAAAAGGGCTTAAGGGGACCATCGAGTTTTTCCCCGAGGAGGGAAAGTACCATTATGACGGACACCGCAAGTGCAATTTGTGCTTAAGCCCAGGGGAGGCTATAAAGTACCATGGAAAATGTCCGGTGTGCGGCAGAAAGCTGACCCTGGGGGTGTCCCACCGCATCCAACAGCTGGCGGACCGGGAGGACGGGTTTATACGCCCGGAGGCGCTGCCGTTTGAGAGCCTGGTGCCTCTGGAGGAGGTGATTGCCGCCTCCACAGGTCATTCCCCAGCCAGCGCGAAGGTGCGGAGGCAGTACGAGGAATTGCTGGGGAGTCTGGGGACGGAGTTTGAGATCCTGCGGGAGATACCGGAAGGCGATATCGGAAAGAAAGGGGGGTATTTTATCGCCGAGGGGATCCGGCGGCTGAGACAGGGGAAGGTCCAGAGATTTCCCGGGTTTGACGGGGAATACGGGATCATACGTCTGTTTGAGCCTTCGGAGCTGGACTCTATGGACGGCCAGATCAGCATGTTCGGTATAGGGGATATGGGTCTGGGATACGAAGGCAGGGAAAAGGCCGGGATTTTGAGAGAGGACAGGAAGACAGAGGCCAGGGAGGAGCACCGGGCTGTGGAGTACAGCGGGGCAGAGAGTGGGCCGGAGGCCGGAGGAGATGGCGGGGATACGAAAGAGACGGAGAGCCTTAACCAGGAGCAGCTTATGGCGGTCAGATCCATTTCCCCCAGGATCGCCGTGGCGGCAGGGCCGGGGACGGGAAAGACAAGGACCCTGGTTTCCCGCGTTCTCTATCTTTTACAGAACCGGAGGGTAAAGCCGTCGGAGATCACAGCGGTTACCTTTACCAACAAGGCGGCCCAGGAGCTGCAAAGCCGTCTGGAGGGGCAGCTTGGGGGGAAGCGGAAGCTGCGGGGGCTCAGGATCGGAACCTTCCATTCCATCTGTTATGACCTTCTCAAAGAGGCTGGGGAGAAATTTACTCTGGCTGACCAGGAGACGGTGCTGGAGATCGTCAGGGAGGCCGGGGACGAGGCTGGGATTAAAGGGAGTCCCGGGAAGCTGCGGCAGATGATCTCCTGGAGGAAGGTGGAAAAAGCGGAAAGGGAGAACCTGGACACCGGCCATGTGGAGAGCGGCGGGGGGAACCATATGGAGGAGAGCGACTGGAAAAGCAGGCCAGACTCCATACCAGAGGTTCTGTCCCTGTCAGAGGCGGACCGTCTCCTTGCCTGTTATCAGAAGAGGCTGGACTCCCTGTCAGCCCTGGATTTTGACGACCTTCTGGTGAAGGCCCTGCGGGTTTCCGAGGCTGTGACATTTCCCTATGTTCTGGTAGATGAGTTTCAGGATATCAGCCCGCTGCAGTACCGTCTGATCCAGGCCTGGGGAAAGGGCGGAAGGGAGATCTTCATCATAGGGGATCCAGACCAGGCGATCTATGGCTTTAGGGGGGCGGATACCCACAGCTTTCAGCGGTTCTGCCAGGAGGCGGATACAGAGGCCATAAGCTTAAAGAAAAATTACCGTTCTTCTCCGGAGATCCTGACAGCCTCCAGGGAAGTGCTGGGCGGAGGAGAGGCATCCTTAGAACCCGTAAGGCCGTCGGGATTTCCCGTGCGTCTGGTTCAGGCCCGTGGGGAGATGCCTGAGGCGATCTTCGCGGCAAAGGAGATCAACCGCCTGGTAGGCGGCATAGATATGCTGGACACAGAGGAAGGTTTCGCCTGCGGTGACGACCGAAAGCCCAAAAGCTTTGGGGATATCGGGATTTTGTACCGCACCCACAGACAGGCGGAGCTTTTGGAGACATGCCTGAAAAAAGAGGGCATCCCCTATGTGGTGGCGGGGAGGGAGGAATTCCTGGAAGAGCCCCAGGTTCGGGGGAGTCTGGGTTTTTTCAGAAGCATCTTAGACCCGGAGGATGGGCTGTCCCGAAAGGTCTGCCTCAGGCTTTTGTGGAACTTAGAGGAGTCGGAGATTTCTCAGAGCGTATATGAAGCCATGGCGGAGAAATACAGAAAGCTGTGCGGACGGGGAAAGCCGCGGAATATCTGGAATTCCTGGAGACAGGACATGGGACTGACAGATGATGAGGCTATGGTAAAGCTGGGGGCCATGGCGGTGTTTTACAAGAACATGGAGGAGATGCTGAACGCCCTGGCATTTGGAAAGGAAAGTGATTTAAAAAGGTGCGGCGGCAAGACCTACACCTCTGACGCGGTGACCCTGATGACCATGCATGGCTCCAAGGGACTGGAATTTCCGGTGGTGCTGCTGTTGGGAGTGAGAAAAGGCATGGTGCCTCTGGAGTTCAAGGGGGGAGAGACGGATCTGGAGGAGGAGAGGAGGCTTCTCTATGTGGCCATGACCAGGGCCAAGGAGGAACTGATCATGACCTGCTCCGGGGAGGCGTCTGTATTTCTTCAGCGGATTCCGGATAAGATAATCCTGCGGCAGGCTGTGAAGCCCAGAGCCGGTCAGGGAGACGGGGGACGGCAGCTGAGTCTGTTTGATTTTATGAAATAAGGATTTTTTCTGTAACGAATGGGTTTTTCCTGCCACATATTTATAGGAGGGACGGATGTTGCTCCAATCTTATTAAGAGGGGGAAGACCAGATGGATTCAATGGAAAGGATCTACAGTATGCATGCCAAAACCGTATACGGTTTTCTCCTGACCCGGACAGGGAACCCTGATACGGCAGAGGAATTGACACAGGAGACCTTCTGCCGGGCCTTAAAACAGGTGAACCGGTTCCGAGGGGACAGCAGCGTGTCCACCTGGCTCTGCGGCATCGCGAAAAATGTGTGGCTGGAGTATGTGAAAAAGGCAAAAAGACGCAATGACTCAGAGTCCGTCCGGGAGGACCCTGGCGCTGGGGAGGCGGCAGACTGGGCGGCTGGTCATTCTTTGTGGGATTCCTACATGATCAAGTGGGAGAACATGGAGATCCTGAAAATACTTCACAGCCTGAAAGAGCCGGTGCGGGAGACCATGTATCTGCGCCTTATCGGCAACCTGACCTTTGCCCAGATCGGTGAGATCATGGGGCGGAGCGAAAACTGGGCCAGAGTGACCTTTTACCGGGGCAAAGAAACCATTATGAAGGAGGTAAAAGGACATGAAAGACAAGATTCCATGTGATATCATACAGGATCTGCTGCCTCTCTACGCGGACGGCCTGACCCGGGAGAACACCGGTAAGGAGATTGAGGAACATCTAAAAGAGTGCGCCTTATGCCGGGAAAGCTATGACCGGATGAAGTCGTCTGTGGAGGCCTGTGTAAGGGGGCAGAAGCAGGAGGCGGAGAGGGAGATCGATTATCTTAAGGCAGTGAAAAAGCGGAATATCCGCAATATGGTCCTGGGAGCGGCGGCGGTGTTCGCGGTGATGGCGGCGGCTTTAGGGGCAAAATTGTTTATTATCGGTTCCCCCACAGAGTCCTACGGCATCACCTATCTTGACGCTGATGGGCAGGAGATCCGCGTAGGGGGAGCGTTTTTCGGTTCAGCCGCCGCATACGCCGGACACCGGATGAAGACGGAGCCAGATGGATCTCAGAAGCTGGTGATCTACTCTTGTCTGGCATCGGCCTGGAACAGGAACGGGGTGTTTAATCTTAAGCTGGATATGGGGCAGATTAGGGAGCAGGTGGACGTGGGAGGCACCACGGTGAAGAAAGACGGCACGGTGATCAGCCAGCTGGCCAACGAGCTCTATGAGGCGAGAAATCCATACGTGGGGGACGGGGCGGCTGACGGGAAGCTGGCGGGAGCTCTTGGAATCGGCAGGCGTATAGGAGCTTTTACCAGTGAACTGGACACAGCTTATGAGCCATATGGCTGGACCCTGAATTTTCAGGACAGTGTCCGCGATTCTCATGTAATGGAGGGGGATATGAAGGACTTGGGCTGCGTGCTGCTGGCCCTGACAGACAACCTGGGAGAAGTGGCGTGGACGTATACAGTGGAGACAGAAAAGGGACCGGTTGGAAGGGAAGGCGCGCTGACCCGCCAGGAGGCTTCGGAGTATCTGGGGGAAGAGGTGAAGTCCTTTGGGGAAAGCCCTGAGAGGGTGCAGGAGCTTTTGGACTTGCTAAGTTTTGTTGTAAATCCGAAACAGTGACGACAGCTTCGGAAGCACTTGTAATCTGGTTATCCAAATGCTATAATCTATATAGTATTTGGAGAGGAAAAGGAGGAATCCTGATGAACCAGAATAATGCAGATATTCTTCTTAGGTATCTGAAAGATATTTTATATAATCCCGGTGTCCAGTCTCCTGATCTGAGCGGTCTGGAGGAATCGTGCCGGAACCTGGGAGAGGAACTGAAGGTGCTGCGGGGCTGGATAGAAGAGATGCGGGCCTATTCGGAGGACCTTTCCCTGGGAAATATTTCCATCCCCTATCCGTCCCAGGACAACCCGCTGTGTGTGAATTTAAGACACCTTCACGCCAGTTTAAAGCATCTCAGCTGGCAGGCCGGTCAGGTGGCGGCCGGGGATTATTCCCAGGAGGTTACATATCCGGGAGAGTTTGCCGCCGCGTTTAATACCATGACCGCCCAGTTAAAGGAGCGGGAATCCTATCTGAAAGCGGAGAAGAACCAGGCGGAGAAAGAAGCGGAGATCATAAAAAGCTACAATGAACTGCTTCTGGAGCTGATCAGGCGGCAAAATAAGTGGATTCTGGTGGTGGATCCGGAAACCAGGGATATTGTGTACTGCAACAAGCGGCAGCCGGGGCAGGAGGAGATCCACAATTCGGAGTTCTGTGAGATCTGCGGCAACCGTCTGCCTTTCCGCAACAAAGTATTGGGCTGGGAGAACAAGGGGCAGAGCAATGTCTGGGAGATCGGAGACGGAGATGGCCACTATTACAAGGTCACCACGTTTCCCGTGGAGTGGAGAAACCTCCATGCCAATGCCCATGTCCTGGTGGATATTACCGAGGAGAGGGCCCAGACCAGTTCCCTGAAGGACAAGGCATATCATGACGCTCTTACAGGAATCCACAACCGGGTTTATTTTGATGAGTGCATGGAGGCCATGCTGGAGGAGAAAGACAAGCTGACCCTGGGGTATCTGGATTTAGACTGTTTAAAGACCGTCAACGATCAGTACGGGCACGCGGAGGGGGACAGCTATATCCTGAAGTTTGTCTCCACGGTTCAGAAGTATTTTCGTACCACGGATATTTTCTGCAGGATCGGGGGAGATGAGTTCTGTCTGATTCTCAGAGGGATTCCGGAGGATGTGGTGTCAGAGAAGCTTCAAAAGGCCATGGAGGAGTTCCAGGGCTTTCGGGACAGAGGGTATATCCACGGTTTCAGCTTTGGTGTGGTGCAGATGAACGGCAAGGATGAGACCAGAACCCTGAAGGAGATCTTAGAGGAGGCGGACTCTGCCATGTATCAGTGCAAGCGCCGCAATAAGGAATTGTACAGGCAGCGCCAGGAGGCAGGCAGAGGATGAAGATACTGGTCATAAACAGCGGAAGCTCTTCCTTAAAGTTCCAGGTTATCGACTCAGACACCGAGCAGGTGCTGGTAAAGGGCCTGTGTGAGCGCATTGGGATCGACGGTGTGTTTACTTATAAAACTGACAAGGTATCCATAAAGGAGCCTGTGGCCATGGAGAATCACACCCAGGCGGTGAACACCCTTTTGGAAGCCCTGGTGGATCAGGAAAAGGGGATCATCCATGATTTTTCCCAGATTGATGTTATCGGGCATCGTCTGGTCCATGGGGGAGAGAAGTTTACCGGGTCCGTGGTGGTTACGGACGAGGTGATCCAGGCCATGACAGAGTGCAACGATTTGGCGCCTCTCCACAATCCGGCCAACCTGGTGGGAGTGGATGCCTGCCGGAAGCTGATGCCGGACACATTGATGGTAGGGGTCTTTGACACGGCGTTTAATCAGACCATGGAGCCCAAGGCCTATCTCTACGGTCTCCCTTACCGCTACTATGAGAAATACAAGATCCGCCGCTATGGTTTCCACGGCATCAGCCACAAGTATGTATCCCAGAGGGCAGCGGAGTTTATGGGCAGGGATCCCGGGGAGGTGAAGACCATTGTCTGCCACTTAGGCAACGGAGCCAGCATCAGCGCGGTGAAATACGGAAAGGTCATTGACAATTCCATGGGCTTTACCCCCCTGGAAGGCCTTGTTATGGGAACCCGGTGCGGGGATGTGGATCCGGGGGCCCTGGAGTTTCTGGCCAAGAAGGAGAACCTGGATTTTCCCCAGATCATGGCGATCTTAAACCAGGAGTCAGGAGTCCTTGGCATTTCCAAAAATTTCTCCAGCGATTTCAGGGAGCTGAAGGATGCGGAGATCAAGTACAATGAGAAGGCAGCCCTGGCCAGAGAGATTTTTGCCTACAAGGTGGCAAAATATGTGGGAAGCTATGCCGCGGCCATGAACGGTGTGGACAATATCGTATTCACTGCCGGAGTTGGGGAGAACGACTCGGACATCCGCCAGGAGATCTGCAATTATCTGGAATTTCTGGGGATCACCATAGACGAGCTGAAGAACCGGGAGCAGGGGGAAGCGGTAAAGATCTCAGAGGGCACATCAAAGGTCAATGTGCTGGTTATCCGCACCAACGAGGAGCTGGAGATCGCCAGGGAGGCGGCCGAGGTGGCCAGAGGGGTCCGGGGCGGCGTCTAAGGCCGGGTGATCCCGTGTGTATGTATCAGCGTAAAAAGAGGAGGATATTGTAAGATGAGGACAATGAAGAAATTTTTAGCGGCAGCGGTATTATCCGCGAGCCTGTCGGCTGTTATGGCGGGAACGGCATTGGCGAAGTTCAACTATAATGTGGGAAATAAATATGTGGGGTCAGCGGAGGCGGAGTTTACCGAATATGAGTCGCCTCACATGGAGCGGGTTATGGTGGTTCAGGATGGCACGGATGTGATCCTGACACCTAAGGAGGATAACACATACTTTTATTTCGTGGCATATGACACAAACGGCAATATGATCTGGGAGGATCCGATCTGTGATATGGTGCCGGCAGGGACACCTGTGACCTTTATTATGAAAAAACATCTGACAAGGGAGGATGTTCCCAATTTAGCCAATCGGGGTCTGGACAGCCTGGAGGCGGGGGCCTACAGGATCGTGCAGTTTAATATGGATACAGAATGGTACTATTGGAATTATTTTGTGGTTGACGGAGCCTTTGACACAGAGAAGCTGAAAAATCTGGAATTAAAATGGGATAAGACTTATGCGTGGACGCAAAATGACGGAAAATGGCAGGTGACTTCCCCTGACGGGATTTCCCTTTGTGATGAGTGGTACTGTGACCCGGCGAGTGGAAATTATTACTATTTAGACAGAAACGGCAACATGCTTACGGACGCGGTGACACCAGATGGATATTATGTAAATGCGGATGGCGTGTGGGTTCAGTAATTGGTCTATGCCCAGCAGATGGGTAAGGAAAGGAAGAAAAAGGTCTGTCCCGTTCCTTTTTCTTCCTTTAAAGCCGCTTATTTTGCTAATTTATACATACGTGTCATTCTTAGGCATCAGACATTCCCCCACTTTTTCTGTCAGTTCCTGAAGCACCGACACCACCAGACCCGGGTCGCGGCCCTGGTTTTTGCCTTGGGCGTAGGCATAGTAGCCTCCGTAGATGGCAAAGGTCAGTCCCATATTGGAGACAGGGTCCAGCCGAAGCTCCGGATATTTTTCAAATACCAGCTCTTTCAGCGCTCTCTCAATCTTGGATACCAGAAGGCTGCTGCGGTTGTCCGAGAAGAGGATCTGGATTAAGTGATCCTGGGACAGGTATCCAAAGAGGAGCTCTCTCGTAAATTCCCCTGAGTTTTCCACAATATATTCCGGGTGGTCCATGGAATCGATCACGGACATCACCACCTCGTTTTCCAGGGAATCCGACAGTTCATAGATGTCCCCATAGTGAGAGTAAAAGGTTGATTTGTTGATCATGGCCATCTGGCACAGCTCCCGGACCGTGATCTTTTCCAGTGGCTTTTTGGCCCGGATTGAGAGGAAGGAGTTGATGATGGCGTTTTTTGTTTTGGCGACGCGAAGGTCCATAGCTGTTCTCCCGACACTTTTTAAAAATAGTTGGTTAACCTACCAGACCACAAAATTGTCTGTAGTTTGGCAGGCATTTTTTTTCTATAATCCATTATAGTAGGAAAAACAACCAGTGTCCAGAAAAAACGATAAGGGGATAAAACCAGGGAGGGAATGTATGGATTTTTACGGATTTTACACAGGGACAGAGTTTCAGGCTTATGAGTATCTGGGGGCCCACAGGGAGGGCAATGAGACGGTATTCCGCACCTTTGCCCCAGGTGCCAGAAGGATTCAGGTTATCGGGGAGTTCAACGGCTGGCAGGGAACGGATATGGACAAGATCCATGACGGGAATTTTTGGGAAACCAGGATTGGTGGGGCAAAGCCGGGGCAGATGTACAAGTATCGGATCACGGGGGCGGACGGCAGCTGTCGGGATCACTGCGATCCTTATGGGTTTCAGATGGAGCTGCGGCCCAACGCAGCTTCCCTTATCCAGGGCAGCGACAGGTTTGATTTCGGCGACAGCCAGTGGATGAGAAAGAGGACAGTGGGGAAGGACAGGCCCCTGAACATCTACGAGATCCACGGAGGCTCCTGGAAGCGCCCTTCTGATGAGCCGGAGGACTGGTACACTTACGATGAGCTGGGGGAGAGGCTGATCCCCTACCTGAAAGAATATGGGTACAATTATGTGGAGGTGATGCCTCTGGCGGAGCATCCCAGCGACGAGTCCTGGGGTTATCAGATCACCGGATTTTTCAGCCCCACCTCCAGATACGGAACCCCGGACCAGCTTAAGACCTTTGTGAAAATGTGCCACGCCCAAGACATCGGCGTGATCATGGATTTCGTTCCGGTGCATTTCGCTGTGGATGATTACGCTCTGCGAAGCTATGACGGCACTGCCCTCTATGAATATCCCAACCAGGATGTGGGAAAGAGTGAGTGGGGAAGCTGCAATTTTATGCACTCCAGAGGCGAGGTCCGCAGCTTTCTCCAGTCAGCGGCCAACTACTGGCTGTCGGAGTTCCATTTTGACGGCCTGCGGCTGGATGCCATCAGCAACATGATCTACTGGCAGGGCGATCCCGCGAGAGGAGAAAACAGGGGAGCGGTGATGTTTTTGAGGGACTTGAACCTGGGGCTTAAAAAGCGGCATCCCTCCGCCATGCTCATGGCCGAGGACTCCACATCAAGACCAGATATCACAAGACCCGCGGACCAGGGGGGACTGGGATTTGACTATAAGTGGGACATGGGGTGGATGAACGATACCCTGTCCTACTTCCAGTCCTGGCCCCAGCAGAGGACAGAGAAATACCACAAGCTGACATTTTCCATGCAGTATTATTATGAGGAAAATTATCTTCTTCCCCTGTCCCACGACGAGAATGTCCACGGGAAGGCCACCATCCTCCAGAAGATGTACGGGGACTATGAGCTGAAATTCCCCCAGGCCCGGGCATTTTACCTGTACATGTACACTCATCCGGGAAAAAAGCTGAACTTTATGGGAAATGAGCTTGGACAGCTTAGGGAGTGGGATGAGAAGCGGCAGCAGGACTGGGATCTTTTAAAGTACCCAAACCACGACGCCTTCCGGCGGTTTATGAAGGACTTAAATGAGCTTTATGGGGGAAATCCGGCCCTGTGGCAGATGGACTATGAGAGGGAGGGCTTTCAGTGGCTGGACTGCCACCAGGAGTCCCGGTGTGTCTATGCCTTTGAGAGGAGGGGGACAAAGCAGCGGGTCATGGTGGTGTTCAATTTCTCGGACCAGGTTCAGGAGGACTATGAGGTGACCGTGCCGGGGGCAAAAAGCCTGACCCTTCTCATGGACACGGACCGGGATATCTATGGAGGCAGCCGCATGGGGCTTGAGAACAGGGTGACTGTGAAGGCGGACCCGGAGGGAAGGGTGAAGTTTACCTTGGTTCCGTTTTCCGGAAGATGCTATGAAGTGGATGAGAAATAAATTGACGCGAGTAACTATATGGCTTATAATAACTGCTGGAAAGAGAAAAACTATTTTTAAACACATGAAAATACGCGGATTATGAGCGATATGATGAAAGAAACAGATCAAAAGACATGGGAAGAGCCCATGGACTGGGAACGGGATGGGAGCCGTTATCTGTCCTCGATCATGGACATCGGGGAGTTGCTGCTGGTTCACGGGGCAGAGGTGAACCGGGTGGAGGACACCATCTCCCGCCTGTGCGGGGCATACGGTTTTGTCCGGTCGGATGTATTTACCATCACCTCCAGTATTGTGGCAAGCGCCATGGCTCCCGACGGGACAACCATAACCCAGACCCGCAGGATCAAGGACAGGGACACGGATCTGGGCAAGGTGGAGCTGGTAAACGGATTGTCCAGAAGAATATGTGAGAATCCTGTGAGCGCGGAAATGATCCAGGAGGAGATCCGGGCCATACGGGATATGAAAAGTATCTCCGAGGGCATGAAGCTTGGGATGTACATGTTGATTTCTTCTTCCCTGTCCGTGTTTTTCGGAGGGAGCTGGCTGGACGGTCTGGCCGCCGCCGTCTCCGGCATGGTTCTCTACGGTATGCTGCGCCAGAGCGCGGCCATGAAGCTTAACGGCATCGTCCAGACCATGATGTGCAGCGCGGTCACGGCCCTGGCCGTATCCCTGCTTGTGAGGCTGGGGATCGGAACCCACCCGGACAAGATCATGATCGGCAATATCATGCTGGTGATCCCGGGAATCCAGCTGACCAATTCCCTGCGGGACATGATCAACGGGGATATGATCAGCGGACTTCTGAACATGAGCGAGGCCCTGCTGAAGGCAGTGTCCGTGGCCATGGGATTCGCGGTCATTTTGCTGGTGGGAGGTGGAGGATGAGCTTTTATGTGATCCAGACCATAATGGGTATATTAGGTTCCATTGGATTCTCCATCCTGTTCGGGGTGACGGACCGGAAGCTTTTGTGGATCTCCCTGGGCAGCGGGGCGGGATGGGTGGTGTACCTGGTCTGTGTCGCCGGAGGGTACGGCATGTTTGTGGGGCTGTTCGCCGCCAGCCTGTTTGTGGCGGTAGTCAGCGAGGTGTTGGCCCGAATCCTCAAGACGCCGGTGATCTTGATGTTGGTGCCCATGTTGATCCCGGAGATTCCGGGAGGGGATCTGTACTACACTATGTACTATCTGGTGCAGCGGCAGTATGTTGAGTTTGGCAATTCCTCCAACCAGGTGCTGGTGGAGGCGGGAGCCATCGCCCTTGGGATCATACTGGCGTCCTATGTGGCGAAATTTATCAGGAGTTTCAGGCTCCACATGCCGGGGATGTTTCAGAGAGGCAAAAAAGAAGGGATTGCTGGAAATTGAAAAATAAG
>Ga0137309_102165_pt1 | contig 12155 bp, 9 predicted proteins | sample NAcewiD2O_June_FD_97179 | JGI IMG/M metagenome (GOLD analysis project Ga0137309, IMG submission 97179) | Mouse cecal microbial communities from Vienna, Austria - N-Acetylneuraminic amended D2O_June | ecosystem: Host-associated > Mammals > Digestive system > Large intestine > Cecum | place...
TTTACAAAAAAATTTTAAAAAGGTAACAGTTCGTATCCATAGGATGGTTGTTCCGAATGGGACACTTTTTCCAAAGCTGGTATCTGCCGGTCAGGAAGGAACAGTCTGGCCATGAACAGTACCAACAGTTCAGACGGACCATTTTCCTGTCCCCGAAAAGCCTCGGGCGTCAGCCCGATATTAAATTAGAGCAGTATAGTTTTGCCACAACCAGACTGTCCCATGGCAGAACCAGATTCCTCCACGCTGCAGCCCCAATTAGGCTGTCTGGTATATAGTACTTTTTCCTGAAATCAAAAAGGCTGACCGTCACTATCCGGATAATAGTAGACTGTCAGCCTTAATCTCATTTCCTCTTTATCATGGGGGAGCACCCTTACTTTTTTACTTCAAACTTATACCCGATTCCCCACACCGTAGACAGCGCCCAGCTGTCACTGTCCCTGATCTTCTCCCGCAGCCGTTTGATATGCACGTCCACGGTGCGGGTGTCGCCGATATATTCGTAGCCCCAGATATGATCCAGAAGCTGCTCCCTGGTAAACACCTGGTTGGGAGAAGAGGCCAGGAAATATAAAAGCTCCAGCTCCTTGGGCGGCATCTCGATGGAATGGCCCTTGTAGGTGACTGCGTAGTTGGTCAGGTTGACGATCAGGTCCGGGTATTCCACGTAATCCCCCTGCTGGGTCACAGCCGGGGCAGCAGGCGGCGGGGCGGCCTGGTAGCGGCGCAGCACCGCCTTGACCCGTGCCACCAGCTCCTTGGAATCAAAGGGCTTGATCATGTAATCATCTGCCCCCAGCTCCAGCCCCAGTACCTTGTCGAAGATCTCGCCCTTGGCAGACAGCATGATGATAGGCACCTGGGAAGAAGCCCGCAGCTCACGGCACACCTGGTAACCGTCGATACCCGGCAGCATCAAATCCAGCAGGATCAGATTCGGCTTAAAGGACGGGAACAACTTCAGCGCCTCTTCCCCATCATAAACAATCTTTGTTTCATAACATTCCTTGGTCAGATAGAGAGAAATCAGCTCAGCAATATTCTCATCATCATCAACAATCAAAATCCGCTGCTTTTCAGCCATGTTTATCCTCCTGATAAGAGAAGTACACAAATAGCGCACTTCCAGAGTTGTATGCGTTTCTGTTTACGATGTAACAGTCCCGGGACTCTTACATCATTATATTATTTAAATACAACAATCGTCACCCCGGCGTCCCCTTCCCCAAACTCGCCCAGGTGGAATTCCTTTACATTCTTCAGCTTTTTCAGATGTTTATGGATCCCGGCCCGCAAAGCTCCGGTTCCCTTGCCGTGAACCACCCGCACCTGGGGAAGATGGGCGATGTAAGCGTCATCCAGATACTTATCCAGACACGGGATCGCCTCATCCACGGTCATGCCCAGCAGATTGATCTCCGTGGAAACAGACGCGGATTTGGAGACCTTGATGCCGCTGCTTCCCGAACCCTTGCGTTTTCCGTCCAGGCCGGGGCCACTGACGGAGTTCTCCTGGATAAGCTCCAGATCGGAGACATTTACCTGGGAACGGAGAATGCCCATCTGGACAAAAAGATTGCCTCTGGCATCCGGCAGGGTGCTGACCGTCCCTTTGAGATTCATGGAAAGAACCCGGACTCCGTCGCCGATTTTCAGGGTTTTGGGATTAACGGCCTTGCGTGGTCTGGCCTCCTGCTTTAAGGAAAGGCCGCTTTCCACCTTCTTTAAGCTGTCCCGCAGTCTGGTCCGCTCCGCTTCCAGGGCTCTGGTGTCCACACCGGACTGGGAGGCCAGCTTATTGATATTCTTGATGGTCTGGTCCGCCGTCTCCTTGGCCTGACGCAGGATCCGCTGGGCCTCTTCATTGGCAGAGCGGATCAGTTTGTCCCTGCGCTCGTCGAAACGCTCCTCCTTCAGCTCCAGCCGTGCCTTCAGCCGGGAGATCTCCGACTTGTAAGCCTGGATCTGGGCCTGTTCTTTCTCGATGGTCAGTCTGCTCTCCTCCAGATGGCTGATGACATCTTCAAATGTCTCATCCTCTGATTCCAGCCGTCCCCTGGCGTCCTCGATGATATAGTCCGGCAGTCCCAGCTTCCGGGAAATAGCAAAGGCATTGCTCTTGCCGGGGATGCCGATCAGCAGCCGGTAGGTGGGGCGCAGGGTAGCAACATCAAATTCGCAGCAGGCATTTTCCACCCCTTCCGTGCCCAGGGCGTAGATCTTCAGCTCGCTGTAATGGGTAGTAGCCATGACCCGGCACTGCATATTGTGGAGAAAATTCAGGATCGCCATGGCCAGGGACGCGCCCTCGGTAGGATCCGTGCCGGAGCACAGCTCGTCAAAAAGGCATAAAGAGCGGCTGTCCGCCTGCCCCAGGATACTGACGATATTGGTCATATGGGCGGAAAAGGTGCTGAGGCTCTGCTCAATGCTCTGTTCATCGCCGATATCCGCAAACACCTGGTCAAAGACCGCCAGCTCCGAGCCGTCAAAGGCCGGAATATGCAGTCCGGCCTGCCCCATAAGAGTGAAAAGGCCCACGGTTTTTAAGGACACCGTCTTGCCTCCTGTATTTGGCCCAGTGACGATCAGCTGGTCAAAGCCGTCCCCCAGCCACAAGGTGATGGGCACGCAGCTTTTAGGATCCAGCAGCGGATGGCGTCCGTCCTTGATGGAAATGCGCCCGTTCTGGTTGAACCTGGGCTCTGTGCCATTGTAATGGCGGGACAGGGCGCCGCGGGCGAAAATAAAGTCCAGCTGGGTCAGCAGCATCTGATTGGTCCGGATTTCTTCTATATAAGAGATAAGCTGGTTGCTCAAGTCCGCCAGCACGGCTTCAATCTCCTTCTGCTCCTGCAGCTCCAGAGTCCGCAGCTCATTGTTCATCTGAATGATAGCCATAGGCTCGATAAACAGGGTGGAGCCGGTGGACGACTGGTCGTGAACCATGCCGGAGACCTGGTTCTTGTACTCCGCCTTCACCGGCAGGCAGTAACGCCCGTCCCGCATGGTGATGACCGCATCCTGCAGATAGCTCCGGTTAGAGTTGAGAATGCTGCCAAGCTGGGAATGGATCCGTCCGTTAATGGTCTGCATGGAACGCCGCACCCGGCGCAGTCCGGGACTGGCATCATCGCTGACCTCCTCCTCGGAAATGATGCAGCGTTTGATTTCATTGTTCACCGGGGTCAGGGGCTCTAAGCCCCGGAACATCTCGTCCAGGGAATCGTCAGGAGTCTCCTCGGATTCCTCGTGGCGCCCATAGGATTTGGCCCTGGCGGCCGCAGTCAGCAGGGAGCTGACAGCGAGAAGCTCCGGGATGGTGAGGGAGCTGCCAATCTCCAGACGTTTTAAGGAATCCTGCACATTGTGGACACCGCTTAAGGACAGACTGCCTTTTAAACGAACCCGGTTCACCGCATCGCTGGTCTGAGTCTGCATCAGCAGAATCTCCTGGTAGTCTGAGGACGGAAGCAGCTCCCGGCACAGCTGTCTGCCAGGGGCAGAGGCGGCGTATTCTGTCAGTTTATTTATGATCTTCTCGTATTCCAGAGTTTTTAATGCTTTTTGGTTCATGAAAAATCCTCCAGGTATCCGGTGTACCCCTGGGATCAAGTGGGATGCCTGGGGTGACCGGGCGGGTGGGATCCGGAAAGGGTGCAGCGGATAGTGATTGGTGAGTCCGCAGTGATATCTGTTTTCGTGGATAGTATATCATACTTGCGGGGGTTATGAAAAGCATAACAGGTGGCAGGGGAGAAAGTTTTTCTGGAGTAACTATTTATGACCAGGTTGTTTTTGGGGCTGGCAGATACCAGCTCTGGAAAAAGTTTTCCGAGTGTATCTCCCGGAGCATCATCCCCGTGAACTGTAACACGTTTTGTGGATGGTAAGGGGTTTAAAAGCAGTTTTTTGTTGCACATTTTCCTTAACAACCTTATAATAAGGTTAAGTCTTTTTTGGAGGGAATATGCATACCGGCGGTTTTTCTTGTGTCTGTTCTGCAAAAAGAAGGCAGGTGTGCATGGGAATGTGCGTCCGGAGTTTCCGGGAGTGCATGAGATAAGTTTAGGAGGCGCAGCATGCCTGGAGTACATGAGCCAAAGAATGATTTGGGAAGAAAGCGGCATTTTATCACGGAGAAGATCGTGAGGCAGCCGTTGACCAGGAGACAGATCATCAAACGTTTCCTGGCATTGTGTTTCTGTGCGGCGGTTTTCGGGGTGATCGCGGCGGTCAGTTTCGTGTTTACGCAGCCGCTGGCGGTACGGATGCTGGGGACGGAGGAGACAGAGGAATCTACGATTTCATTCCCCAAGGACGAGCCGACTGAGATGACCGAGGCGACGGAACCGGAGACAGAGACAGTCTCTGAGACGGAGCCGGAGAGTGAGAGCGAGCCGGTGGAGGAGCTGGTGCAGGATGCCATGGAACGGTACCATTTTACAGTGGATGACCTGAACAAAATGTTCAGCAGTCTCCGCTCCCAGGTGCAGAGCGTCAACAAGGGAATCGTGGTGGTCCATTCCGTACAGCAGGGAACCGACTGGTTTGACAATCCGGTGGAGACCAGCGGCCAGTATGCGGGAGCCGTGATTGCCCGGACGGCCCAGGAGCTGGTGATCATGACGCCGGAGGACGCGGTGGAGCGGGCGGATTCCATCAAGGTAACCTTCGGCGACGGCCAGGAGGTGGACGGCCGGATGAAGCAGAAGGACAGCACCTCCGGCATGGCCATTGTCAGTGTGAATCTGGCGGATCTGGAGGAGGGCACCAGCAGCAGTGTGAAGGAGCTGGTTCTTGGCAACTCCTACAAGGTCCGGGAGGGGGATCTGGTCATAGCCGTTGGGGGACCGTCGGGGATGGTTTACTCAATAGATTACGGATTTGTCTCCTATATTTCCAGGAATACCCAGATGGTGGACAGGAACAACCGGGTGATCTACACCAATCTCAGTACCAACGTCAGCACAGGTACATTTCTGGTGAATACATCCGGCGAGCTGATTGGCTGGGCCATGGAGCCGCGGCAGGAGGCCGGGGAGGGCACCGCCCAGATGGCGGAGATCATGGGCATCTCTGATTACAAGGCAATCCTGGAGAAACTGACCAACGGCCTGGGCGCCCCGTACTTCGGGATCGAGGGGCAGGAGGTGTCGGAGGCCATGGCCGACCAGGGAAGGCCGCGGGGAATCTATGTTACCAATGCCCTGGCGGATGGTCCGGCGTACAATGCGGGCATCCAGAACGGGGACATTATCACCCGGATCGATGACAAGGAGCTGAAGACCATGGCGGAATTCCAGAATCTCATGGACAACCTGGAGTGCGGACAGCTGGTTCATGTGCTGGTACGGCGGGACGGCCGGGAAGAGTATGCGGAGCTGGAATTTCAGATTACGGTGGGGGCGCGGTAAGGTGAAGCGGCAGCCAGGGGCATGATGTGAAGCGATTGTAAATGGCCGTATGCCGTAACGGGGTATCTGAACTGTTACGCGGATTGTGGCCGGAGAGGAGATAAATTATGAAATATATTGACACCTTGCGGGAGGGAATGAGGATCTCGGAGATATATCTGTGCAAGTCGAAGCAGATTTCCCTGACTAAGGCGGGTAAGGAGTATGGAAATCTGGTATTGCAGGATAAGACGGGCACCATAGATGGGAAGATCTGGGATCTGTCTTCTCCGGGAGTGGGGGATTTTGAGGCCATGGATTACATCTGCGTGGATGGGGATGTGACGGTCTTTAATGGTTCCAACCAGCTGAATGTCAGGCGGGTACGCAAGGCGGATATGCGGGAGTATGTGCCGGAGGATTATCTGCCGGTGTCATCTAAAGATATCGGTCAGATGTACCAGGAACTTTTAAAGATGATTGCCAGTCTGAGGAATCCCTGGCTGAAGAAGCTGCTGGAAAGCTATTTTGTGGAGGATCCGGTGTTTGCCAAGGCATTTCAGTTTCACAGTGCGGCCAAGAGCGTCCATCATGGTTTTGTGGGCGGACTTTTGGAGCATACTTTAAGTGTGGCGAAGATGTGTGACTATTTTGCCAGGGCCTATCCCATGCTGAACAGGGATCTGCTTCTGACAGCGGCTGTATTTCATGATATCGGCAAGACGAAGGAGCTTTCCACATTTCCCGAGAATGACTACACCGATGACGGGCAGCTTCTGGGGCATATCATCATCGGTACGGAGATGGTGGGAGAGCGGATCCGGGCCATTGACGGTTTCCCGGACAGGCTGGCCGCGGAGCTGAAGCACTGTATCCTGGCCCATCACGGGGAACTGGAGTACGGCTCCCCCAAGAAGCCGGCCATTCTGGAGGCCATGGCCCTGAACTTCGCGGATAATGCAGACGCCAAGCTGGAGACCATGATCGAGGCCCTGAACAGCGCTGGGGATAATAAGGGGTGGCTGGGGTATAACCGGCTTCTGGAGAGTAATATCCGCAGGACTACAAAAGAGTAAGGCGTGGGGCCGGCAATTAATAGAACACCAGCAAAAGGGACTGCCGCAATCCGGTTTCCAATCTTTCAGTTCTGAAAGAATGTACCGAAAATGCTGCAGTCCCTTTCAAAGGAGATATAGGTATGTTTGTTTTGCAACAGCCCTCTTCCCTGAGCTGCCTTTGGTCTTTAGGCTTCATCTATGTAAAACGTGCAGTTCCCCTGGAGCGTGTAGGAGGCTGGTGTTCCAGACTGTGGGTCTGCATAAGCCAGAGGTCTGGCAGAATCTGCGCCCGTCCTGAAACTCCGGATGGTGTATAGACACTGTTCCGGTACAGTCTCCGCTCTGATATGGGGGAGGGAAAAGCCCGTCTTGTTGTTTGGCGAACCCGGCAACGGTCGCGCGCGTTTGTTGCCGCCGGGATCTGGAATTTTATAAGTTACGATCCATTCATACTCTGTGTTTTACCATTCTCAGCTTTGTATGTCTGCTCTGTAACTTTCATGTTCTTATCATACAGGATAAATGTGTACAAAGTTTGATGAGTTTCTAAAAGCTTTGGGAAAAAAAGGAAAAATTTATAACAATTTCTTGAAGATAGTTCCGGGGGTGTTGGCGGATTTTGTTTCCGGCTTGTGCGGGCCGGGTATTTAAGAAAAGCTGTTTATGCAAAATGGAAAAATTCTGGCCCTGGTTTATCCGGGGTGGTATAGGGGACGGATCACATGGAATGGAAAAAGAATGATGTGTTTCAGGTGAACATAGAGGATATCAGCGACGCAGGTGAGGGAATCGGAAAAACCGACGGATTTACCTGGTTTGTTAAAGATGCAGTGATCGGGGATCTGGTGGAGGCCAGGGTCATGAAGACCAGGAAGACCTATGGCTTTGGGCGGCTTCTTAAGGTGCTGGAGCCGTCCCCTGCCAGGGTGACGCCCTCATGTCCCGTGGCCCGCCAGTGCGGGGGATGCCAGCTCCAGGCCATGAGCTATGAGGAGCAGTTAAGGTTTAAGGAGAATAAGGTGTTTCATAATCTGGTGCGGATCGGCGGGGTGCGCGGGCTGGTGCGGATCGGTCAGGGTCGGAACCAGAACCAGGGACATGCCCGTCCGAAGCAGTATTTTATCCCATCATTGGGATGGAGAATCCCTGGCGCTACCGCAACAAGGCCCAGTTTCCCTTTGGAAAGAACCGTGACGGGAAGATCATCACCGGTTTTTACGCCGGAAGAACCCATTCCATCATAGAAAATGAGGACTGTCTCCTGGGTGTACCGGAGAACAGGCAGATCCTGGCTTGTATCCAGACCTATATGGAAGAATATCATATTCCGCCTTATGATGAAAAATCCCATAGGGGGCTGGTTCGTCATGTACTGATCCGCAAAGGTTTCCGGACCGGGGAACTGATGGTGTGTCTGGTGCTGAATGGTGCTGTTGCAAAGCTGGGGAAGTGGGAGCTTCTTGTGGAGCGGCTGAGGAAGCTGGGAAGAACGCCGGCGGCAGGGCACAAAGTGACAGACCAGGATCCGGGCGATTATGAGGCGGGTCAGAACAATGGGTTTGCCGGTTCTGGTTCGGAAATCGTCAGCATTTCCTGCAGCATCAACCGGGAAAAGACAAATGTGATCATGGGCGGGGAGATCGTGAATCTCTATGGGCCGGGATACATTACCGATTATATAGGTGATGTGTGCTACCGCATTTCCCCGCTGTCCTTTTATCAGGTGAATCCAGTGCAGACGGAGCGGCTTTACGCTACGGCCCTGGAGTATGCAGGGCTTACCGGCGGCGAGACGGTCTGGGATCTGTACTGTGGGATCGGCACCATTTCCCTCTTTCTGGCCCGGACGGCAGGGAAGGTCTATGGCGTGGAGGTGGTGCCCCAGGCCATAGAGGACGCCCGGATCAATGCAGAGCTGAACGGAATCAGGAATGTAGAGTTCTTTGTGGGAAAGGCGGAGGAGGTGCTGCCAGAACAGTACGAGACACACGGAATCCGCGCTGATGTGGTGGTCGTGGATCCGCCCAGAAAGGGCTGCGACAAGGTGTGCCTGGATACGATTATCCGGATGGCGCCGGAAAAAGTGGTATATGTCAGCTGCGACCCCGCCACTCTGGCAAGGGATGTGAAGTACCTGGGGCAAGGAGGGTATGCGGTGCGGAAGGTGCAGGCGGTGGATATGTTTGGGCAGGGGGTGCATGTGGAAGTCGCATGTTGTCTACAAAGGAAGGATTCGTAGAAATCCTTGAATTTACGCACTTTGCGAGGATTATTAAGTTTAAGCGAACACCTGAAATCGGAAAGAAAAAAGATATTTCTCACGAGATTAAAGTGTCCGTAGTTATGGAACTCGTATGAGTGGACACAAAAATGTATCGTTCACAAATTCAATCATAACAGAAAAATCTTATCAACAACTGAATAATAGGTAAGTCGAAAGACCGCTTGTTTTCTATATTTTTGTGGTATGGAGCAGGCGGTCTTTTTTGATTTTAGAACTGCCAGCATTCATCAGACACCTTGATAATCAAATTAAAGAGTAGGAGGACAAACAGATGGAGCAGACAGGCAAAAAGAGTATATGTGGGATTTTCGACCACAATGTACAGACGGAAAATGTAAAGATCAGCGAACTGCATGATTTTCAGGGGCATCCGTTCAAGGTAGAGCATGATATGCACCTTTTTGAATTATCAAAGAGTATTGAGGATAAGGGAGTGCTTGTGCCCTTGATTGTAAGACCAAACCCAATTGGATCAGGGTATGAAATCATCGCAGGGCACAGAAGAAAAGCGGCCAGCGAATGGGCAGGCATAGATACGGTTCCTGTGATGATTGTGCAGATGGATGATGCAGAAGCGACAATCGCGATGGTGGACAGTAATTTACAGCGGGAGCATATCAAGCCCAGTGAGAAAGCTTATGCCTATAAAATGAAGCTGGAAGCCATGAAGCAGCAGGGAAAGAAATTCACTGATACTTTGTCCCAAGTTGGGACGAAGCTGTCAAAGGATGTGGGAAAAAACGGAAAGCCCATACTTCGTTCTGATGAGCTTTTAGCGAAACAGGTTGGAGAGAGTCGGAATCAGATTGCAAGGTATATCTGTCTGACAAATCTTATTCCCAAGATTCTTGCTATGGTAGACGAAGGGAAAATAGCGTTTACCATAGCAGTGGAACTTTCTTATCTGAAGGAAGATGAACAGTATGAGCTTCATGCGGTGATGGATTTGGAGCAGTGTACACCGTCTCTTTCACAGGCAAACCGGATGAAACGCCTGAGTCAGTCAGAGGGGATTGATATGGATAAAATGTATGATATTTTGGGAGAGGAAAAAGCAAATCAGAGAGAACAGATTAAAATTAGGGCAGATTCATTATCGCAATATTTTCCCGCAGATTTCACACCAAAGCAGAAAGTGGAACTGATAGAAAGACTGGTCAGGGATTGGCATGAAAAACAAACAGGTATTCATAACCGTTCAGCTAAAAGAGCGGAAAAATCACGATAAAAACAGAAGGTTGGAGAATAAAGTTATGGGTAGGAAGAAAAAAGAATTATCAATATTTGAACAAATGGGTAGCACTTACACAGAAAAAGACGGTATCTTATATCCCAATATCCGTATTGGCGAAGAAGAAACAGAAGCAATGCAGAATACCTTTTCAGGAAAATACGGAGATTTATGGAAAAAGTATCTGAAAGAAAACCAGCCGGAAAGATATTATCATTTGGTTCATTTAGGGCAGTTGAGACAAAAAGCGGCAGAAATCAATGAAGAAGCAAATGAATTGCTGGAAAGGATTATGCAACAGTATTTACAGAAGCATAAACCGGAGAATCCAGATCCTACAATGGAAATGTGGCAGCTTCGGGAACAAGCTAAGGCAATGGCAGAGGAAGTGGTTCTTCAAGATGTTGTCTACTGCTATCACTAAATATTGATGCACACGATTTTTGTAAGGTAGATTCTGCGTTTACACGCAGCAAAAATCGGCGCAAAAAACATTATAAAAAAGAGAGGGAAAAATTATGGCGAATATAAGAGAATATAACATGAATGGAACATTGATTTTAGGAATTGATCATGGATATGGGAATATCAAAACAGCACACAGGGTATTTCCAACAGCGCTGATCAAGAGTGAGAAAGCGCCAACTTTCAGTAAAGATTATTTGGAGTATGATGGATATTTCTATATTATCGGGGAAGGTCATAAGAGCTTTATCGCTGAAAAGCAGTCAGATGATGATAATTATATCCTGACGCTTGCGGCAATAGCAAAAGAACTGAATGCAAGGGAATTAACCTCTGCCAGAGTGCATCTTGCCGCAGGACTTCCGTTGAAGTGGGTGCAGGCGCAGAGAGAATCCTTCCGCCAATATCTGATGCAGAACAAGATTGTGCAGTTTCGTTATAAAGACAGACAGTACGAGGTTGAGATTGCCGGATGTACGGTCATGCCGCAATGCTATTCTGCGGTGGCGGAAAACTTGAAAGATTTTAAAGGGATGAATTTACTTGCCGACATTGGCAACGGAACAATGAACATCATGTATTTAAACAATGGAAGGGCGATGGAGAGTAAATCATGGACAGAGAAACTCGGTGTTTTCCAGTGCATGCAGCGTATCCGCAATAAGGTGTTGGACGAAACGGGAACAAACCTGATGAACGAGGTCATTGAAAATTATCTGAGAACAGGGGAAACGGATATTGCAGAGCCTTATGCCTCACTCATGAAAGAAGCAGCAGTTTCCTATGTACAGGAGATTTTTCAGAAGCTGAAGGATTATGAATATAATGAAAGCCTTAAGCAGCTTCACTTTATGGGCGGCGGCGCAAGAATCGTGGAAGCTGTCGGGGAATATAACCGGGAGAGGACGCATTTTAATCACGATATCTGTGCGACTGCAAAGGGATATGAATATTACTGTTACATGATTTTGCGCCACAGTCAAATACCCAAAAGGCGGGGTATTTGACTCTCGCGGCATTCGCCAAATGCCCATGCAAGCATGGTCGGTTGGCTCATTGCTCGCGGAAATAAAAAGTGCAGCTAGAAAGAAGGTGCAGGAATGACAGGAAATATCCGTAACCGCAATGTGCGGTTTTATGAGGAAAAGGAAGCTGACAGACGGGCATGGGAAATACTTCACTCAGAAGCTGTCAGGGCATTTCCCTCGCAGAATGACTTTATCATTCAGGCAATCAATGATTTTTATGACAGGCATCTGGCAATATCGGATGATCCTTATCTGGAAACAAGGGAAAAAGAGGATGCCTTTGCAGATAGGATCGTGGAAAAGGTGGAACAGAAAGTGCTTGGCAACCTGCCACAGCTTATCGGGATTTACCTTTTGCAGCAGCAGAATATCTTGGCGATGGGAAATAGTGCGCAGATGGAGAGCTATATGAAAGGCAATGGAGAGACACAGGCATTATATTCCGGCGATGGTATTTTGCAAAAAGGCGGGGAGGCTGAAACAGAGGAACCGGAGGAGAATGAGTTCCTCGATTTCAGTTTTGGCGGATAGCCGGAATGGGGGTTCTTAGGGGGCAAAGCCCCCTGAGCAGGTAGTACCGGTGGCGCAGACAGTGAGGAAGAAATAAAAATCGGGGTGTCCGACAGGCACTCCGATTTTTATTTTTGACGAACTGGCAAGCCAACGGTACTACCTGCCTATATCATTCCC
>Ga0137309_102170_pt1 | contig 12142 bp, 12 predicted proteins | sample NAcewiD2O_June_FD_97179 | JGI IMG/M metagenome (GOLD analysis project Ga0137309, IMG submission 97179) | Mouse cecal microbial communities from Vienna, Austria - N-Acetylneuraminic amended D2O_June | ecosystem: Host-associated > Mammals > Digestive system > Large intestine > Cecum | place...
ATTTAGAGAAATAATCTGTAAATTTTTGCAACTATGTTCCGCAAACCCGCTTGAATTATTTGGAATATTATGCTAAAATAAAACGAATTGTGCGGCTAAATTATGCCTTTACAATTCAAAGGGTGTTTTCAAATTTGAAAGGAGAGCGAAAGATGTGAAGCAAGCGAAGCGTATTTTCACCTTGCTGCTGTCCCTATGCCTTGTGCTTGGCCTAATCCCCAACACAGCATTTGCGGCTAGCGGCAATCTGCCGTTCACGGATGTGAAGGCATCGGACTGGTTCTATGACGCCGTACAGTATACCTACGGCAAGGGTATGATGAGCGGTACCAGCGCCACCACATTCTCCCCCAACCACACAACCACACGGGGAATGATTGTAACTGTGCTGCACCGCATGGAAAGCGCCCCTGAAGCCACGGGGATGTCCTTTGAAGATGTACCAGATGGGCAATGGTACTCGGACGCAGTGGCGTGGGCCAGTGAAACCGGCGTTGTGGGCGGCTATGGCAACGGTAAGTTTGGCCCAGGCGACGCCATTACCCGTGAGCAAATGGCAGCCATTCTATACCGTTACTCCCAGAACAAGGGGTATGATACCACAAAATCAAGCGGCATCTCCGCGTTCTCAGACGCCGCTCAAGTCAGCTCTTACGCGGCAGGCGCAATGAAATGGGCTGTGGGCAACGGCCTGATCTCTGGCGTTGGCAGCAATACATTGGCGCCCAAGGGCAACGCTACCCGCACGCAAGCAGCTGCAATCCTGATGCGGTACTGCCAAAATGTTGTTCCATCTGAACAGGAGCCTGGCGCTGACACGGATCCTGACGCCAGTGATGACGATGACGGAGATGACGGCGATGGCAATGCCGAACATTACACGGTTACCTTTGATTTAAACTATGGCGGCGGCGAATATAGCGTCATAACCGCGAAAGCCGGGACAAGCGTAAAGAAACCCACCGACCCAGTTCGCGGCGGATATTCCTTCAGCGGCTGGTACACCGCAAAATCCGGCGGCAGTAAATTTGATTTCAGCACAGGGATTACCAAGGATTTCACTCTCTATGCGCACTGGGAGCCCAATGGCAGCGGCGGCTCCGGCGGTCCCGGCGGCTCTGGCGGCCCAAACACGCCAATCGTCTACTACTATACCGTTACATTTGATCTTCTGGCAAGCGACGCGAATCCGGTTCCGCCCGCGCAGCGAATTCGTTCCGGAGAACTGGCCGTGGAACCCGCGTCCCCTTCTCGCGGCGGTTACGATTTTGCCGGCTGGTATATTGACAATACCTTTACAGAAGCGTACAATTTCAAAACTCCCATAACAGATAATCTCACGCTGTATGCCAAATGGACCCCGGTCAACCTCCCCACGCCCGGCCCCAGCGGCGATCCCGGCCCGTTGCATCGCGTGACCTTTGATTTAAATGACGGTTCTTCCCAGCTCTATGAAATCCAAATGGTGGAAGATGGGAAAAAAGCCAGCAGCCCGTTCTCTCCGCCGGACCGGGAGCTCTATGGCTTTACCGGATGGTACGAAGAACCTTCTGGGGCGGTGGCTTACGACTTTGACAGCACGGTTACCAATGACCTGATCCTGTACGCTGGCTGGGGCTCTCCCGACCCGGACGCGGATGGATTGTATGCCGCCAGCAATGGGGAAGAGACGGTTTTTTCTGTTTCCGGCCTTGTTATGGATGGCGCGGAGGCAACGGCAACGGTAAATGTTAATTCCATGTCTGTTTTGCTGATAGAATTCTTTCTAGACACCCTAGGCGAAGCCTGGAGCAAAGAGGCCATGACGGAGCTGCTGAACAGCACCCCGGAAGTCAGGGTCGCGGCTTATACGCCGGACTACGGCGAGTTAATCAATGTCTCCATTCCGGTAGAGGCCACGCTGCCTACATACTACATTGCCCGGGCGAGGCTTTTGTCTTCAGAAGGCGCTGACCTGTGCGAGCCCTTCCTTTATGTAGAGGGCTCGCAGCAGTATGCCGCCTTTGAGAGCAAGACCATTGACGATTACGACGCAGAGCAAGTCGTCAACTTTGACGAGAGCACAACCACAAACTTTGGCGTTCTCACTGAGAGCACGAAGAAGATCACAAGTTCCGATACCGTCAACAAACTGACTGTGGCGGATGTGGATGTGGATGGCAAGATCGTGCCTGACCATACCTATACCTTTGAGTCTCCCGACAGCGAAATTCGCGGGTTGGCCGAAGGTGAGATTGTTTACATTACCAGCACGCCCTATCTTTTCAAGGTAAAAAGCATTACCGAGAATCCAGACGGCTCCATCACTATCACACCGGACAACGATGCCCAACTGACGGACTTTTACTCCGCACTAAAGGTTGACATGGGTTCCGCCTCCAGCGGGGAGGTTCAGCCCGCGTTGGAAATTATCGGCGTGAATACAAGCCTCAGCGCGGAGGCCGTTTATCCCTCTATTGAAATCAAGCCTGTGAATTGGCTGAAAATTAAGTGGAGTTCATCCTTCAAATTTAATCTGAACATTAAAATGGTCTATGATTTCCATTTGTTCAGCAAAGACTATTTTGAATTCTCGCTTATAGCCAAGAACACCGCCCAGAATTCCGCGTCACTTACCGCGTCACTCGTCAATGGAGGAGGGAAAACTCCCTTTAAGACGGATCTTTTGCAGGGAAAAGGAAAAATTATAATCCCAACTCCTATCCCCGGCCTGGAGGTATATACCAAGCTTGGGTTACCGGTGGAGCTGAACCTGACCGCGGGTGTTTCGGCAACCTGGAAGAGCACAATGAAAAGCGGTTTTACTTATAACAGCTATTCTGGCCGGGAGGACATAAAGGAAACCGAAAAGTCCTTGGAGTTAAAGGCTGAGGGCAAAGCGGAGCTGAAAGTCGGCCCGCAAGTGGCGATAGGCGTTCAACTCAGCGGCGAGGTGGTAAGCGCTGAAATTAACGCATCTGGCGGCGCAAAGATCACCGCGGCGGTTGCCGCCACCAATGACGACGCTACCAATACCCTTCCCTCCAAGCATGCCTGCATTCTCTGCGTTTCTGGAGACGCCAAGTGGTTTGCCGAGGTCCACGTTAAGGCAGCGTATAACATCTGCAATATTGTGTCCGGCGTCTTTTTAGATTATAAGCTAATAGGAATAGAAGGGCCTCTTCCCTTTGCCGGCTCACGTGAAGGCAAGTTCTATATGTCCGTCATACCTGGACCGGACAATGTGTTCTCCAAAAACAACACCTCGGAACCCCAGTGGTTTTTAGGCGGCGGTTCCTGCCCCAACACGGCTTACCGGACAGAGTTGAAAACGGTCAGCGCAAACGGCACGGCGCTTTCTGGAATTCCGATTCATATTCGAAAAGACACTGGAAAAGTGGATAAAACAGAGGACTCCACCTATGTGGCATACCTGCACAACGGCGTCTACACCGCAAGCGCCACGGTTCAGGGCGCGGCTGTCAAGAAGTCGGTTATTGTGAAAGGCGGCGCCCAGACAGTGAAATTATCCCCCAGCGCCAGCGACAAGGTGCTGGTTGGCAGAATCGTAGACCCCACAAACGGCAGATTTGGCGTTGCCGGGGCCACGGTTAAAATCTCTAAAAACGGTTTGCCGGTTGCGTCGGCGCAATCCAATGGCAGCGGTGATTTTGACGTATTGCTGCCAGAGGGGGAATACCTGATTGAAATAACGAAATCCGGCTATATTCCGTTTTCCATTTACCAGAGGGTGGAAAACGACCCGGGCTCCACGCAGATGCAGACAATTGAACTGATTCCTGGCAGAGGCATGGGAGGCTTCCGGGGCGTCATCACCGATGCGGTTACCGGCCTCCCCATTGAGGGCGTAACGTTAAAGCTGCGGTCCGGTTGGGACAACTCTGACCAGGGAGCGGTAATTAAAACCTTGACCACCAACGCCAACGGCGAATTTAGGTACAATGCGTTTAAACTACCGCTTACAAACCTTGTGTTGGGCCTTCCGTGCGGGAACTATAGTCTGACAGCCAGCAAGAACGGCTATATTGGCAGCACGTTCAACATCGTCGCCCTTCCAGGGGAAACCAGCGCCAATCCCCCGCAAGACGTCACCATGGCCCCCGCGCAGACGCAGAGGGATACTTGGCGCATTGTCCTGACATGGGGAGAGGATCCCAGCGACCTGGACTCCCATGTGGTTGGAGCCCTTACCAGCGGCAACAGCTTCCATGTGTACTATGGGGACAAGTCGCAGTATGATGGAGATTTGGAAGTGTGCAACCTGGATCTTGACGACACCACCAGTTATGGACCTGAAACCATTACGCTGAACACCAACAACAGCGCTCCTTACTACTACTATGTCCACCGCTATGCTGGCGACGGTACGGTATCGTCCTCCGGCGCGCAGATCAGGGTATACCATGGCGCGGATATGGTAAGAACATTCAACGTCCCCACCGGACAGGGAAATGGGGACTATTGGAATGTGTTCGCGGTGGTGAACGGTCAAATTGTGGTTCGGAACACAATTACAGACGGCGCGGATATTGGCTACGCTGGCGCTCCAGGCATTATGACAGCTAGTCTGGACGAGGTGGTGGACAAAGCCAGTATACCGTCCACTGACAGAAACTTTACCGCCACAGCGGCAAGTGGGCGCAATGTCTCAGCGGCCGCTCTTGATGAAGCTGCCCGCCAAGCTGGCGGCGGCACGGCCGCCCATGCGGGCCGGGCCGCTATGGATGCGCCCATATCCTGTTATAAAAGCCCGGAAATTGCCGGTTCCCAGACAGCGGAGCGAGAACCGGACCGAGCGGGGTCATCCAACGCCATCCTTCTAAGCGAACCGGACCTGGAAGAAACGGTACCTCCCGCCGCGTAAAGCAGTCTCATTCCATAACAGACTGGGACCAAAATTTCGTGAAATAAAGCAAAACAGCCAGGCTGCGAATAGCGGCCTGGCTGTTTTGTTAGGACCGGCAATCTCGCCGCCGGGAGCCGTGGAATGATTTATGCGGGACACGAAAACTGGTTTGTTCTAGCGGCCCGCCACCCAGTTTACGCTACCTGGTTGTCGTTAAACACCTGCTGGCCCAGGGCCATGCTGGTCTGGCGCATATTCTCCACCGCGCTGTAAACCTGGTGGAGATTGCCCACGTCAGCCTGGCAGGTGCGTTCCAGCAGCACCTGCCTGCTGACTGTGTAAAATACGGCGCAGATCCCTATGGTGACAAAGAGCATTAGGCTTATGGCAGTGCGCTGCATCAGGCGTGTAAGCTTGTGTTTGCGCTGACCCATGGCTTGTTCTCCCCTTTTGCAATTCCGGCTGTACCGCCCACATAAATGGGTGGTAGTCATTTTACCAGATTTTCCGCCTGTATGCAACGAGCGCTCTGCTTTTTCCGGCAGTTTCCTCCTGCCGGGCGGAAATTATTTTACGGTTGTGGGCTGGATGTTGTGTTCCTCCACATAGGCCAGCCACTGTCTCTTGTATTCCTCCCGAATCTTATCCAGGCCGGCAACCTTGGCCTTCTCCAGGAACTCCGCGATGGCGGCGTCCACATCGTCTACCAGGCCCGCCTGGATGGGCGGCAGATACTCGGTAATCACGTTGGCCAGGGCGGCTTTCTCAGACTGGTAGGGCGTTGTGTCCTCGGCAAAGCCGGTCCAGATGTTGGGATAGGTATAGGTCTCAAACTCAGAATTCAGCTCATTGAGGATTTGCGCGGTGGCCTCGGGGTACAGCATGAACTCTGTGTTCCGGGTGGACCAGAGGCTTCCGGCCTCACGGGGGAAGCCCGCCGTGGTGGAGTCGCCAACGGCCTCATAGTAGCCATCCTCCGTGACGTTGTAGTCAACGCCCTCTTCCCCGTACTGAGACAGGCGGAAGTACTCCTCGTCCAGCACCAGCTTTTCCAGCAGCAGCAAGCCCCGCTCAGGCTCGTTGGCGCTGTTGGGGATGCTCATGCCGTTCTGGGTGGCATGGTTGGGGGTGGCAAGGTTCTTCACCCTGTAATGGGGCTGCCAGCCCAGCTCCCAGTCAGGGTGGGAGGCCGCGACCCGGGAAACCAGGTTCGCATAGCCGGAGGGAGAGTTAAAGGCCAGGTCGCAGGCGGTCTTTCCGGCCTCAAAGGCGTCCTGCTTATTTTCGGTATTGGCCAAAGAGCTGCGGGACCAGTACCCGGCGTCCGCCCAGCTCTTGAACATCTTCATGTCACTGGCAAACTCCTCGGTCTCCCACCAGTCGATTACCTTTGTGGGGTCCTGATAATCAATATACAGGCCATAGGGCACCCGAAAGTCGGCCCATTTATACTTGCGGTCCAGGAACTCCCAGGTGGTAAAGTGGGAGCCAATGGAGCCATAGGTGGAGACCACCTCGCCGGTCACCTGCATATCGGGCTCGTTTTGCTTAATGCCCTCCATGTAGGCCTGCGTATCTTATTTTTTGTTGAAACTGTTTGTTCCATTGTGTGAATATCCTCCGTTTCACTCTGAAAGTTTTGGGAAACGCTGATTCAACTGGTTTTGCGGCATACATATCTGCGGCCCTGTATTTGCAGGCCCCCGGCGGGGAAAACCAATCAACCAAGTTTCTTAGAACAGTGCCTGCTCCGGGTGGCTGCGCTTAATCAGGGTATTGGTAACCATGATAACAATAAACCCGAATACCGACTGGTACAGCCCGGCGGCAGTGCTCATTCCAACGTCAAAGTCCTGCTTTAAGGAGCGGTAGACGAAGGTGTCCATAATGTCCGTCACGCTGTAAAGGACGCCGTTGTTCCCCACCACCTGGTAGAACAGATCGAACTGGCCCTTCATAATGCTGCCCAGGCTGAACAGCAGCAGGGTGATGAAGGTGGGCAGCAGCAGGGGCACCGTGATATAGCGGATCTGCTGGAACACCGTGGCCCCGTCAATCTCAGCGGCCTCATACAGCTCCGGGTCAATGCTGGTGATTGTGGCCAGATAGATGACCGTGCCATAGCCCACCTGCTTCCACAGATAGAAAATGACCATCAGCACAGGCCAGACGCCCGGGGTGTTGTAGGCGTCGAAGGGTGCGCCGCCCATGGAGCGGATGACGCCGTTGAGGAAGCCCACGTCATAGTTGAACAGGTTGTAGACAATTACGTTTAGAATAACGTAAGAGACAAAGTAGGGCAGAAACATAACGGACTGGGTGATTTTCCTAAAATACTTGCCGCCAATCCGGCTGAGCAGAATGGCGCATACAATCTGCAGAACATTGCCGCAGAGAATAAAGGCGATGTTGTAGCAAATGGTGTTTACGGTCAGCATGGTCAGCTTACCGGATTCCCACAGGAAGCGGAAGTTTTCCATCCCGCAGAAAGGGCTGCCGAACAGGCCGCCGGAGAAGTTGAACTTGGTGAAGGCAAAGTAGATGCCCACAATGGGGAGGTAGTTGTTTACAAAAAAGTACAGTATTGCCGGGATAAGCATTATAAAAAGGACTTTGTTGGTTTTCAGCTCCTTGCGGAACCTGCCCTTCCCCTTCTCCTTCTTCTGCTCCGGCTGGGGGCTTGTTCCGGCGGAAGCGGTTTTTCCGCTCATTTTGCATCGCTCCTTTATTGAATTGAGTTTCCGGACTGCCTGCCGGGCTCCAAACGCCGTTGGATGGCTCCGGCCTTGACGTTAAGAAAAGCATAATGAGTCATTCCTGATTTGTCCATAAAAACATCCTGCGGATTTTGCCATAAGCCCGGTTTTGTCATGGTAAAATCCTGCTTTTTTTGCGTTTTTTAGGGTCCGGGAGCCAAAATTGTCCAGGCAATCCGGCGAAATTGCCCAATCGGAATGAAAGTTCTCCGGTTTTGCCCCCTTGGCCCATCCTTTTTTACCGGACAATTTCCCGGTAAAATTTCATGCTCCCCACAGAAAAAGCATGGCGGATGAATCCTCCGGCCGGGCAAAAGGAGGCGGCGGACCGCGCCCCGGGCCAAGTGTGCCTGAAATAGCAAAAAAGCCGCGTATCTACTGTAGACTTCCCCCGCGCCTTCTTTATATAATAGAAAGCAGTTAAATGAACCAAAGGAGGCGCATAGCTTTGAACACAAAGGCGGCCAAAAAGAAGGATTCCCACGGAGGCGTCGATATGACCGTGGGAAATCCTATGGAGAAGATTCTTAAATTTTCAGTCCCCCTGCTGCTGGGAAATATCCTGCAGCAGCTTTACAACACGGTGGACTCCATTGTGGTAGGGCAGTACATCGGCAGCGAGGCCCTGGCCGCGGTGGGCGCCAGCGGTCCGGTTATCAACCTGCTGGTTTCCTTTTTCCTGGGCATCTCCGTGGGCACGGGCATCGTGATTTCTCAGGCCTTTGGGGCCAAGGACTATGGCAAGCTGAAATCCGCCACCGGAACGGTCTGCACCATCACGGTGCTCACCGGGCTGTTCCTCATGGGGGCGGGCATCCCCGCAAGCCCCCTGCTGCTCCGGCTGGTGAACACCCCCGCCGGTATTATGGGCCAGTCTGTCACCTATATGCAAATCACGTTTGCTGGCGTGCTGTTTCTAATGCTGTTCAATATGTTCAACGGCATTTTCCAGGGCGTGGGCGATTCCGTCTCTCCCTTCCTCTTCCTGGCCATCTCCTGTGCCATCAACATTGTGTTGGATTTGGTGTTTGTGGCCAGCCTAGGTAAATCCGGGCGGAAAACTCCCAGAAGGGTTCCTGGGGCGACTCAATGGGCGCCAGGGCGGCGGCAACAGCCATGATGTCCTGCTCGCTGTAGCGGTTGGTTTGCGGGTCCAGCCGTATGTAGTCCAGAGGGTCGTAGCCGCTGGAAGGGCCCGTGCCGGTCAAGTCCAGGGTGTACACTTGGTAGCCATTTTGACGGAGGACAGCCTCTGTCTCGGCCCGCAGGGTGTTCTTGGTGTCGGCCACAATCAGGCTCTCATTGCACTGCAAGATGTTGGGCAGCACATACCCGCGCGTCTTGCCCGCGCCGCTGGGGCCGACAATCAGGTCGTTGTTGTTCAGGCCTGTAAGATAAGACTCGTTGCTTATCCGGCAGTCTTGGGACAGGATTCGGAAGCTCATTTTCTCACCTCACATTTCTTCCATAATAAAGTCCGCCAGCCCGAAGTCGATGGCCTCCTGGGCGTTGAAGTACGTGTCCTTAGCGGTGCAGGCGTAAATCCCGTCCAGAGAGCGCCCGGTGTGCCGGGCCAGAATCCCCGCCGTAATTTGCCGGGTCTGCATCAGGTTCCTGCTCAAGCTGTCAATGGTCAAAGCGCTGCCGCCGACGCCGGTGGTCAGCGGGTCGTGAATCATGACTTTCCCGTGTGGGAGGATGCCGCGCTTATCGCCGCTGGCGAACAATATAGCGGCCATGCTGGCAGCTGTGCCCAGGCAGACAGTACGGACAGGGCACTTGACGGCCTGCATCACGTCATAGAGCGCAAGGCCGCTGCTGACCTCGCCGCCGGGACTGTTGATGTAAAGGGTGATGGGAGCCGCAGGGCCGGCTTTCTGCAAGTATCTTAGCTGCAACATGATGGCATAGGCCGACTCCGAAGTAACCTCCCCAACAAGCTCGATTTGCCGGTCTTGGAAGAGCTCGTCCTGCAGGCTGTGGGCCGTGGTGCCCTCGCTGGTTTCAATCAAAATATGGGGCATGGTGTAAATCGGGTTCATAGCTAACCTCCTTATATCATGGTAAAGGGCAGCGCCAACAGGTAGTGGTAGACGCAGGCGGCTTTTCCACCGTCCCATCCGCCGCCAAGGTACAGCGCCCTGCGGATTGGAATGTTCCCCTCGTCCTCCGGTGCAAAGTGGCTGGCAATGTTCTCCTGGACGAACCGGGAGTAGTCCATGGGCTTGCCCCCTGTCATCCCGTCTATAGCCCGGGCCAAAGCCTGGGTGCGCAGGTCAAGAATTGCCTGCTTGAGCTGGATGTCCGGGCCTTTCAGACGTTCAGACAGGGGCAGGCGCTGGCTGCTGGCGGTATGGGGGACAGAGGTTGGGCGGCAATCCGGGAAGGCCCTGCCCAGCAGCATAGCGGCGTCCGTGAACGTGCCGGAGCCATTGACATGGAACGGGGCCTCGCACAGCTCCTGTATAGCCCAGGCCATTTGGCGGTAAGTAATCACCTCCCCATAGGCCGGAGCCAGGCCGAGAATCCGCTGCATCCGCTCCCACTGCTCCGCCTTGGGGAAAAAATAGGAGGCGGGGGTGTTCCCCCAGGTTTGGAGGATTTTGGGCAGTATGGCAGGGTCGGCGCAGCCCAGTTCCCCTAGGTTTTGCAGCCGGCCCCATAAAGATATTGGATGGATGGCGGCACACTCCTTTCAAGTATAGTTAACGCAGTCCAAAAGCGGTAACACCTCTTTTGGACTTAGCGGCACGGGTGTACCCGCGCCGCTCTGCTTGAAAATCGGGATTTACTGATTTTCAAGTGTGTTTTACTATAAGATTACAGCATAGCCGCTCCGGCATCGGGACGATGCGGCGGGCATAAAGAAAAGCGCCTGTCGCCAGACGCTTTTTCTATTCTTTATCTGTGTTTTATGCAAGCCTTTTGCAATATTTCTAGAAGTTTTGTATTTGAGTCTGCAAAACAAGTTGTTGCGAAAAAAGCAGGCGGCTGGTCTGCTGGACCTGCCGCCTATTTTCTTACAGCCGCTCATAGTGCGACCATAAAGAAACTATCTTCACGATTTGCCTGTCTTCCAAAACTTCATAAACAAGCCGGTGCTGTTGGTTGATTCTGCGGGAATACAAGCCCTGCAAATCCCCTACGAGCTTTTCGTAGTCTGGCGGGGTTTCATAGGGATTTTTGCGGATAACCTCAATCAGACTTTTGGCTTTTTTATCCAAATGGGCTGCTTTCAACTTAGAGATATCTTTTACTGCCATTTTCGTATAGACAATCTCGTACACTACCAGTGAACCTCGCTTTCCGGCACACAGTCCGATAATGGGGTGTTCTTGCCCATAGTAAGCTTTTCCGCCATCCCGGGAGTTGACAAAAGCCGCATGGTTTCTAAAGCGCCCGATTCCAGCTTATCCATCGTGCCTTTCACAGCTTGCAGCATCTCCAAAACACTCTGCAGCTGCCATTCCTCCATACTGTTGATTACAGATATGCACTGTTCCCGATTGCTCATTTTGATACCTCCCTTTAGAGCCTGTCACAGCTAATTCTATTACCATTAGTATATTCCTTTTTCGCAGGATTTGCAAGGGCTTTGGCTGCATTAGGCCGCAGTTTCTTCCAGGTCCCCGGCTTCTATATGCCAGGACTCGTCTGTTAGGTCTTTGAGTATACAGGCCGCACGGGGGAATCTGTCCGGGTACTCGGCAGGCAGGAGTTCAATCCCCAGGGCCAGCACTTTTCTGTAGACATGCTCGCAGCAGAAGTAGCTGCTCCGGCTGTCGTTTCGCAGGCGGGACATGAAGAAACTGTTGTGGTCCACACCCGAGCGGCGGATGGCGAAGAGCTCCACAGCGTGATAGGGTTCCGCGATGTGCCGGGGTTCCAGCTGCTTCCGAACGGCGTCCCAGCTGACAATGAAGTCGCTGGCATACCGCTCGCAAAACCGGCCCACATCCTGAATGAGCCGGGTGGAGATGCTGGACATATTGAGGTTGTCCAGCGTGCCGGATTCCGTGCAAAGCACGCAGCTGCACCGCTCAAAATGGCGGACAAGAATCTGCGGGACAGGCTGCATAGTTTCCTCCTTCCATCAGGCCAGCAGGCCCTTGCCCGCTGGCACCATGACGCGGTGGGGTATCTTCTTCACTTCCGTGTACTGGCCGGGGGCGTAGTGTTCCAGCATGAAGACAAAGCCATCCCGGAGCCGGTCGCAGGTCTTGTCAAAATCCTGGACCAGCTCCACCCGGCCGCGCAGGTCCTGCATATCCCAGCCGGCAAAGTCCTCGTACATGTCGATGGGCCGGCCGGGATAAAATGAATAAGTGCCGTCCTCGTTTGCCTCCGCCTCGTACAGCACCAGGTAGCCGCTGCTGCGGCCGTTGAAGCCGATATGGTAGCCGGTGCGCTGGTATAGTTAACGCAGTTCAAAAGAGGTGATACCTCTTTTGAACCTGGCGGCACGAGCACGCCCGCGCCGCCCTGCTTGAAAATCGGCAATTACCGATTTTCAAGTGTGTTTACTATTGCGGTAGTGGCG
>Ga0137309_102172_pt1 | contig 12137 bp, 5 predicted proteins | sample NAcewiD2O_June_FD_97179 | JGI IMG/M metagenome (GOLD analysis project Ga0137309, IMG submission 97179) | Mouse cecal microbial communities from Vienna, Austria - N-Acetylneuraminic amended D2O_June | ecosystem: Host-associated > Mammals > Digestive system > Large intestine > Cecum | place...
GGCGGCCCAGCGGGTACTGAAGGCTGCAAAGGAGATCTACCAGACCGGCATGTACTGGACCAAGCCCCTCAGCCCCAAGCTGACGGCTACCCCGGATCAAGCGAACCCCTACCCCGTCACCATTGACGGCAAAGGATATATGCAGCAGGTCTACCAGGTAGTCAGCGAGACCTGGGTGGACGGCGGCTGGGTCCATGTGGATTTTACCGATCCGTCCTCCGTTCCCACCGGGACCCGGATCATTGACAAGGATGGCAATGACTGCACGCAGATCAGCTGCATGGAGAATACCGGCAACGGCTTTGGCGGTCAGTTCACCATCCTCATCCCCCAGGAGGCCATGGACGAGGGAGATGGCAGCGTCCAGGTGGAGATCTCCGGTGTGGGCCACAACTATGCCATTTTTTACGCCACCTGCGCGGAAACAGACAAGTATGGCAACCTCCAGAAGTACATGGCCGACACCGACCCCCGCCACCCCATCAAGGTCGATGTCATCGCCAACTACAGCAAGAATCCTCCCCCGCCCGATCCCGACCCGGACCCTGATCCCGATCCTGACCCCGAACCGGAGCCGGGCGACCTGCTGATCATCAAGCGGGATGCTGGTACGCTGGATCTGCTGGACGGAGCGATTTTCGAGGTCGTTGGACCCAACGGGGATACCATCGGTTCCTTCTCCTCTGTGGGCGGCAAGGTTTCCGTCCCAATCTGGAGCCCGGAAATTACACGGTCTATGAGCGGGTACCGCCCAAGAACTATCTGCTCAGTGACGAGCCTGCCCGGAACGTTACTGTGAAAACAGGCGAAACGGCTGAACTCACGTTTGACAACGAGCCCTTCGGCAGCCTGCGGGTTGAGAAATCCAGCGATACCGGTGAGAAGCTGGCGGGCGTGACGATCCAGATCAAGCACATCGAATCCGGCAGGACGTATACCGGCAAGACGGAGGAAACGGGCGCTATTGAGTTTACGGAGCTGAAGCCCGGAGCGTATGAGGTGCGCGAAATCGCCGGGATCAAGGGCTGGCAGCTTGACCCGGATAGTGTCAAGACCGTTACCGTGGTCACCGGCGAGACTTCCACCGTTCCCTTTGTCAACAAAGAGCTGCCCGGCCTGCGGATCATCAAGTATGACAGCAGCAACAAAAAGGTGCTATCCGGCGTAACCTTTGAGATCTGGCGGGATGGCGAGTCTCTGGGTACGCATGAGACTGGCGAGCTGGGCGAGATCCTGCTCACTGATTTGCAGCCCGGAACCTATACCGTTAAAGAAGTTTTTGTAGATGAAGAACATGTCATCGACAGCACTCCCCAGCAGGTGGAACTCCACGCCGGGGACGGGATCAAGTCGCTTACATTTTATAATGATAAGAAGCCCGGCATCTATCTCATCAAGGTGGACGCGGACGATCCCTCCAAGGTTATCCCCAACGCCAAGTTCACCATTCGCTCCGTGGCAGGGGATTACGGCCCGGAGGAGTTCACCACCAACGAGCAGGGCATCATCGACCTGAGTAAGCTGCCCCTCGGCGCATACGAAGTCCGGGAAATTTCCTGCCCCGGCTACATTATTGATGAGGAGCAGCGCATTATCCAACTGGATGGCAATGAGACTGCCGAGTTTGTTTTTACCAACCACATCAAGCCGTCTATCCGGGTCATCAAGAAAAGTTCGGATGGTTCTCCCCTGGGCGGCGTTCACTTCCGTATCGCCAAGATCGAGGACGGCACACGTTACCTTGACCGCATCACCAACGACCAGGGCGAGATCTTGATCTCCGATCTGGAGCCGGGTGTGTACAGCGTGAAGGAAACGGCCACGACCTCCAATCACATTATTGATGTGCGGGAGTATCATGTGGAGCTGTTCCCCGGCAAGACTTCCGAGATCACCATCGAGAACCAGAAGCGGCCTAACCTCATCGTCTATAAAAATGACGCTGACACCGGCGCACCTATCCCTGATACCGTGTTTCTGGTGAAAGCGGCGGACGGTCACAGCGCGGACGAGATCAAGACCGATTCCAACGGCAAGGCAGAGCTGAAGAATCTGCTCCCCGGTGTGTATGAGGTTTCAGAAAAGACCGTTCCTGCCCCCTGGCTGCAGGACGCTCCGGCGCAGATGGTGACACTGTATCCCAACCGCGACCATACCCTCTATTTCAAAAACCACAAGAAGCCCACCCTGACGGTGAATAAAGTGGACAGCGTCACCGGCAGCCCCATCAAGGGGGCCAAGTTCGAGGTCTGGTACGGCAGCAACAACACGACCACCGGCGAGCTGAACAGCCTCGGCACCTACTTCTCGGATGCTAATGGTCAGTTCAAGCTGGAGCTGCTCCGGGATGGCTGGTACAAAGTGACTGAGCTGGAGCCTGCGGCGGGCTTCACCATCAAGGAGCCTGCCAGCCAGGAGGTCTATATCAAAGGCGGAGAAAACAAAGTCCTGACCTTCGAGAACGTACCTCTCAACGCGATAGCCGTCGAAAAATACGACAGCGTCACCGGCGAGGCCCTGCCCGGATGCACCTTCCAGCTTCGATATCTGGCGGGTGCTTCCGGTACGGGCGGCAATGTCATTGGCACGAAGGTGACGGGTAAAAATGGCACTGCCCTCTGGACGGGGCTGAAGCCCGGCACCTATATTTTAGAGGAGGTAGATCCGGCGGACGGCTATTCCATCATCCAGTCCTCCGAGACGATCCTGCTGGCCGACAGCGGTGAGCAGAGCGTTGTCACCGTCAGATTTACCAATGCTCCAGACGGGATGCTCCTGATACGGAAGGTCTGTTCGGTCAATCCCTCTGTTACTCTCCAGGACGCGGAATTTAAAATCATCTATGCGGATGGTTCTGTCATTGGCGACAGCAATGGCATCTACAGAACAGATGAGAACGGAGAGATCAGGATCACCGGCCTGAAGCCCGGTAAGAGCGTGGTAGTGACCGAGACACGCGCCCCGGCAGGGTTCATCCTGGATACCCAGTCTCAGACGGTGCAGGTAAAAGAGGGCAAAACCGTTTCCCTGACCTTCAAGAACCAGCCGAAAGGCGTTATCATCGTGCAGAAGCGGGACAGCGATACCAATGAACCTCTCCCTGGAGCAGAGTTCAGAATCACCACTGCCGCTGGCTGCGAGGTTGGCCTGGACGGCGTGATTGGCAGCAGCACCTTAACGCAGAATGGCCTGTTCACCACCGATTCCAATGGCGAAATTCGTATTACCAACCTTGCGCCCGGCGCTTATGTATTGACCGAAACCAAGGCTCCGGCAGGCGGGTACGTCATTGATAACCCCAGCACCAATGTGGTCATTGGGGCCAATGGCGACACCCAAACCGTCATCGTAACAAACACCAAAAAGGGCAGTTTGATAGTCGAGAAATACGATTCTGTGACCAAGCAGCCCCTCTACGGCGCACAGTTCAAAATCACCACCGCCAGCGGCGAACTCGTACCGGATAACGAGGGCCTCACCAGCTCCAACGGCCTCTATACCACCGACAGGAACGGGCAGATCGTCCTCTCCAAGCTGCTGCCCGGAACGTATATCGTGGTCGAGGAGAAGGCTCCGGACAATTACCGGAAAGACCCCACGCCCCAGACCGTCGTGGTCAACGCCGCGGATACCCAGACGCTGAGATTCTACGACGATCCCCTCTGCACTCTCACCATTCTGAAGCGGGATGCCGTGACCAAGAAGCCTCTGGCGAGAGCGGAGTTCCTTGTCCGCGACAGCGAGGGCCGCGCCGTCGGGCCCAATAACGGCAGGTACATCACCGGCACGGATGGTACGGCGATCGTCACCGGCTTGGAGCCCAACGCCACCATCGTGGTATCGGAATCCAAGGCTCCGACAGGATATATCCTGAATGAGACGCCGAAAACCATTGTCGTGCGCTCGGGCGCTGCCAATTCTCTGATTTTCGATGATGAACCCGGCACTACCTTGATTATCAAAAAGTTCATCGAAGGAACAGAGAATGAACCTCTGTCCGGCGTAGCGTTCCGAGTGGTAGACGGAAGCGGCGCGGCGGTCGGACCGGACGATGGGATTTATTATACGGACCACGCCGGCGAGATCGTCCTGTCCGGCATCGAGCCGGGAACCACCGTCACCGCCAGAGAGATCAAGACGGTGGAGGGCTTCGTTCTGGATGGGACCCCGCAGAATATCCTGATCAAAGGCGGCGAGGTGCAAAATCTCACCTTCTGGAACAAACGCGACTGCTCCCTGACCATCCTGAAGCAGAGCACGGACAAGACTCCTCTCACCGGTGCAGTGTTCCATGTAACCGATGAGGATGGCGCCGCCATCGGCACGAACAATGGTCGATATACCACGGACCGCAACGGACTCATCACCATTACCGGCCTCCAGCCGGGGCAGATCCTCATTGTCACGGAGGAGAAAGCGCCCAATGGATTCGTCCGGGATATGACGCCCAAGACCATCAAGATCAAGCAGGGCGTGGCCAACAGCCTGATCTTCGAGAACGCCCACGCAGGCAGCCTCGTCATTAACAAGCGCAGTTCCGTGGACAAGAAGACCCCGCTGGAGGGCGTGACCTTCAAGATCACCACCACCAGCGGCGAGTTCCTGCCGGATGAGGAAGGCAAGATCAGCTCCAACGGTTTGTACTATACCGATGAGAACGGACAGATCATTCTCAAGAGTGTAGTCGGCACACTGGTCGTGACCGAGCAGGATACGATCCCTGGGTACACCATCAGCGACGCCAACCGGACGCAGACTGTGGAGGTCAAGCCGGATGACACACAGACGCTCTATTTTTACAATGATCCCATGTGCAGCCTGACCATCCGGAAAGTGGATTCCGTTACCGGAAAGCCCGTCCCCGACACGGAGTTTACCGTTAAGGATGGCAATGGAAATTTCATTGGCAAGTACACTACCGGCAAAGACGGCACGGTGACAGTCACCGGCCTTGTACCGGGGACCGCTGTCGTAGTCGTTGAAACCAGAGTCCCCAAGGGCTATGTGCTTAATTCGACTCCGCAAGTTATTGTTGTAAGGAACGGCACAGGTAATGTCCTGACCAGCGGCGGCAGCTCTGGTGGTTCTGGCAGCGGCAGTAGCGGCACTGGTGGTAACGGCGGCAACAATCTGGATTTTGAGAATGATCCGACCACAACTTTGATCATCCGGAAGTTCATCTCCGGCACTGCCAACGAGCCTCTGGCGGGTGTGGCGTTCAAGGTGGTGGACGGCAGCGGCAAGGCTGTCGGGCCGGACAATGGGACCTATTACACCGATGCCGCGGGCGAAATCGTGCTGCATGATCTGGAACCCGGTACGACCGTCACCGCAAGAGAGATCAAGGCCGTAGATGGGTTCGTGCTGGATGGCACTCCCCAGACCATTGAGATCAAAACCGGCGAGAAGCAGCAACTCACATTCTGGAACAAGCGGGCTGGTGCGTTGGTAATTCAGAAGAAAGACAAGCTGACCGGCAAACCTCTGGCCGGGGTGGAATTCCAGGTCACAGACGCCAACGGCGGCTACGTCCCGGATGAGAATGGCCACATTTCTTCCAACGGTCTGTACCGCACGGATGCCAGCGGAGAGATCCGTATCAACGGTGTAGTTGGCACACTGGTGGTCTCTGAAACCAGGACCATTGCGGGCTATACCATTGATGAGACTGCCCGGACCCAGACCGTGACCGTCAACCCGGAGGATGTACAGACCCTGGTGTTTTACAACACGCCTAACTCCACGCTGGTGATCGAGAAGTACGCTGAGGGGACCAACGAGCCTTTGAAGGGCGTGACCTTCCTGGTGACCGATTCCAGCGGCGCTTTCGTGGGCAAGGCCAACGGCGAGTATACCACGGACGGGAATGGCCGTATTGAGATCACCGGCCTCACCCCCGGCGAGACGATCACAGCCAAGGAGATCAGGGCACTGGAGGGCTACATTCTCGATACCGCCCCCAAGTCCATCCGCATCACCGAGGGAGAGGCGCACACCCTCAAGTTCTACAACCAGCGGCAGGGTACGCTGGTCATTCGGAAACTGGATAAGCTGACGAAGGAACCGCTGGCAGGCGTTGAGTTTGAGCTGACCTACGCCGGGGGCGGCTATGTGGATGACGCCAACGGGCATCTGTCCAGCAAGGGACTTTACACGACAGATGCCAACGGTGAGATCCGGATCTCCGGGATCAGCGGCACTGTCGTGGCCAAGGAGACCAGGACCATCCCCGGCTACACTATTGATCCGGCCTCCCAGAGCCAGACGGTGGTGGTGAACTCCGCTGACACGCAGACCATCACGTTTTACAATACCCCCGGCACAACGCTGACCATCCAAAAGTATGTGGACGGTACGACCGAGCCTATCCAGGGCGTGACCTTCCTCGTGACCGATAGCGCCGGTACGCCTCTCGGCAATAACCAGGGTGAGTATGTGACCGACAGGAACGGCCAGATCGTGCTGAACAGCCTGACTCCCGGTACGACCATCATCGCCAAGGAAGTCCGGGCTGCGGACGGCTACGTCCTGGACGGGCAACCCCAGTCCGTCCTCATCAAAGAGGGCGAGGCACAGCAGGTCACGTTCTACAATAAGGCTTTTGGCGGCGTGGAGATCATCAAGGTGGATGCTGCTGACAAGACCAAGCGTCTGGCAAACGTGACCTTCGAGATCCGCCGCATGGACGGCGGACTGGTGGATACCGTCACCACCGGCTCGGATGGCCGTGTGGAACTGGACCTGGACGCCGGCGATTACTATGCGGTGGAGATCGAGGCGGCGGAAGGGTATAAGCTGGATGCCACCCCGACTTACTTCACGGTTGCGGACGGCAGGCCCACCAGCATCACCATTACGAACAAGGCATTCAGCGGTATCCTCCTTCACAAGACCAACAGCGTTACCGGCAAAGGAATTTACGGTGTGACCTTCCTGCTCTACGACAGCAGCAATAAACCCATCGGGCAGTACACCACGGATAATTCCGGGTACATCTACATTGAGGATCTGACCACCTCCGGGCGGTACTACCTCAAGGAGGTGGAGAACAAGGGCTATCTGGTGGACACCGAGATGAAGACGGTCTACGTCACTGCGGGGGAAACCACGCTGGTGGAGTGGAAGAACACGCCCATCACCGGTCAGATCCAGGTGACCAAGACCTCCGCAGAGTACAACACCATGAACGGCTGGCCTGCCGGTACGCCGCTGCCCAACACCGAATTTGAGATCTATGAGCAGCGTTCCGGCAATCTGGCGGATACGATCAAGACAGACAAAAACGGCGTCGCCAAGTCCAGGCCCCTGCCGCTGGGCCGATACAAGGTAGTGGAATCCAAGTCCGCTGACTTCTATGGCCTGGACAAGACGCCCATTGAGGTGGAGATCGAGTACGCCGGACAGATCGTCAAGGCAGCCATGACAAACAAGAGCCTCTACACCAACGTCTCCATCACCAAGCGGGGTTACAGCGAGGTCGTTCCCGGCCAGAGCATCAAGTACGATTTCTCTGACATTGGAAACAACTCCACCACCGCGCTGACCTCGTTCTATTGGCGCGACACCCTGCCCACCAAGGCGGTACGGCTGGATAAGATCGTCACCGGGACCTACAACGTACCGGGGAATTACAAGATCGTTTACAAAACCAATCTCAGCAGCGAGTACCGCACCCTGGCGGACAACGTCAGCACCCAGCAGAACAAGGTCATCATCGCGTCTCCCGCCGCTCTGGGCCTTGCGTCCAACGAGTGCGTCACCGAGTTCATGTGCGTGTTCGGCGTGGTACCCTCCAACTTCCGGCAGGTGGAGGCCCCGGCAGTCTACTGCAAGGTCCTCTCCGGCCTGACGGGCGGTACCCAGTTCGTCAACCAGGCGGATGTGGGCGGCGTATACAACGGCCAGTGGATCATGGCGACTGACCGCTGGGTCACCACGGTTTATAAGCCCAGCAAGCCTCTGCCCAGGACGGGGTATTGATCTGCCAGAACAGCAAAACAACCCACTTTAACAGCGATGGGCCATCCTGCGGGGTGGCCCATCCATATGTCAGGAGGAATTGCAATCAACGAAAGACTGACGAAAAATGCGTTTCAGAGCCAGCTCCGCGCACTGCTGCCCGGTGCAAAATCGGGCGCGGAGGAAATCTGGGCGGACTTTGCCCGCGAGTGCGTGGAAATGAAGCAGTATGTAGACTGCATCGAAGAACCGGACGAGGCCGCCCGCAGCCGCTGGTATGATACGCTGCTGGCCGGTTTTGTCCTTCTCAAGAGAGATTTCGGTGAGGATACTGCCACGGAAATCTGCAATCTGAGCCTGGACGACCAGTGCCTGTATCCCTGCGAGATGCAGCGGGCAGGACAGGACCTGCACGATGGCGGCAATGCTGACACACTGTTCCGGCTGATGGAGGAAGGCCGGCTGGCCTCCTCGCCGCCCAGCTTCCCAAAACTGCGGGACATTGCTCCACAACTGCTCTCGGAACCGGCTCCGGAAATGACATCTCAACTTTGAAATTTGGAGGTATCCTATGCGAAAATTCAAGAAATATCTGCGACCCATTCTTCTCGCTCTGGTGGTGACGGCCATCCTCTGCGTTCCCGCCTTCGCCACCTCTGGCGGCAAGGGCAACGTGGGCGCGGTGGTGGAGAGCACCTGGAAGGACGCTGCCGGACAGGTCAAAACAGTTGTCAATAACGTGGTTTTTCCCGCGTTGGACATGATTTTGGCCATTGCTTTCTTCGGAAAGGCCGGGCTCGCGTACTTCGACTATAAGAAACACGGCCAGTTTGAGTGGGCTGGGCCGGTGATCCTTTTCGCCTGCCTGATCCTCACCCTCATCGCGCCTAACTACATCTGGACCATCATCGGGATCTGACCGGGAGTACAGAGATGAGTGAGATCAAAAACAGAATGGTCCTTCTGGCGGAGCAGCTCCGTGAGCTGACCCACGGAGTGTGTATCATGGGCCCTGGCCCATACGGGATCGGCGTATCAACGGACGCCGCTTCGTCTCTGCAAACCATCCTCCAACTGTCGCCAAACCCGTTTCTGGAGGAGAATTTCGGCCTGCCCGGCGAGCAGGAGTGCAAAGCGGAAATATGTGGATTTGTTGGGGACGGCGGATGTGACCGGGAATATCTGTCTCAGGAGGAACTGCGGGAACTCAGTCAGGGAGACGACCCCGCCGCCCGCATGGTGGCGGAAGCGGTCCTCCGGATCAATGGATCGGAGCCTGTCGTTACCGTGCAGGAATGCAATGATGCGTTTGACATCCTGGCGGATTGGGAGATCAACGGGCAGAGCGACCGGTCTCCTGCGGAAAAAGATTTTATTGCATCGCTGTCTGAAACTCCGGCACAGAAAGCTGGCATGGAAATAGGTATGTGACACTAGACGAAATGCGTCAGCCAGATCTTTTCCTGCCGCAGACAGGTGGTCAGGTCCACCTTTTTGATCCCGACCTCCATGAAGGAGATGGTGGCGAAGGTCCCTTCCCGTTTGGTCAGGAGGCCGCGACCGAAAATCTTGTGGGTCACCTCCGTGCCGGGGATGTAGTCCTTCATCCACGCAGCGATCTGCTCCTTGGAGGGGCCGGAGGGCTTGGCGGGTGCGGGTTTCCCCTCTGGCTCCGGCTTCTTTTTCGGCTCCTCGCCTAAAAACTGGGAGATAAAGCTGAACGAGGCATCGGACGGTTCTCCGAATTTGTTCTCATAGTAGAGGAACTCCAACTGCTTCTTCGCTCTGGTGGCGCCCACGTAGAACAGCCGCCGCTCCTCCTCCAATTCCTCGTCCTCATCCGCAGAGGGCAGCAGTCCGTCCACCGCGTCGATCAGGATGACATGGTCGTACTCCAGCCCCTTGCTGGCGTGGATGGTGGACAGTACGAAGGGACAGTCCGGGCGTGGCTCCAGGTTCTCAATGTGGTCTTTCAGCTCCCGCAGGTGCAGAAGAAACTGCCCCACCGTGGGCGTCTGATTTGCCAGAGAGAGGAGAATATCCAGCTTGGCAGTGTCTCCGTGCTGCTCCTGGATGTAGTCCCCGTAGCCCATATACCGCACCAGACGCTGGATGGCGGCGAAGCTGGTCAAGTATGGCAGCTTGGAGTAGTGCGTCTGCATGGACTTGACTTTCCCAATCTGCCACGGCTCCAGTTCGCCGCTCTCCAGCAGCACCTCGAAGACGCTCTTGTCCTTTGACATCCCGTAGAGCAGCTGCGTGACCACGGCCTTTTTCAGCTTCAGATCCAGCTTGTAGTAAAATTTCAGGAAAAGATCTTTATTAGCGTCATCAAAAGCAAATTCCAGCATGTCAGTGATGTCCCGCACCAGCGGACTGGTGAAAAAGAAGCCCTCCCGCTGGCGGCAGGCGTAGGGTACGCCTTTCTGCTCCAGCAAATCGATCAGGGGCAGGGCGCTGTCATTGTTGCGGTAAAGGACTGCCGCGGACTCTTCGCAGTTCTCAGCAATTTTCAGCAGATAGCTGTATTGACGGCTGTAATCTGCCAGCATGATCTTACGGATGGCGGAACCCTGCTGGTTCTCCGTCCGCATCCGCTTGGGGCGGCGGTTCTGGTTGCGGCGGATGAATGCGTCCGCTTTCTCCACGATGGCGCGGGTGGAGCGGTAGTTGGTCTCCAGCTTCAGCACCTTTGCGCCGGGGAAAACCTGCTCAAACTTCAGAAGCGCCTGGGGCCACGCGGCCCGGAAGCCGTAGATGCTCTGGTCTTCATCGCCAACCATAAAAATGTTGCCGCTGGCAGAGGCCAGCAGGCGGAGAATGGCATGCTGGATCTTCGAGGTGTCCTGGGCTTCATCCACACAGATGTAGGGCCACCGGCGCTGAAAGTGAGCCAGGATGTCCGGATACTGCCGGAAGATGCGGTAGGTAAAGACCATCTGGTCGTCGTAGTCCATCCGCTTGGAGCGGAGGAGGTAGTCCTGATACTCGAAGTAGACACGCGGGAAATCCATGCCGTCTACTTTGTGAGCGTGGATCTCCGCCTCGGTCAGCATCATGTTTTTGCAGTATGTAATGTGGGTGCGGGCGTCCTTCACCTGGAGGTCGCTGGGGAACGCCGTGCCGGTGCGGACCAGCAGGTCGCGGATCACACTGCCCAACTGCCGCTCATCGTCCAGCAGCGCGAACGGCTCGGTCCCCTTCTGACGGGCATAGGTCCCGATCACCACCGCGCACAGGCCGTTGATGGTGCGGAAGGTCAGCTTGTCCGCATGTTCTTCCCCGAAGAAGCCGACGAACCGGGCCTTCATATCCTTGGTAGCCGCCACGGTGTAGGTCACGGTGAGGACCCGCTCCGGGCGGATGCCCTTGCAGTAGAGCATGTACCCCAGTCGGGTCACCAGCACAGTGGTCTTGCCGCTCCCAGGCACAGCCAGCAGCAGGACGGGGCCTTCCGTCTGACGGACGGCCTCCTCCTGCTGCCGGTTCAGCCGGATGGGGTATTGGCTTTTGAATTCTTCGTAGGTCATAAGCGGCTCCTGCATATTTTATCCCAATCATTCTAACCAATTTGCGCCTGCGTGTCAACGCAGAGAAACAGGGGGTGACAGCAAATCTTTATTTTTGATTTCGTAGCGGACACGATCATGGGCAACCTCATGGACTGGTTCTACGGTCAGATCATCGGCTTCCTGGGCAACTTCTTTGCCATCATGGGCCGCATGGGCGTGGAGCTGTTCGAGCTGGACTGGGTGCAGTCCGTAGTGACGTTTTTCAGCCAGCTGGGCTGGGCGTTGTTCGGCGTCAGCGTGGTGGTCTGCTGCTTCGAGTTCGGTCTGGACTACTCCACCGGTCGGGGAAATATCCAGCAGACCGCGCTGAATATTCTGAAAGGCTTCCTGGCGGTCAGTCTGTTCTCCACTGTCCCGGTGCGGCTTTATGAGCTGTCGGTGGACTTACAGGGACAATTTACCGCCGAGATCACCGGGCTGGGGACCAGCATCGCGGAGGTCGGAAAAAACATCATCGAGGACTTCGCCGCCGTGACCAGCTTAAGCGATATGACGGGCGCGCCGGACTTCATGATGTCCATGCTCACCAGCCCGATCATGCTGCTCTTCTGCGTGATCGCTATGGGCTACGCCGTGATAAAAGTTTTTTTCGCAAACCTGAAACGT
>Ga0137309_102173_pt1 | contig 12134 bp, 6 predicted proteins | sample NAcewiD2O_June_FD_97179 | JGI IMG/M metagenome (GOLD analysis project Ga0137309, IMG submission 97179) | Mouse cecal microbial communities from Vienna, Austria - N-Acetylneuraminic amended D2O_June | ecosystem: Host-associated > Mammals > Digestive system > Large intestine > Cecum | place...
TAAAGGCTTCACATACTTGCCCGCACTGTCCAAACGTTTCTGGGCATCACAGTTGTACATACGCACGCCGCTTTCACTGGCTTCATCGTCTGCCTGGAAAGTAAGGTATGCCATGGAACCGCCGATTGTAAACTCAGTTTTCGTAACAAGGGGATATTTTTTATCCACTTTAAAGTTTCTTATTACCGCCCGGATGATTTCTCCAGTGTCAACTTTCTTTGCATAGATAAAGTAATCTCCATTATAGAACTCATCTGGGATTTCAATAGATGCCTTCCACTCGTCACTAAGGCCCGCCCATTCTGCAGCTGAATTAGGAGCATCGCCTCTATTCGGATCTTTTCCTTTAAATGCTTTACTGTCAAAGAGCTGATATCCGCCATCAATGGCAGATGCCGTAATGACGCCGCTATCCACATTATACCATTCGCCGTTCTTAGTTTTTCCCTGAGCCAGTGTCAGCTTTACAAGGTCATTTCCCCTGTCATCTTTGTCTTTATCTGCCACTGTGGGATTCGGTATCACAGTAATTGTGTAATCTTTCTGGTAATACGCTGCTTCTGCAGCATCCACTACAAACAGCAATTTGCACTCTGTTGTTCCAGACGGCCAGACCGTATTCTCGCCATCGGTGCCATCCCATTTCCAGCTTCCATTTACTTTCTTTCCTGCCCCGTTTACAACTTCAGGGTCAAATTGTTCCCTAGTTAAATCAACACCATCTTTTACTTTCAATCCTGCAATTGCATTGGGACGCCAGCTGGTATTATTATATATGGATGACAGTGTTCCTGCCACTACGTTTAGATTTATCTGAGTAGATTGAGATGAGCCATATTCCTGGCTGCCAGTATACTTTGCCGTAAATCCATAGTTTTTAATTGTTAATCCTGATATTCCCTCTTTCGTCAGCGTCACATCGCGTGTTACAGTTACCTGAGAATCTGTCGTGGTTACCGGCTTGGTATCCAACAATATTCCATCAACAAAAAACTGTACCTCACCGTTGGGAGAACTGCTTTCTGAATTCGAAGACACTCCCTGTGTGCGGTTTACAACTGCTGATAGAGTCACTGTACTTCCGTACTGCGCACTTCCTCCATTTAAAGATTCATCTCCTCTTGTAATGTTCAGTGTAATATCTGATGACCCTGGAACCATATCCCTGGCCTGTGCCTCATCCTGTACATTCTCCTCAGCCGCCAAAGCCATTTCCTGCTCAGGCTCCGGTGTTGCTTCCGGTGTAGGTGTGGGAGTCTTAGCTTTCTTTATTATCAGCCGCTCTTTTCCCACAATATTATCCGCATTGGGCAGTACCGTCGATTCATCCACCGTCAGGCTTGCTCCCTCCGGAATTGTCAAGGTACCGTCTGCCGGAAGAAGATCCGCCATTCCCTGAGAAAGCATCACATTCCCATACACGGTTCCGGCATTGTTCTGATACAGGATTCCTTTTCTCGCCTGGAGTTCTGCCGCCGAGTCTGCAAACAACAGCGTATTGCCGTTCATTGTATTGGCATCGCTGCCTGCCTTTCCGTTCAGGTTTCCCGCATTGGCCATACCGCCCGCCACGTTCACCTTGGTTCCCAGGCCGCCGGACGCGCCGCCAAGGCCGCCGTTTGCAGTGACCATACCGCCTTTCATGGCTATTTTAGCACTGCTCATTCCTGTTCCGCCGCCGATTCCGGCTGCTCCGCTGCCTCCTGCTGCATTCAGTGTTCCGCAACTGGCGTCACACACGTGGCCGCCTTCTGTATTGGTACAGGTAATCTCCAGAGTTCCACACTTACAAGAACTATCGGTGTGGGTACAGTTCTTCTGAATACCTGCCGCTCCAGGTCCTCCCTGAAGGGTATTGTTTCCTTCCAGAAGTACACGCACAGTGCCGCTGGAACCATCTGCGATGTGTATGGGGCTTACCCCGTCCATGGTCCGTGTAATATTCACATTAGACAAAACGATGTTGGCATTGACACCGTCCTCCACAACCACGGCATGGTCCTGTGTGGACCCGGTAATCACATACTGTGAACTGGTGTCTGTCACTGGATTTCCCGATGTATCCACCGCTGTAATTCCATTTTTACTGATAATGATATCACCCTGGCCAATGTCCAGCGTTACCTTATCTGACTCTTTTTTACTGGAAGTTCCCTCAGAAGAATCCTTGCTGGTTGCATCTTGCTTTTCTTCCTTTTCGTCTCCACCTCCCTCATCCTGGCCAAACAGTCCCCTGAGGACAGAAAGTCCTGCCACTGCAGGCTGTGCCGCGGCAGTCATCCCTGTCATATTACACGCCAAGGCCGCAGCCAATACCACGGCTAAAAACTTTTTCCTCATAAACCTATGTCCTCCCTGTTAACTGTCCTAGAGTATGTTGATAAATGTCTTATATCAACCAATTAGACACTTTTTAAAACACACTCTACTATCTGTTATTCATCAGAACGCCCAAAAACCTGTTCCTGACCAGTCCCCATGCAAATGAAACACTGGAGTCAGCCTGCAAAAAGAATCTGGCTTTTCGACGTACTAATCCTTATATATATCGGCATTTTTCGCCGCTGACTTAAGAAACTGTCTAAAAAATGGTAGAACACATTTCAATTTTTAAATACACTCTACTGTGCAGTAAATGTCTGTGTAGACACCTCAGACAGATTCCCTGCCTTGTCAGCCGCCACCACATACAATTCACAGCGGGTTCCCGGACTGATATCTGTGTATGTAAATTCTCCCACAGTGTTGTCCTTTGTGTATTTATTTTTCACAACTGACCTTGCGCTTAGAACTCTGGCCTTTGCTTCCGGCACAACCAGGCAGTAGAACCGCCCCATGCCGCTCACCTGTTCTGTCAGTGTGGTGTCCTCGCTGCCTTTCACCCGGATGCGGGTGCTTCCATCCACATAAGTCACTGTGGCACTTTCCACCTCCGGGGGGCGGCTGTCGATATTCAGCCGTATAGTTTTTACTCCAGTGGTCAGATTGGTTCCCACCTCACGGAGATAATACTCATAATCTCCGGAACCTCTGTCATCTTCCACCAGCAGTTCTTCCACCCATCCCACAGACCTGCTGTGGAAAATCTGATAGCCGTCCGGCGCTTCCAAAACCACGTTGCCCTTGTACCAGCCATTTTCACCGTCCGGTGAAGCGGGTGATAAAATCTTGGCTTTTTCAGTGGTTTCCAGATAGGAAATCTCGGGAAGAATTTTCACCCTTATTTCTTTCTGTCCAGAATCCTCTGGTGTAAATACTCTGGTGTAAGAAGTAGTTCCGTCCACAATTGGGTAGGTTTTATCCGGATGTTCTTCTGCCCAGCTCCAGGTTCCGGCGATGCCGCCTTCCACTGCCTGGTCGGTGACTTCCAGCTGTTCCAGCGTCTGGCCGTAGATTCCCTTTGCTGAAGAAGACGCTGAATCTGTCCCGTCATTTTCCTGCTGGGCACCGGGTGTTTCCCCACTGTCACTTTCATTGGCGGATACGGTGGTATCGCTTTTTAGTCCGCTGTTCTCACTGACAGAATCTGCGGATACGGTGCGCAATGTATTCTGCGTTGTCACAAATACTCCCTCCGGCAGAACCAATCTTCCGCCATCTTCCCGGGTCAGCTCCTTATCCTTTAAGATTCCCACAGCACCATTTTTGGTGATATGCACCACGCCGTGGATAGCCCCGGAATTTCCGTTCAGCAGAATCCCCCTGCGTGTCTCCAGTCCTCCCATGGACCCGGCATCCACAATACAGTCTCCATTGATCAGATTCTTTTCGCTTCCTTCCAGACCGCCCAGGGCCACATTCCCCTCACCGGCCACAGCAGTCACCTCTCCTCCGGTGATCTCCACGTTGCTGCCATCACAAAAATAACCACCGCCGATTCCAGCGCCGCCATAACCGCCGCTGGCCGCAATGTGTCCGCCCTTAATCCGAATCCTGTTGGTCTTTCTTCCATCACCGCCGCCGATTCCAGCGCCGCCGTTCACACCGGAGGCAATCAAAGTCCCGCAGTTCTCGTCACACACGTGGCCTTCCTGATATTTTTCACACTGAATGGTCAGAGTTCCGCAGCTGCAGCCGCTCCCGCTTCTCACACAGGTGGTCTGATTACAGCTTTTCTGCAGGCCGGCACAGTGAGAACCGCTTTTTAACACATTATATCCCCTCAGGATCACCGTCACGTTTCCCCTGGAAGTTTCTTCTATCAGCAGTGCACACGCATCGGTGTCCACCTGGCTGATATTTACATTTTCCAGGAGAATCTCCGTGCTGACGCCCTCCTCTATGGTAATCGAATATGTACTGGTCTGGCCTGTAATATGATAGCCTTCTGAATTGGCCTGTGTCTCCCGCTTTCCCTCCGGGCTGATGCCGCTGATTCCATACGGGCCGATCTTAATATCCCCTTTGCTCACATCCAGCCTGGTTTTGGAAACCATCTGCACCAGATTTCCGGAACCCGGACTGGATGCCAGACACTCTTTTGCAGAAAATGCCCCAATAATGCCCACAGCCATTACCATAGACAAAGTTCCCATTAATCTTCTGAATCTCTTCATCTCAACCTCTGTCCAGAGCGTGTCTTAAAAATGCTTTATGACAACACTCCAATACACCTTTAATCTTTTCTCCACATAAAAAACACAAGCAGGACGATAAGCCGGGTTATGTCGTTGGGTGATCATCTATCTAGGCCTGCCGTTGCCGGCAGGCTCCAGCGGCCCACCTGAGGACGCGGCGGGCAGCCGCATGGTCCTCTGCTCGGCCTTGCTTCAGATGGAGTTTACATGTGCCTTTGCTGTTACCAGCAAAGCGGTAGTCTCTTACACTGCCTTTCCACCCTTACCCGCAAGAAACGGGCGGTTTATTTCTGTTGCACTGGTCTGGGAGTCACCTCCACCGGACGTTATCCGGCATCCTGCCCTATGAAGCCCGGACTTTCCTCACCTGGCGCCTTTCGGCATCGCCAGCCGCGATCACCTGTCCTGCTTGTGTATTTTCATTTTAGCACAATTTATGAAATATGTAAATTATTCTTTCCCTACATCCAAAACTATCCACTTGGGAACTGTCACGAAACAGCTTGTGCAGACTGCACAGGATATATTGAGACGGTCCCTTATCCTGCCGCCCATTAAACATGGAAGCAGCTTCCGCCGATAAACTCTCTTAATATGGAATTCACCGGCACCCCTTCCCCGGGAACAGGAACAAAATAGTCAAAAAATTTCAACAGACGTTTTGCCTCATTATATTCCGGCTCATTTTTACCAATTCCGAACAAAAGCGGTTCTGCATAGACCTTCAGACAAGCCAGCTCATAAATTAATGCGGAATTAAACATTACATCCGCGTCTTCCTGAAACGGGAATATGTACTGCTCTTCTCCCCTGCGCACAGACTCCCACATAGCAATGGTCTGCTGGGCGCTGGTCCCCCTGGTTCTGGCATCCCGGACAATCCGGCGTATCAGCCTGGCATCCGTGGTGGGAATCCGGTTATGTTCGTCTATATTCAGGCTGGTGAGAGCACTGATATAGATTCTGAATTTACTTTCTTTGGGCAGGCTGTGGCTGAGCTTGTCATTAATTCCGTGGATCCCCTCAATCACCAGCACATCCTCAGTCCCCAGCTGCAGGCAGTTTCCTTTATACTCACGCTGTCCTGCCTTGAAGTTAAATTCCGGCAGCTCCACTCTCTTTCCGTCCAGAAGGTTCTGCATATCCTCATTAAACTGCTCCACATCAACAGCTTCCAGACATTCATAGTTTTTGTTTCCATATTCATCCAGCGGTGTATCTTCCCGGTTGCGGAAATAGTTGTCCATCCCGATGGGATGAGGCTTCAGGCCATGGGCCGACAGCTGAATGGAAAGGCGATGGGAAAATGTGGTCTTTCCGGATGACGACGGCCCTGCAATCAGAATAATTTTTTTATCTTTCGCCTCTGATGAGATTTTCTCCGCAATACTGGCAATTTTGGATTCGTGGAGAGCCTCCTGCACCAGCATTACCTGCTGAATACCCACCTGGGTAATCTGATTATTCAGCTCGCCTACTGTGGAGATCTCCATCATCTTCCCCCATTTTTCAGACTCTTTCTGTACCTGGAAAATCTTGGGCTGGGGTTTGAACTCCGGAACAGACTCCGGTTCCTGTTTCCTGGGCAGCTGAAGCACAAATCCGTCCTCATAAGGCAGCACATCAAAATACTTTATATACCCTGTATGGGGTGCCATGAATCCGTACAGGTAATCTTCAAATTCTTCAATCCTATATATATTCACTTTGGATACCCGGCGGTATCGGAACAGTTTTTCCTTATCATACATCTGGTGCTTATGGAAAAGCTTAATTGCCTGATCCGTACTCTCGGAACGCTTCATGATGGGAATTTGGGCATCCACAATCTGGCGCATCTTATCTTTCACCTGTTCCAGAAATGTCTCCCCCCTCTCTTGAAGCCCCTCCATGGTAAAGTACAGTCCCGCCCCCACAGAATGATGGAGCACAACCTGATTCACACATTCTTTGCCCGCCAGTTTGTAAATGGCTTTCAGAAGAATCAGGCACGCGCTTCTCTGGTAAGATTTGTGTCCCGCCTCGTGGGCTGTGGTGACAAATTCCAGCACCGCGTCTTTTTTCAGTGATTTGTGAAGCTCTGTCAGTTTCCCGTCCACCAGCATCAGGATAATAGAATGCTTCTGAGATTCCTGCCACTCCTTAGCTATCTCTGACAGGCGGATACCATAAGCATATGTTCTCTTTTCCCCGTAAATCGTCGCTGTTACCATTTGACTGTCCATAGTCTCTCCTTTCTGGCATCAAAAATCAGATATCCGCAAAAGGCTGGCCAAACCCGGCGCTTCTAATCTGAAGCTGGGGAAACGCCTGCCTCATCCATTTTTCCATATAAGAAATGAAGAAATATTCTGTCCCATAATGGCCCGCATCAATGATACAAAGTCCCTGATCCACCCCGTCAATCCCTGTATGATGGTCAATATCTCCGGTGATCAGCACCTGCGCGCCTTTCGATACCGCACTGGAGACCATACTTTTTCCGGAACCGCCGGATACTGCCGCTTTTCGGACCACCCGTCTCAAATCACCGAATACTTTCACCGCCGGCAGTCCAAAGCGTTCTTTCACAAAACGGGCACATTCCTCCAGCTCCATGTCACGGGGAAGACTGCCGATGCGCCCAATCCCAATGGAATTTCCCTGTGTGTCCGCCCCTGTCTCACAGAGCACACAGCTGTCTGATAAATCTAAAAGCTCCCCGTTGATATGGGCCATGGCCAGCACATCAAAATTGGTGTGCATGGCATAGTATGCTGTGCGGCTTTCCGCCAGTCTCAGGATTTTCCTTCCTGTAAAATCCTGGTCATTTACCTTTTTCACAGCCCCGAAAATCATGGGATGATGGGTCAGAATCAAATCCGCCCCCCAGCCGAGAGCTTCTCCCAGAACTTTCTCTGTCAAATCCAGCGCCACATAGACTTTCTCCACTGCCTGGTCCATACGCCCCACCAGCAGTCCCACATTATCCCACTCCTCCGCACAGGAAGACGGATACTGTTCTTCCAGCCGGTTTACTATTTCCCTACATGCCAAACCCATATGTTTCCCATGCCTCCTCCAGACATTTTTTCTCCTCGTATACCAGTTCCAGCCGGATTCTGGCCCGGCTGCTGTTCACTTCACTCAGTTCTTGTTCCAGCTTCTCCAGCCTGTTTCTTTCCCTGCATAAATACTTTTGCAATACCGGATGTCTGTCCCGGAGCAGGTATTTCCCATACCGGAACTGGGCTTTCTCCCAGCATTCTTTCGTTTTCCCGCAGACTAGATGCATGACAGGATAGTATTTTCCGTTTTCTTCCACCATATCCTCACTGTCCACAGTAAACGGAATCTCCTGGAGAAACTTCCGGAATTGTTCCACGTCAGACTGTGGCTGCACAATCAGCTCTTTCACCCCTGCCAGCTGTCCGGCGCCTTTTACCAGAATCTTTTCCATCAGCGGCCCGCCCATGCCCGCAATCACGATCGTCTCTGCTTCCCCCGGACAAAGGGCCTCCAGGCCGTCACTCAATCTGCATTCTATGTAATCCAAAAGACCATATGCCCTGATATGCTCTCTGGCCCTGGATAAAGGGCCCGGACGGATATCCATGGCAATGGCTCTTGGTATCTGCGACTGCTGCACTAAATAAATAGGAAGATATCCGTGGTCGCAGCCAATATCTGCCAGCCGGTTTCCCTTTGACACCAGGGCCGCTGCAGCCGACAGCCTTTTTGATATCTGTATCATACTCCTATTCCTCCTGGAATATTTTAATCCAGATAATCTTTTAACTTCCTGCTCCTGCTGGGATGACGCAGTTTGCGCAGAGCTTTGGCCTCAATCTGGCGGATTCTCTCACGGGTGACATTAAATTCCTGTCCCACTTCCTCCAGGGTTCTGGCCCTGCCGTCATCCAGGCCGAAACGCAGTCTGAGTACCTTCTGTTCCCGCTCTGTCAGCGTTCCCAGCACCTCCACCAGCTGCTCCTTTAACAGGGTAAAGGCCGCCGCATCCGCAGGCACCGGAACATTATCGTCCTGTATAAAATCTCCCAGATGGCTGTCCTCCTCACCGATAGGCGTCTCCAGAGAAACCGGCTCCTGGGAAATCTTCAAAATCTCACGCACACGCTCCACGGACATGTCCATCTCTTTGGCGATTTCCTCCGGCGTAGGTTCCCGTCCCAGTTCCTGAAGCAGCTGGCGGGATACCCGGATTAATTTATTAATGGTTTCCACCATATGGACGGGTATCCGGATGGTCCGCGCCTGGTCGGCAATGGCCCTGGTAATGGCCTGGCGGATCCACCAGGTGGCATATGTGCTGAATTTGTAACCCTTGCGGTAGTCGAACTTTTCCACAGCTTTGATAAGCCCCAGATTTCCCTCCTGTATCAGGTCCAGGAACAGCATTCCCCTGCCCACGTAGCGTTTGGCGATACTGACCACCAGACGCAGGTTGGCCTCCGCCAGCTTTTTCTTGGCTTCCTCATCGCCTTTTTCCATTCTCTGGGCCAGCTGGATCTCCTGTTCCGCTGTCAGCAGATTTACTTTACCGATTTCCTTCAGATACATGCGCACAGGGTCCTCGATACTGATTCCCTCGGGCACGGACAAATCAATTTTTTCAATATCTACTTCATCTTCCTCCTCCAATTTCACTTCGTCGTCATCATCCAGAATCAGATTGTCCGAATCCCCTTCTGTGATGCGGAGCACATCAATGCCGCTTGCCTCCAGAAAATCGAACACTTTCTCAATCTGATCCGGCTCCAGCGGAGTGTCCTTGAAGAAATCGTTAATCTCCTGGTATTCCAGCACATTTTTTCTCTTTTTGGCCAGCTCCAGAAGCTCCACAAGTTTCTCACTGAATTTCCCCATGTTCATTTCCATTGGTGTTCCATCCTTCCATACGTTGTTTATATTTTATCCCTATTCAAAAGAAATATGCAATTGTTCACGATTCGCTTTCATTTTCTTCAATTCCATTTCTTTATTGATGTTCTCCTGCAGCCCTTTCATGTCTCCGGGTTCCAGACTTTCCCGCTGCTTTAACAGACTGTCCTCCAAAATTCTCAGCAGAGTGTCGGCAAATGCCTTTTCCTGTTCCCTGGCCGAATCCACAGGCAGGGAAGTATTTAACAGAGACGCCGCGCTTTTTTGCTCCTGAGGGTCCTGGAATTGATTCCAGATCCTGGCAGGAGTGAATACTCCCTCTTTCTCCTGCTGCTCATACAGCATCTGCGCCACTTTTCGATATAATGGTGTGGTAAAATCTTCTGGTTTCAAATATGTACACACCTGGCTGAATATCCCCGGATGATTCACCAGCCAGGTGAGCATCAGCTTCTGGGCCTTTTCCCGGGCGCCCTCCTTCGGCTGCCTCTTTCTGTCTGAACTGGCAGACACCGGCTGTCTGGGCCTTTGCGCCTGTACTCCCGCCAGCGCCAGGCTGTTCACCATCTTATGAAGCTGTTCTTTTTCTATGTGATATTGCTGTGCAATTGCTTCTATATAATTGTTCCTCTCCAAATCCTGGGTAAACTCCAGCAGACGCTCAGCCACAGCTCTATAAAATTCCGTCTTTCCTTGGGGATCACCAAGATCAAATTCCCGCTCCAGCATCCTTATCTGAAACAGAAAACTGTTCTGAGCCTGGTCCAGCCGTTTCTGAAATTCCTCTGCCCCCTGGGCTTTGATAAACTCGTCCGGGTCCTTGTACGGACTTAAATCCACCACCCGGGCGTGAAGCCCCGCTGTCCGCAGAATGGGAATTCCTCTCAGGGCAGCCTTAATCCCGGCCTGGTCGCTGTCATAGATCATCAAAACTTCCTGGGTGTAACGTTTCAGCAGACTGGCATGTCCGGCTGTAAGCGCAGTTCCCAGGGAAGCCACAGCATTGGTAAATCCCGCCTGGTGCATGGCAATCACGTCCATATATCCTTCACAGATGATCAGATTCTTCTTTCTGGAAGACCGGGCCCGGTTCAGTCCATACAGATTCCTGCCTTTATCAAAAATTTTCGTCTCCGGAGAATTCAGATATTTGGGTTTTCCGTCTCCCATCACCCTTCCTCCGAAACCAATCACCCGGTTCTGTACATCTGCAATGGGGAAAATCACCCGGTTCCAGAATTTGTCATACATACCATTTTTTTCATCTGCCTGAAAAAGACCGCTGTCTTTCAACAGTTCATCTGCATATCCCTTATTTTTCAAATACCGGTACAGATGGTTTCCCGCCCGGCCGGAATACCCCAGTCCGAACTGATGAACAGTCTCCCAGGAAAGACTCCGGCCTGACAGATACTCCCGGGCTCGGGCACCCCCTTCGCTTTTCAACTGGTAATAATAATAGCCGGCTGTGAGCTTCTGAATCTCCATAAGGGAATTCATATAATTTTTCCTGGCCTTCGCCTCCTTGGATTCCTCCATAACAGGCAGCTCCACGCCTGCCCGCTGTGCCAGATGCTGCACAGCTTCCGGAAAGCTGTAATTTTCATATTCCATCAGGAAAGTAAAGAGATTTCCGCCTGCGCCGCATCCAAAACAGTAATACATCTGTTTATCCCGGCTTACGGAAAATGAAGGCGACTTTTCATTATGAAATGGGCACAGTCCAAAATAAGAATTTCCCTTTCTCTGCAGTTTTACATATTGGGAAATAACGTCCACGATATCGTTTCGCAGACGGACTTCTTCTATCACTTCATCCGCATAATACATCACGTTTTACCCCATTTAATACACCGGCCAGCATTTCGGCACAAATATCTGGTTAAACTTGTCCATAGAATCCTTATCGGTCATACCGGATATGTAATCACACACCACCCGTTCCAGCGGTTCCCCTTTCTGGTCAATCAGTTCCCTGTAATCGTCTGTCATCTCCTGTGGATGTGCCGTAAAAAAATGGAACAGCTCAATCAGCATGTTCCTTGCCTTGGCTTCTTCCTCCCTGGCAACAGCATTCTGATAGACATTATGAAACATCAGCGTGCGCAGCTCCATCATGGCCGCCCCCACCTCCGGAGACATACAGATTTGGTCACGCTGTGTACTGCTTTCAACAATATCATGAACCAGCGTATTCAAACGCTCTTTTGTACTGTATCCCAAAAGCATCCGCAGAGTAATGGGAATATCATCTTCTGTCAGCAGCCCTGCACGCTGGGCATCATCCATATCATGATGAATATAGGAAATTTTGTCACACAGACGCACCACCTGGCCTTCCAGCGTATGGGGTGAGCCGCTGATTCTATGATTCTTAATACCGTCACGCACTTCCCATGTGAGATTCAGTCCTCTCCCGCCGTTTTCCAGAATTTCCACCACACGAACGCTCTGCAGATTATGGACAAATCCATCCCTGCTCACCTGGTTCAATGCCTGTTCCCCCGCATGTCCAAAAGGTGTGTGTCCCAGGTCATGCCCCAGCGCAATGGCCTCCACCAAATCTTCGTTGAGGCGCAGCGCCTTTGCCACCGTTCGGGCTGTCTGAGATACCTCCAGCGTGTGGGTCAGCCGGTTCCTGTAATGGTCCCTCCGATAGTCCAGAAACACCTGTGT
>Ga0137309_102174_pt1 | contig 12132 bp, 11 predicted proteins | sample NAcewiD2O_June_FD_97179 | JGI IMG/M metagenome (GOLD analysis project Ga0137309, IMG submission 97179) | Mouse cecal microbial communities from Vienna, Austria - N-Acetylneuraminic amended D2O_June | ecosystem: Host-associated > Mammals > Digestive system > Large intestine > Cecum | place...
GGTGCCCGCCGCGTCCAGGACGCAGTAGGCCACCGGCAGGGCCAGGGCAAGCCAGCTTTTGGCGTACTTGTAGTTGCCCTCCTGCTGACGGGCGGCGCGGAGTTCCGCGTCCTCGGTGGAGTCCACCACGCCCAGACCGATGGCGCCCACGCACACCAGCGCCACGGCAAACAGGGCCAGAGGGGAATAATCGTCCAAACCGACAAAGATGAAGGTCAGCACCGCCACCAGCGCGCCGGAGGAGTTGCAGATAGGGGAAGATACGCTCAGTTCGATATACCGCAGGCCCAGGTAGCCCAGGGCCATGGACAGGATATAGAGCAGGGACACGGGCAGGTAGGTGAGGATGATACCGAAATTGATCTCCACGCCGTTCACGAAGACCTCGAAGCCGGCGTGGAGGCCCATGACGACACCCACCGCCATGACCATTTTCAGATGGCTGTACTTATCGGAAGCATCCCGGCAGCCAATTTTTGAGAAGAGATCGGAACCGCTCCAGCAAAACAGAGCGATTAGCGCAAGCCAAAACCACATAATATTATTTCTCCTTCACACATTTCAGTTTTTGAATCAAAAGCGAAATGCGTTCGGAGGCGGTCTCCGGCGGTAGTAGTGGTTCGCCGCTATATTCATCATAGGGCGGCCAGCCCTCCGTCTACCATTTTTTGCAGGGAGAGCAAGATGCCCAGCTTGGCGTGGTGCCAGGTGAGCCCGCCCTGGAAGTACACGGCATAGGGCGGGCGGATGGGACCGTCGGCGCTGAGTTCGATGCTGCTGCCCTGAACGAAGGCTCCGGCGGCCATGATGACCTGGCTGTCATAGCCGGGCATGTCTCCGGGCACGGGGGCGGCAAAGCTGTCCACCGGGGCCGCACCCTGGATGCCCGCGCAGAAGGCGCACATAGCCGCCTCGCTGCCCAGCTCCACCGCCTGGATGATGTCCTGGCGGGGCTCCGTGGCGTTGGGAATGCAGCGGAAGCCCAGGCTCTCGTAGAGGGTGGCGGCGAAAATCGCGCCCTTCAGGGCTCCGGCGACCACTGTGGGCGCCAGGAAGAAGCCCTGGTAGAAGGCGGGCAGGATACCCAGGTTGGCCCCCACCTCCTGCCCCAGGCCGGGGGCGGAGAGACGGTAGGCGCACCGGTCCACGCACTCCTGGGTGCCGCAGATGTATCCGCCGATGGGGGCCAGGCCGCCACCGGGGTTCTTGATGAGACTGCCCACCACCATGTCGGCCCCCACGTCGGAGGGCTCGACCACGTCCACAAATTCGCCGTAGCAATTGTCCACCATGACTTTTACGTCCGGCTTGACGGACTTGCAGAAAGCGATCACTTCCCCGATCTGCTGGACGGAGAAGGACGGGCGGGTGGCGTAGCCCTTGCTGCGCTGGATGGTGATAAGTCTGGTCTTCGGCGTGATGGCGGCGCGGATGGTGTCATAGTCAAAGCTACCGTCCGGCTTCAGGTCCGCCTGCCGGTAGGTCACGCCATACTCCGCGAGGGAGCAGGGACTGGGGCGGATGCCGATGACCTCCTGGAGGGTGTCGTAGGGCATGCCCACCGGACTGAGCAGCTCGTCCCCCGGCAGGAGGTTGGCGCTGAGAGCCACCGTCAGGGCGTGGGTGCCGCAGGTGATCTGGGGGCGGACCAGCGCCGCCTCGGTGTGGAAGACGTCCGCATAGACCTTCTCCAGGCGTTCCCGGCCGTCGTCGTCGTAGCCGTAGCCGGTGGTGGCGGCGAAGTGCTGGGCGCCGATGCGGTTTTTCTGCATGGCCAGGAGGACCTTGGCCTGGTTGATCTCCGCCCGCTGGTCGATGGCCCGGAAACGGTCCGTCAGACGGGACAGGACCTCTTCCCCTCTGTCGCAGACCGCTTTGCTGAGCCCCATCTGGGCATATATCGTCAGTAAGTCCATATAGAACCTCTTTTCCTTACAAACATTCAAAATACCGGGAAAAGTTTACCATGGATGTCCACGGATTGCAAGCATAATTTTCCGGACAGGAGACCGCCGCAGGCATGATGCCTGCGGCGGTCTCCTGTTATTTCTCGGGAAAATACAGGCGGACGGTGAGGATGCCCCCCTGCCATCCGGCGGCGGCGGTCCCGCCCATCTGCTCCGTCAGACGCCGGGCGATGGACAGGCCCAGGCCGGTGCCCTGCCCGCCGGATTCCACAGTGAAGTACCGGTCGAACAGCTGCTCCGCCAGCACCGGCGTCAGGGACGGGGCGGCGTTGGAAAAGGTCAGGGTACCGTCCTTCTCCAGAACGATGCGGAGGTCCCCCGGGCTGTACTTGGCTGCGTTGGACAGGACGTTGCTCAGGATGCGGCTCACCGCCTCCCGGTTCAGGGGGCGGACCACCGGAGTTTCCGGCAGCTCCACCTCCGGCGCGATGCCGCGGGCGGAGAAGACGCCGTACCAGGCGGCAAGGCTCTCCTCCACCGCCCGGTTAAGGCTGACGGGTTCCGCAGGCTCCGGCTCTTCGGCGGCCAGGACCGCCGAGGTGCGGAAAAATTCCTCCGTCAGGGATCGCAAATGGTCCGTCCGGCCCCGGATGAGAGACAGGTAGCGCTCCGCTGCCTCGCTCTTCTCCTCCCCCTCCAGCAGGTCCAGATAGCCGCAGATGGCGGTGAGGGGGGTGCGGAGATCGTGGGAGACGTTGGTTACCGCCTCTTTCAGGTCCCGGTCGCCGTTCTGATACTGCTGACGCTCCCGGCGGAGCTGGCGCAGCTGGACGTTGAGGCCGGCGGCCAGACGGCACATGGCGCCGTCCCGGCTAGGGATGGACAGGAGGGTGTTGGTGTCCGTTTCCAGACGCTCCTGGACGCCGCGGCGAAGCTCCTCCGCTGAGCGGCGGAGGAGCCAGAGCTTCCAGAGCAGAAGCAGTACGGCGATCGCCAGCAGGGCGCACAGCACCGCAAGAACGTACACCATCCGCGCTCCCTCCCTTACTTTACAGCAATATATACATCCATGTAGTTTGTGCCGTCCCGGTTATATTCCCGTTCAAAGCACGCGATAACGTCCCTGTCCTCCAAATGCTCCAGCCGGTTGAGGCGCATACAGGCCATCAGCGTTTTATAGGCGTTGGGGATCGTTCGGAACGGCTCGATAAAGGGGTCAACTATGGTTACGACCGCGTATTTCTGCCGGTCCTGGGAAATGATCTTCCAGTGATCTCCTTCCGGCGCGGCGCCTTCCGGCAACACCCACGCGGCGGCGTAGCCATAGAATACGATCTCCAGTTCCTCTGCCTGCGGAGAATTGACGTAGCTCAGACAGGACAGCGACGTCACCACGGACAGCACCAGCATCAGCAGCGCGATCAGATGCAGAGGACGGGCTCTGGTCAGCTTCGTCATTTCGCTTTTCAGAAGACGGTTCATCTGCTCCCTCCTACTTCAAATCTTTCCGCCGGAACAGCGCCAGACCTGCGGCGGCGCTGGCGGCGATTACGCCAAGGCTCGCCAGCGGCAGGCGGATGGGGCGCGCCTCCGCCGCGGCGATCAGCTGCACCGCCTGACAGCCGGGGAGGTCGTACAGGGCTTCAAAAATCGCGCGCTTGAGCCCTTGGACGTAGGCCGGGTTCGGCATGGCCTCCCGCACGAGTATCTGGCCGTTTTCGATGTACTCCCGGGCGGGGATGACGGCTTGCTCCGTTAAGCGGGAGTTGAAGTAGATGCCCAAGAACAGGAGAAAATAGGCCAGGGAGATGCAAACGACCGCTACCACCGCCTTGTTCTGGTTCAGGAGGGCCAGCATGGTGAAAATGGCGCACAGGGCGGCGGTCATGAGAAAGGCGCAGAGGGTGAACCACAGGACGGAGGCCAGAGGCAGCGTGAAGCCGCCCATCAGCGGGATGCCCGCCGCCGTCATGGGGAGAATGTAGCCCAGACAGACCAGGACGCCCGCCGCCGAGCAGGTGACGAGATTCGCCAGATACAGGTTGGCGCGGGAATGGCCCACGGCGATCTTGTTGCGGATTGCTCCGTCACTGTACTCCGCGCCGACGAAGAGGCTGCAAAAGGCGGAGAGGACCACGCCGGACATGAGGACGAAGAGCATATAGCGGTTGTCCAGAGGGACGGGGGTCCCCTGCCGCTGGGCGTGAACGCCCACCGCCAGTTCGAATACGCCGACGCCGAACATCACCGACACCGCCACCCAGAAGGACGCGCTGCGCCAGAGACGGTAGAAATTGGCCCGCAGGAGGAGGTTTATGCTTAATCTTGCGCTCATTATTTCAGGTCCTTTCTGCGGAACAGGAACAGTCCCGCGGCGGTGCTGGCGGCGATGACGATCAGGGAATACGCCGCCAGCACAGGAGCCTTGCCGGAGCTTCCGGCGTGCATCACATAATAACGCCCCTGCCCTCCCGGGAGCCATTCGGCAAAAAAGCGGTCATAAGCCAGCCTGAGCCTGGAATACTTGAGGGGCTCAGGCGCTTGACAATAGAGGGCCAGTTCCATATCGCAGACAAGGCCATTCAAATAAAGGACGCACGCGGTCAGGATCACCACCACCGGCCCCGCCGCTCTGTGCTGGATATTCATGCCGACTGCGGAAAATATCGCGCTGTAGGACACAATTACAAGAGCGCCTGCCAAAAGATCGACTGCGGTCTGGCCCGGTGAGCAGATATAGTTGACCGCATCGGAGTGACCGAAGAAGAAGCTGGTCAGCGTCCAGTTTGGAAGGATAAAGGCGGCGCACAGCATCAGGCCCACCGCGATGCAGGTTACCAGATCCGCGAAGTAGATGGCCGGACGGACCGCGCCCACCGCCAGCTTGTTGCGGACGGCCCCGTCGCCGTACTCCCCGCTTAAAAACGAGCTGTACCACGCCGCCAGGAGGAACCAGACCTGGGTGAAGAACAGAAATGCGGGGTGGTCCTGCGTCCAGCCCTCTTGAAGCGCCTCCTGGAGTGAATAGACCAGCCGCAGACCGTAAAGCAGCATCAGCGCCATACAGCCCCAAAAGATGCGGCTTTTCCACACCCGGTGGAAATTGGCGTGCAGCAGATTTCTCATACGTCCCCTTCCCTATTTCAGGTCCTTGCGCTCAAAGAGCGCCAGTCCGCCCAGGGTGAAGACCGCCGTCACGCCCAGATCGCACAGTAGCGCCCGCAGGGGATCAAGTACCGCCATGCTCTGCACCTGCATCGCCTGTCCCGCGGGGATAATGTCCCGAAGAAACTCATAAAACGTCCGCAGCGCCCCGGAGACATAGTAAGGATTGGGTTCCGGGTCCATCGTCTGCATCCCGTCCACCGTCATAATGATGCCGCTGGCAAACTCCGGCTCAGAGAGGATGTTTTCTATCACGCTGGCTCCCAGCAGCAGGGCAAACCAGGCCAGCACCACAATCACGGTGGCGGATCGTCCGCTGAGGATCAGTCCCAGAAAGGTAAAGATCGCGGCAAAGGCCGCAGTAAAGCACACGGCGACGAGGACATGAAGCGCCACAACCTGAAAGCCGCATTCCCAAGCGCCTACCATCGGGATGCCGACACACCCGCCGATGAGCCACGCGGCAACAAAGAACAGGGACGCGGTCAGGACCGTGAGGAAGTGGGCCAGATAGACCTCACGGCGGGTGTGGCCTACAGTCAGCTTGCTGCGGATCGTACCCTCGCTGTACTCCGCGTTCAGAAACATGGCGGCAAACACGGCGGTAAACAGCCCCAGCGGCAGTGCCATGTTGAAGTAGTACTGCTCCAGCTTTGTCTGAAAGCCGTGCTGGATATCATCCCGGCACCAGAAGAACATAAATACGGTGGAACAGACCAGCACCGTGCCGAAGCATGCCCAGAACATGTGGTCCCGGCGCATCCGGAAGAAATTGGCCCGCAGGAGGTTAGTCATCGACGGCACCTCCCACCAGATTCATGTAGTAGCTCTCCAGGCTCTCGTCGTGCTCGTGGATGTTCTTCACCTCACAGCCCGCGTTATGAAGGGCAAGAGTCAATTCGGTGACGGAGGGGGCGTCGTAGACGTCGGCCTCCGTGTCGCTGTGGATGGAGTACTCCAGGCCCATTTTGTCCAGGGCGGCGGTCAGCGGCCGCGCGTCGCTGACGGTGAGGCGCAGGCACTTCCGGCAGTTGGCTTCCAGCTCGGGGGCGCTGATCTCCTTGACCATGCGGCCGTTGTCGATAAAGCCGTAGTGGGTGGCGAGGCGGCTCAGTTCGTCCAGAATGTGGCTGGAGATCAGAACGGTGATCTGCCGATCCCGGTTCAGGCGGAGGATCAGCTCCCGGATCTCCACGATGCCCTGGGGGTCCAGACCGTTGGCGGGCTCGTCCAGAATGAGGAAGTCCGGGTCCCCGGCCAGGGCTACGGCGATGCCCAGGCGCTGGCGCATTCCCAGAGAGAAGTCCTTCGCCTTTTTCTTCCCGGTGTTCCCCAGGCGGACCAGCTCCAGCAGGTCGCGGAGGCCGTCGTAGGACGGCAGGCCCAGAATCTGATACTGCTGCTTCAGGTTTTCCTCCGCCGTCATGGAGAGGTAGATGGAGGGAGTCTCCACCACCGCTCCCATGCGGCGGCGGGAGCGGGTGATCTCCCTGCTGTCGTTGGGACAGCCGTAGAGGGTGAAGGTACCCTCCGTGGGCTCCTGGAGGCCGCAGATCAGGCGGATGAGGGTGGTCTTGCCCGCGCCGTTGCGGCCTACGAAGCCGTAGATGGCTCCCTTTTCCACGTGCATGGTCAGACCGTTGAGGGCCTTTCCGTTCTTATAATGCTTGATTAAGTTGTTTGTTTGAAGGATGTAGTCCATTTCCTTACCTCCTTGGTTGGAATACACGTATTTTAGCAGGGGGTGGTTAAGAAAACGGTTAAGGAAATGGTTAAGATTTGGTAAAGAGGTTTAAGGCTTGCTTAAAGGAACGGCAGATCAATCCGCCAGCCTGAAGCCGATCCCCCATACTGCCTCGATGACCTCCCCTGCCCCGGCCTCCCGGAGCTTCCGGCGGAGATTGCTGACATGTACCTTTAGCGAACTCTCCACGCAGTCCGGCGTATCCATACTCAGCTGCTCCAAAAGCTGCGATTTCGTAATCACCTGCCGGGGATTCTGCATCAGCAGCTTCAAAATGCCAAACTCCGTGCGGGTCAGGCGGACGGCCACGCCGTCCACCGCTGCCTCCCGGGTCTCTGGAGCAAGAGCAATCCCCCTGTACCGAAGAATCCCGTCCTGCCGGGACTGCCGGCGCAGCTGGACCGCGACGCGGGCCAGAAGTTCCCGGGTATCAAAGGGCTTGGTCAGATAGTCGGCGGCTCCGCCCCGAAGCAGGTCCACCTTGTCCTCCACCGCCGCCCGGGCGGAGAGGACGATCACTGGTATCCCGGTCAGGTGGGGCAGCACCTCCTCCCCGTTCAGGCCGGGAAGCATCAGGTCCAGCAGGATCAGGTCTGGGCGCCGGTCCTCCAAAAGCATGAGGGCTTCCGTGCCGGAGTAGGCCCGCAGAACGCCAAAACCCTCCCGGCGCAGAAGCTCCTCCAGCATGTCCCCGATATAAACGTCATCGTCAACGATGGCAATCACAGAACCTGTCATAGAGCAAGCTCCACCTTTTCAAAGGAATATCCCCCCTCTTCGTCTGTGTCCAGCAGGACCATGGTAGGCGCAGACCGGGGAGGCCGGGGATAGGAGCAGCTCCCCGGATTCAGCCACAGGCGGCCCATGATCCGCTCCTGGGCGTACTGGTGGGTATGGCCGCAGATCACTACGTCCACCCCCGTCAGGTTCCACGGGACGTCGGAACGGCGGTGAGTCACACAGAAGGATACGCCGCCCAGGTCGATGCGCATCAGCCGTGGCAGCTCCTGGGCCCAGCTGCCCCAGTCGTTATTGCCCCGCACGCCGTACAGGGGCACCAGGCGTTCCAGCTCCTGGGCCACCGAAGGGTCGTCAAAATCCCCCGCGTGGAGGATGCAGTCCACGCCGCGCAGGCGCTCCTTCACCTCCGGACGCAGGCGTCCGTGAGTATCTGAGATCACGCCGATCCGCATGTACGGTCCCTCCTTTCACTCCGCCAGCATGGCGGCGAACTCCTCTTCTGTCAACACGGGGATGCCCAGCTCCTCCGCCTTGCGGAGTTTGCTCCCAGCGTTCTCCCCGGCCACAACGTAGGTGGTCTTTTTGCTTACCGAGCCGCTGGCCTTGCCACCCCGGGCCTCGATGAGGGCGGCGGCTTCGTCCCGGGTAAATTTTTCCAGCGCGCCGGTAAGGACGAAGGTCATGCCCTTGAACTGCTCCCCGGCGCTCTGCTGGGCGGCCTCCATGCTGACCCCCGCCTCCTTCAGGCGGCTGATGAGGTGCTTGGACTGGGGGCTCTCCAGCCATTCCCTGATATAGGCGGCGGTGATGCCGCCCACGTTGTCGATGGCGGTCAGCTCCTCCTCCGTGGCCTCGGCCAGGGCGTCGAAGCTGCCGAACCGGGCGGCGAGGATCTTCCCCGCCTTCTGGCCAACCTGGCGGATGCCCAGAGCATAGAGCAGACGCTCCAGGCCCCGGTCCTTGCTGGCGGCAATGGCGTCTACGGCGTTCTGCGCAGACTTTTTCCCCATACGCTCCAGCTCCGCCAGCTGCTCGACGGTCAAAAAATACAGGTCCGCCGGGGTCTTGACCAGCTCCTTGCCGATGAGCTGCTTGATGACGGCAGGGCCTACGCCGTCGATATCCATGGCGTCGCGGCTGGCGAAATGGGTCAGATTCCGGTGGAGCTGGGCGGGACACTCCGCGCCGGTGCAGCGGATGGCCGCGCCGTCCTCGTCCCGAACCACCGGCGCGCCGCACACGGGACAGGCCTCGGGAAACCGGTAGGGCTCGGTGTTCTCTGGACGGAGGTCCTTGAGGACCGCCACCACCTCGGGGATGATCTCACCAGCCTTTTGCAGGACCACCGTGTCGCCGACGCGGATGTCCTTCTCCTCAATAAAATCCTGGTTGTGCAGGGTGGCATTGGTGACGGTGGTGCCCGCCAGACGCACCGGCTCCACCACCACCTTGGGGGTCAGCACCCCCGTCCGGCCCACCTGGACCACGATCTCCAGCACACGGCTGGGCTTCTGCTCCGGCGGGTACTTGTAGGCGACAGCCCAGCGGGGACATTTGGCCGTGCTTCCTACAGCCGCACGATCTGACAAGGAATTGACCTTTACGACCGCGCCGTCCATATCGAAAGGCAATTCCTCCCGGGAATCCCCCAGGCGGACAATCTCCGCGTTGACGTCCTCCACCCGGTCCAGCACCTTGTGAGGGATGGTCCGGAAGCCCTGGGAGGCGATATACTCCAAGGTCTCGCTGTGGGAGGCGAAGGTCCTGCCTTCGGCCAGCTGGAGGTTGAACACACGGATATCCAGCAGCCGCTTGGCACAGACCTTGGGGTCCAGCTGGCGCAGGGAACCGGCGGCGGCGTTGCGGGGATTGGCGAAAAGAGGCTCGCCGTTTTCCTCCCGCTGGCGGTTGAGCTTATGGAAGACGTTCTTGGGCATGAAGACCTCTCCCCGGACGATGAGGCGGGGGAGCTTGTCCGGCAGCGTCATGGGGATGGATTTGATGGTCCGGAGATTTTCCGTCACATCCTCCCCTACCCGGCCGTCCCCACGGGTCGCGCCCTGAACGAAAACTCCATCCCGGTACTCCAGGGCCACACTGAGGCCGTCCACCTTGGGTTCTATGCTGTAGGAGGCCGTCTCCAGCGCCTCCTCCATCCGTTTGGCGAACTCCTCCACCTCTTCGGGAGAAAAGATGTCCTGAAGGCTCTCCAGGGGGACGGGGTGGGTCACCTGGGTAAAGCTCTCCAGGGCCGCGCCCCCTACCCGCTGGGTGGGCGAATCCGGGGTGACCTCCTCGGGGTGCTCCGCTTCCAGCTCCTCCAGACGGCGCAGAAGGCGGTCGTATTCGTAGTCCTCCATGGTGGGATCGTCCAGCACGTAGTAGCGGTAGCCCGCCTCGCTGAGAGTCTCACGCAGAGTTCTCATTTCACTTTTGTAGTCCATTGGTTCCTCCTGAGTACAGCGCCGCCACCCGGCGGCGGACTTATCCGTTGTTGATCGAGTATTCAAAGGCATCCTCTTCTACAGGATTCCCCGAATCGAAGTAGGTATAGGTATCGGGCACATCCCCCACGATTACCGTCTCCGCCACGGCGTAGGAGTTGACCACCTGGGTCCCCGTGCGGAACCCGGGCAGCAGGATGGAGACGGACACATCCACGCACAGCAAAATTTGATGGGTGGTCTGGTTGATGCCCGCATGGGAAAACTGGTTCTCGAACCGGGCGGAGCAGCTTCCTGTGGACTGCATCTTCACCGGCATCTTCGGCCCCCGTCCCGCCAGGAACGCCGAGCCGCTCAGAGTCCCTATGGGGATCTCCAGCTCGATGTCCGACATCTCCCCCAGACGGGTCAGGATGTCCTGGGTGATGGAGGCCTGGAGGCGGTTGAACTCCGCCATGTTGCTCACCAGAGCGGCTACACCGCCGCTGGCGTTCTTCTCCAGGGAGATCAGGTCGTTATACTGGATCTCCCCGCTGTTGACCGCGTCGCTCACCGCCTCCGCCACCAGGCCGTTCACCATATTGGACACCCGTGTCACCGCCAGGTTCCCCAAAATGGAGCGCAGATGGCCCATGCCCACAACGGTCAAGACCATCAGGACACAGGCGAACAGGAAGCAGAAGAGCTTTGCCTTCTGCCGGGCGGACATAGGAGGACGGCGGCGCATGGATCATCACCTCACATCCAGCCTATGAGGGGACGGCTTTTCCCTATTCCTGTTTATTCCGGCAGGGCCGTCACCAGGTCCTTGAAGACCCGGCCCCGCTCCTCAAAATTCCGGAAGCGGTCGAAGGAGGTGCTGGCGGGAGAGAGGATCACCACGTCCCCCTCCCTGGAGCGCTGGTCCGCAAGGCGGACCGCCTCCGGGTAGTCTGCCGCGGTCAATATTTCCAGGTCCTGATAGTTGTCCGCCGTCTGCACGGCCTCCCGGATGACCTGCTCCGTAGCGCCGCAGAGGATCAGAAGCTTCACGTGGTCGTTGACCACCGGACCCAGGGGGGCGTAGCTGATCCCTTTGTCCTTGCCCCCGGCGATGAGGATCACCTTCTCCGGGAAGGAGCGCAGGCCCGCAATGGTGCGGCTGGGGCTGGAGGCGATGGAGTCGTTGTACCACCGGACGCCCCGGCGCTCCCGCACCAGCTCGATCCGGTGTTCCACCCCGCCGAAGGTCCGGGCAAAGGCTCGGATGGCCTCGTCCGGCACCAGGCCCTGGACGGCGCAGATGGCCGCCATGTAGTTCTCGACATTATGGACTCCCGGCAGAAGGATGTCCGCCAGCGGCAGCACCGGGCGCTGGCCGGAGGCGTCCCGGTACCAGATGGCGTCCTCCTGGATATAGCAGCCGCTTTCGGGCTGCCGGTCCGAGGTCCGGGTGAAATACAACACCTTTGCCGGCGTCCGGGTGGAAAGGTCGCGGGCGATCTCGTTGTCCCAGTTGCACACCGCCCAGTCACCGGCGGTCTGATGGGCCAGTAGGTTGGCCTTGGCGGCGACGTATTCCTCCATGTCTGTATGGACGTCCAGGTGGTTGGGGGCCAGGTTGGTCACAACGGCGATATGGGGGCTCCGGTCCATGGTCAGCAGCTGGAAGGAGCTCAGCTCCACCACCGCCCAGTCCGTGGGGCGGATGCCGTCCGCCTCGCTGAGCAGCGGACGGCCGATGTTGCCCCCCAGGTGGACCGTATGCCCCGCCGCTTCCAGGAGGCGGGCAATGATGGTGGTGGTAGTGGTCTTTCCATCGCTGCCGGTGACGCCCAGAATGGGACAGGGGCAGATCTGGAAGAAAACCTCCATCTCCGAGGTGAGGACGCCGCCCCGGGCCCTGGCCTCCTCCAGGAAGCGGGGATGCAGGCCGGGGGTGCGGAAGATCACGTCGTGGTCCAGTCCCTCCAGGTAGTCCGGACCCAGGCGCAGCTTGCAGCCCGCGTCCTCCAGCTCATCCCCCAGAGGGCCCAGGGCCTCCCGGTCCTTTTTATCGCAGGCGGTCACATCGATCCCCGCGTCCAGCAGGAGCTTTAAAAGAGGGCGGTTGCTGATGCCGATGCCGGTCACAGCAACCCGCTTGCCTCTC
>Ga0137309_102181_pt1 | contig 12089 bp, 10 predicted proteins | sample NAcewiD2O_June_FD_97179 | JGI IMG/M metagenome (GOLD analysis project Ga0137309, IMG submission 97179) | Mouse cecal microbial communities from Vienna, Austria - N-Acetylneuraminic amended D2O_June | ecosystem: Host-associated > Mammals > Digestive system > Large intestine > Cecum | place...
GCACAGAGCCCGAGCCTCATTGAGGTTCGGGCCCCTCTTTTTCCGTGGAGAACACCGGGGCGCTTTCAGGGTGGATGCCGGGGGGAACAGGCAGAAGAAAGGGCCCGCAGCGATTAAAGACGGGCTCAGCCGTTGTGAACGCTTTTTTTAAACGCACTATTTGTCTGAGGATTTTGTCCAATGTCTGTCGAAAGATGGCGATTTTTCAAATCCTAAAAACTTGATTTTTGCAGCTTTTCCACTCATTTCCACCCTCATGTCCCCTCGTGCAAATCCCCAATCTTTTTCTTGTGTGAATGAGGAGGATGTCTTAAGTTTTGATCCATCTCATTCTGCCATCCTTTTATATGCAAAAGGACAGCGCAGACCGTAAGGGAAAACAGTCTCAAAATACAGTCAGGACCCCGCCGGAACCTAGTGATTGCAACGGTTTGGCGGGGCCTTTTCTGATAATAAGGACAAATCGGAAAACCCGCTGCACTGCAAGGGTTCTCCGATTTGTCCAGATATGGCGGGATGCTGTACGACTGGATTTACCACGGACATCCAAGGCACGAACTTATTCTTCCGGCTCATTGCAGGGAGATATGAGAAGGCGTCTTCCGTTTTTACCTCCAACAAAACCTTCTCCCGGTGGAACGAGGTCTTTGCCGGTGCTGCCATCGTCTCCGCGATTCTGGAACGTGTCCTGCATCACCGCTTAGAAAGCTTACCGGTCAGCCAACATTTTGGCAGAACCGCGCGAGGATCGCCGCCACCTCGGCCCGGGTGGCCCTGCCCTGGGGGATCAGACTGCCGGAGGCGCCGTTGAGGAGGCCGTTGGCCGCCGCCCAGCGGACCGGCTGGACCGCCCAGCCGGAGACCTCCGCCGCATCCTTGAATTGGCCCAGATTGTCGATGTTGACATAGGGGCTGCCCTTGAAACGCCAGAGCATCGTCACCAGCTGCTCCCGGGTCACATCGGCCAAGGGAGCCGTGCCGTCGGTGATGCCCTTGTTTTTGGCCCAGATCTGTCCCCGCTCATACCAGTTGGAGCCGCCGGAGGTGTCCCGGCCCGCCAGGCGGGCGATCACTGTCCAGATCATGGCCCGGTTAGTGGGACCCTGGGGGTCAAATCGGGTATCAGAGACGCCGGTCATCAGGTACCTCTGCCAGCAGTAGCGGACGTCGCTGTAGAACCAGTCCGCAGCGCTCACATCGGAGAAGTTCATGGGGCTGGGATTGAGGATCACATCCGAAGCGCCGGGCGAGGTGCCGGGGAGAGTGTCGGGGATGGTGGTGGAGTACTGATAGTCCCCTGCATCCTCCGGGAGCTTGCTGAACACCGCGTTCACCGTCACCCGGGACGGGGGCATCGTAAAGATGAAGCCGCCGCCGCCCATTTCCCAGACAGAGATTTTCCTGCCCCGGGCTTCGGAAACCGTCAGATCCGATAATTCATATCCGGCATCCGGGAGAACCGTCAGTGTCACCCGGTCCCCCTGGGCGGCGCGGCGGACGCTGGGAATGACTTCGCCGCCGGAAGATCGGGGGATGGAAAGGTAGTAGACTTCCCGGTCAATGTCCGGGCCCGGATCGGGAGCGGGGTCAGGCTCAGGCTCGCCGTCTGCGGGGATCACCATATAGAAGGGTTCTGTCGTTAGCCACGCTGCCGCGGCCCGTCCGCCCAGCCGGAGCGTGACGGTATAAACGAATTCCCCGTCCACGGTCTGGGTGGGCGGTGTAAATTGGACGGTGTTGATGGTATACTGGAGGGAGCTGCCGGCAGAAGACAGCGCGGCGCGGGTAACGCTGGAGGCATATTCCCTGGCGGAAGCCTCGGTTTGATACGCGTGACCGGCGGTCAGCCGGTCCGTGTCCGCCCGCACCTGCGCGTAGCCGTCCGCCACTGCGGCGGAAACAACGGTCGCCGGTTCGCCGCCGGCATTCTGCTCGTTGACGCACACATAGTCGCCGTCAGCGTTCCGGATAAAGCTGTGTCCCAAGGCGCGGATGATCTCATTCTGAACGCTGCCGCACCTGGAACAGGTGGACGTCTGCGCGCCGTCTGCGGTACAGGCAGCCTCCCGCGTCACCGTGACCGGACCGTAGCTGTGTCCGGCGGCGGGGATGATCTCCGTTTTCACATCACCGCAGTTGGAACACGAGGCGGTCCGCTCACCGGCCTCCGTACAGGTGGCCTCCTTGGTGACGGCAGTCACTTCGTAGTGATGGCCGGCGGCAGAGATCGTTTCCGTGCGGGTCTCACCGCATTCTGTACAGGTGTATGTCCGTACGCCGGAGGAGGTGCAGTCCGCCGGGGCCGTGACCTTCCCGCTGTCCCAGGTATGCTCGTGACCGGGGTCCGGGTCTGGGTCCGGGTCCGGGTCTGGGTCCGGACCGGGGTCAGGGAGGGAGCTGTTGTAGTGTACCGTTATGTTTTGTAACGATGATGGGACATCACCCAGTTTTTGTATGGCGCTCCATTGCGCCTCGCTCCCGCTGTAGTAGATGTCTTGTATAGCAGACTGTTGAAATGCCGCTATCCCTATCGTTTTTACACTGTCCGGAACTGAAATTGAGGCCAGCCTGGAGCAGGAAGAGAACGCACGCTCCCCTATGCTTGCCGCCCCCTGAGGAATGTTGAGGGTCGAAAGCAGCAGGCAGTTCATAAACATGTCATTACCTATGCGGTCTATGCTCTTTGGCAGCGTAACCGAGCCCAGCTTGTAGCATCTTGAGAATAAGCTGTCGCCAATGCTCACTTGCTGACTGCCGGCAGAAAATCTTACTGCCAACAATTCTGTACACTCCCAAAATGCTGCGGTGCCTACACTGCTGATACTTGCCGGCAGGTCAATGGACTTGAGCGCCGTACAGGCTTGAAAGGCAGAATCACCAATGCGTTCCACACCTTCTGATACGGTGACTGAGATAAGATTTTTGCAATTCTGAAAAGCGCCGCTGCCAATTGTTTTTACACTGGCTGGGATCGTCGCACTGATCGCTTTACTGCCGTTAAAAGCATTGCTGCCAACAGCAGTTACCCCATTTTCAACCACAATGTTCAAGATGCTGTCCGCGTTGCCGTTCCACGGCTGTTCTGAGGCTCCCGAAAAGTCCGCCATCGCTCCGGAACCGGAGATCGTAAGCGTCCCCGCCTTGGTCAGCGACCATTTGAGTCCTTCGGCAAGGCCGCCTGACCCGATGGGAGTATTAGCATCCGGATCAGTGGGCGGAGTATAGTTTTCCGGGTAACGGGTGATGTAATGACTGGCGGCTTCAACTTCCGCCCTGGACATCGCGCGCCCCCAGTGGATCATGCCGCCGCTGCCATTTTCATGATAATTCCCCTCGGCAATGACCACGCCTGCATCACTCACTTGCAGCACAATTACGGTGTGGGCATCGTTGTTCACCCGCAGGATATCCCCGACCTTCACGTCCGAAAATCGAACGGATGAGGTCATCCTCGCGGGCAGATCACCGAAGGCCGCGTCGCTCAGAATGTAAGCGAAGGCAACGCAGCCCGCGCCAATAGCGGCGATTCCACCCTGGGTTCCGCCTTTCCATGTGTATTCGTTCCCATTATCCCAAGACGCCCCCTCCGCATATTCCGTCTGTTTTTTCAAGGCGGTCATTGCCTCGTAGGCCTCCTGCGGCGTGGGGACAGAACCCTCCGCATAGGGGGCTGGGGCGGCTGTGTACATTCCCGCAGAGATATTTTGCTGCGGCGTGCCATCCTGCCACGCATGTGCCGCTGGCACGGCGGACATACACAAGCACAGTGACAAAGCGGCTGAAAGGATTCGCTTCATCTTTTGGTAACCTCCTGTCATTTTGGTGCTTGTAGTATATCTTGCCGCTCCTGCGTTGTCAATCAAAAGAAGTCTTGGGAAAATCAAAAGCAGGATGACTCCGGTGGATGCAGCCGCCCCGGCATCCTGCTCCCCTGATCCGGGCGCACATTTTGAATGTTTTGTGTCCGCAGCGATTCACTGCGCTTTTCCGGCAATCCGTAGAGCCGGCCATCCATGTAGTAGCCGCCGCCGGTCAGCCTTGCGGCATAGGGGAACAGATTGGGGGCGCGCCCGCTCCAATACGCGGCGTCGCCCTGCCGCAAGTATTCAACGCCGTCCGCGCCTGAGATCGACGGAGCTCCGCGCCGAGGCTGTCTGCCGTGACGGTCAGGAATTTGTTTTAAATCGAATACAGCGCCGCCGCGTCCTCTCCCTACTTTGCCGCCGGATACTCGTTGCAGAGCAGCCGGTAGGGCGGCTCGTCCTCCTCGATGGAGGGGAAGCGGCCCACAGGCGGGTGGAAGCGGTTATCCGTGTGGTCGTCGTTGCACTGGCTGACCTCTCCCAGGAGGACCGGCCCGCTGCCGGGCTCCACCGTGAAGTCGTGATACAGCCGCTGCTGGATATGGATGCTCTCGCCGGGGGTCAGGCGGATCTGCGTCCCGGCGTGGACGGTGTAGGTGCGCCCATCGGTGTGGACGGTGACGTCGGACTGATAGTCGATCTCCTCGTCCGGCAGGGAGTTATAGACGCGGATCAGGACGTTGCCGCCGCCGCGGTTGATGATGTCCTCGGTCTTGTACCAGTGGAAGTGGTTGGGGGCGTACTGTCCCTCCTTGAGGTACAAGAGCTTCTCCGCGTAGACCTTGGGATATTTCCCCGCCATCGCCCGGTTCCCGTTGCGGATGGTCACCAGGGAAAAGCCGAAGTGGTCAAAGTCGCCCTTCCCATAGTCGGTGATGTCCCAGCCCAGCATACAGTCCCGGATCTCGTCGTACTCGTGCCCCAGGTCCTCCCACTGCCGGGGCGTGAAGCCGCAGAACGGCGGCAGGTGGAAGCCGTGTTTTGCGCACATGGCCTCCATCTCCCGGAGGGCCCGGTTGATCTCAGAGCGTTTCATGGATAGTGCCTCCTCGTCTTGTGATGGGGCCCGCCCTCCGGGGCGGGCCCGTTTTGTTCAGCGCAGGTGGAAGCGCAGGGTCACGATCTCGAAATTCCGCACCGGCAGGGTGACGGTCTGGCCGGAAACGGACAGCTCCGGCGTCTCCACGGGCCGCTCCAGCAGGCCGCACACCGTGACGCCCTCGAAGGGGAGCCCCAGGGTGATGTTCGCCCGCACTCTGCGGTCATACGCCTCGTAGAAGCGGACGATCAGGTCCTCCCCGTCCTCGGAGCGCTTAGCAGTCTCCAGGATGATCCCCGGCTGGTCACAGGTAACGAGGGAGAACACCTCCGGCAGGGGCCCTCCGCCGGCGGCGGGGACGGCCAGCAGGGGCTGGTTGAGGCAGTACGCCTCCTGGACCACGCCGCCCTCCCGGAGGCCGCCGCTGTGGGGCAGCAGGCTGTAGGTGAAGACGTGCCTGCCCTGGTCGGCCTCCGTGTCCGGATAGGTGGCGGACTTGAGGAGGGAGAGCTTCATCACGCTCCCCTCGGCGCTGGAGCCGTACTTGCAGTCGTTGAGGAGGGCCGCGCCATAGCCGTCCTCGGAGAGGTCCGCCCACTTCTGGGCGCAGACCTCGAACCGGGCCTCGTCCCAGCTGGTGTTGCGGTGGGTGGGGCGCAGGACGTGGCCGAACTGGATCTCATAGGCGGCCTGGTTGGCGTGGATGTCCAGGGGGAAGGCGGCCTTGAGCAGCTGGTGGCGCTGGTGCCAGTCCACCTCGGTCTCAAAGTCGATCCGGGGGGAGCGGTCGTAGAGGTAGACGGTCTGGGTGATGGTGGAATCGCCGTAGGGCTTGACCATGCGGATGCCCTTGCGGACGGCTTCCTCCACCACCTCCAGGGAGGCCACCTGGTCCACGGGCCACATCTTGTCCTTGTAGTAGGCGCTGATCTCCCAGGCGTCCCAGGCTTTGGGGAAGTCCTCGAACACCTGGAGCTCGTTGAGGCGGCATCCGGGCAGGCAGAGCTCCCGGTCCGCGCGCTTGTCCACCAGGGAGGAGATGGCCCCCGTCCCGTCCAGGGTCAGGCGGTAGAACTCATTTTCCAGGGACCCGGGGGCGGCCTTCACCCGGGAGGGGCCCGTCTGCTCCAGGGGGATGACCCGCCAGCCCATGGCGGGCACGTCCTCCGCCCAGTACTGCGCATCGTCCCGGGAGACCATGCCGCTCCGGGCGAAGCCCAGGGGGTTGTAGACCAGCAGGCCCTTCCCGGACACCTGCCCGGCCAGAGCCTCCAGGGCCTCCCCGGCCAGGCGATCCCCCTGGTCCAGGACCTGGGCATAGAGCCGGTCGCTGTCCTCGTAGACCTCGTGGATGGAGGAGCCGGGGATGATGTCGTGGAACTGGTTGAGCAGGACGGTCTGCCACAGCCCGTAGAGCTCCTTTTGGGGGTAGGTCCGCCCGCACAGGGCCCCGGCCAGCACGGAGAGGGATTCCGTTCGCTGGAGGAGCAGCTCGCTCTTGCGGTTGTTGCGCTTGTTTTTGGCGATGGAGGTGTAGGTGCCCCGGTGGAGCTCCAGGTACAGCTCCCCCACCCACCGGGGGACCCGCCCGGTCTCCGCGGCCCGGGTCCGCAGGTCCGCCTCCTGCCGGGCCATGTAGTCCCCGGCGGTGCTGATCTTCGTCCGGGGGAGGCCGGGGAGGCCCCAGGCGGTGCGCCTCTGGGTCTCCAGGTCGTGGCGGGTGGGGCCGCCGCCGCCGTCGCCGTAGCCGAAGGTGATGAGGGTCTGGTCGGAGTACTCCTTCTGCTGGAAGCGGGCCCAGGTGCCGGCCACCATGGAGGGCTCGTTTGTGCCGGTGTAGGTGGTGTGGATGTCGGACTCGCCGGGCTTGGGGAGGTCCCGCGCGGTGCCGAAGCTGGTGAACACCTCGCTGCCGTCGATGCCCTGCCAGAGGAAGGCGTCATAGGGGAGCTTGTTGTACTCGTTCCAGCTGATCTTGGTGGTAAAGAACTGATCCACCCCGGATTTCCGGAGGATCTGGGGCAGGGCGGCGCTGTAGCCGAACACGTCCGGCAGCCAGAGGATGTGGCTGTCCACCCCGAACTCCTCCTGCATGAACCGCTTGCCGTGGAGGATCTGACGGACCAGGCTCTCGCCGGAGGGGAGGTTGCAGTCGGCCTCCAGCCACATGGCGCCCTCCACCTCCCAGCGGCCCTCCTTGACCCGCTGGAGGATCTGCCGGTAGAGCTCCGGGGCCTCCTCTTTCACATACTGGTAGAGCTGGGGCTGGGAGGACATGAACCGGTACTCCGGGTACTGCTCCATCAGCCGCAGGACGGTGGAGAAGCTCCGCTGGACCTTCTCCCGGGTCTGGGCGAGGGTCCACAGCCATGCCACGTCGATGTGGGTGTGGCCCACGCAGTGGACCAGCGGGGCCTCTCTGCCGCAGTCCTTTTGGACGAACTCCTCCCGCAGGCAGGTCCGGGCGGCCTCCACGCTCTCATAGAAAGCGGGGCTGAAGGGACTGCGCAGGTCCACCAGCTGGACGGCCCGCTCCAGGCCCCGCAGGATTCGCCAGTAGGCATCGCTCCCCTTGTCCAGACAGCGGGCGGCGTCCAGAGGCACCTTCAGGTCGTAGTACAGCCCGTCCACTGCGTCGTCCAGCCAGACGAGCTCCATCCGGCACTGGGCGGTGATCTCGTTGGGACTGGTGTAGAAGTAGAGGTAGGCGTCGTACTCCCGGCCCGGGGTGAGGAGGACTTCCTGGTGGTTGACATCCAGGCCCTGGACCATTTCGCCGTTGAGGTACAGGAGGCCCTGGGGGCCCACGGCGTCCCAGACGGAGTTACAGCCGGTCTCCAGCCGGAAAAAGAGCCGGTGGCCGGGTTTCTCCGGCGGGGCGGTGAAGGAGACGTGGAACCAGTAGTGGGCGTCCTTGCCCCGGATGGAGTCCTCCCGGCTCCAGGGCATCCAGTCCCCCTCCGGCGGGGTATTGGAGGTCTTGTAGCCCGCGGGCAGGCAGGCAACGCCTTCCAAGGGCTCCGGGGCGGTCTGCCGGAGAGGCGCCAGCTGCTGAATGATGACACGGATCTTCTCAAATAAGTAGTCCATAAGTTCTCCCCTTTTGAAGCAAATTTCATGTTTGCTTGATGCCGGCCCATTATATAACGTTTTTTGCCTGAGCACAAGGAGGAGATGGCTGATTTGCCTAAAATATTTATTATATTTGCCGGTCTGGCCTTGCGGGCAAAAGTCAAAATATCATATAAAACTTCGGAAAATATCTATTATATGCGAAAAACTTGGCGAATTTATCAAAAATATATGTTTATTTTTCTGCGTCTCCCACCAAGTCTGTTGAAGCGGTATTTATATAATCTTGCTTTCCGGCGCAGAGATGTTGCTATTGTGACCGTATATCCTCGACAACAGACAGGCCAAAGTGCTATGATATTTTGCAAAATAACGAAGATGGACAACGCAAAGCGTCTGACCGGCTCTCCCGTATGGGGGGATCTCGATGTTGCATAATTTTGCAGCGGAGAAGGAGGACCGTCTGGCCGCGGCCGGGCTGAAGGCCCCCCCTCAGCCCCCAGTTGCTGCGGTCCTACGGCTCGCTGATCCTGATGTTCGGCGCCCGGGTCCTGCACCTGCTGTCCCTCTATTCCACCAACGCCCCGGTGCGCACCGGCATCCTGCCGGTGGGTGTCTGGCACTGGGCTCGATCGCCAGCTACGCCCTCTGGACCCGCCGGTATATGGTGGATGAGCTGAACAAGGACTACATACGCCTCGCCTGGGTAAAGGGGATGCCCACCAAGGACATCATGGTCAGGCACGTACTGAAAAATGCCTTCGTGCCTATGATCGCGTATATCCCCGCTTCGGTGCTGCTGACCACCGGCGGGCCGCTGCTGGTAGAGCGGTTCTTCTCCGTGCCCGGCATGGGCCCTCTGCTGACGGACGCCATCGGACGGTATGACACCAGCGTGGTGCAGGCCCTTCAGAACTTCATGAAGAAAAAATCCGCCGCGGTGATGGCCTTCGTCTTTTTCGCCGTCGTGGTATTCACCTTTATCGCCACGGCCATCGGCAAATACCAGTACACCGAACTGCGTACCAGACTGATGGAGAAGTTCACCTCGCCCAACAGCGAGTACTGGTTCGGCACGGACAACCTGGGCCGCGACTAAGGGAGGCGGCACCATCACCTACAACCAGGGGATCAAGGGAGAAGAGGCCCGGAAAATGGTCATTGAGATGCTCAGCAAGGTGGGCATCCCCGACCCGGAGTGTCGGGCAAAGCAGTACCCCCACGAGTTCTCCGGCGGACAGCGGCAGCGGATCGGCATCGCCCGTGCGCTGATCATGGAGCCGGAGGTGCTCTTCCTCCATCCCCTGCATCCACGACTACAGCACCGACAAGCCCGTCTGGGAGGACGTCAGCCCCTCCCTGAGGGGATAGACGGTGCTGTGAGGTCCCGCGCCGCCTGACTGGCCCCGCGTTTGGCGGTGGCGGAGGGCGATTCGCCGATCTGCCGCTTGTAGACCATGGAAAAATAGGAGGCGCTGGAAAAGCCGCAGCGCTCGGCGGCCTCCTGGACGCTGCAAGCGCCGGTCGACAGAAGGGACTGGGCCCGCTCACAGCGCAGGAGGTTGAGGTAATCCACCACCGTCTTCCCGGTCACCGCCCGAAAGACCCGGCAGAAATGGAACTTGCTGGCCCCCACCTGCCGGCAGATGTCGTCGATGGTCAGGGACTGCTGGTAGGAGCTGTTGAGGAACCGGATCGCGCCGCGCACCATCACCAGCTGGCTGTTTTTGGGGCCGGCGGCCTCCGGTTCCGGGGAATCCTCCTGAAAATCCCGGTACAGCCGGGTCAGGAGCAGCAGGATATTTGCCTGGGCCTCAGCCTTGCCGTAGGGGGGCTTTTCCGCCAGGAGACGGACGATCTGCTTGAAATTTCCCCGCAGGAGCCCGTCGCGGATGTGGGAGCGCAGCCGGACGGCCTCCGCAGGGAAGCCGCAGCGCAGGCAGAAGTTCTTATCAATGATGAGACAGTAATAGGCGAGGTCCTCCAGGCTGAGGACCCGGTGCAGGCAGTTGGAGTTGACCAGGACGATGTCTCCGGGGCCCGCCTCGATCTGTACGCCGTCGATGATCACCAGTCCCCTGCCCTTGGTAAACCAGAGCAGCTCCAGATTTTCATGCCAATTCGTCAGGATGCCATAGCCTGGGAGCAGGCGGTCCTCGTGGAGAAGCGCGGGGAACATGGCGTCCCGTATCGTATAGTGCTCGTATTCATATGGGCCGTTCAGCAACGTCGATTCCTCCTGCAAAGGAAACTTTTTACGGTTGATAGGCTGCGGCCACAGGTTCTCTCACCAACGCGCGCCGCAGCGGACCAGTTTCCCCATTATATACTATTTTCCATGTATACGCAACGGGAAATGGCGTCCCCCCTCTGCTGCGGAGAAACGGGAGGCTCCCTCCAAAGGGGGAGCGCTCCCAAAGCGGGCGATGTCTCGGTCTGGGAGGCCGGATATCGTTGAGGAGGCACAAGATGAAAAAGCATACGAGATTTCTTGCACTGCTGCTGACAGCGATCATGCGCCTGTCCCTGGCAGCGTGCGGAGGAAACAGCGACACTCCCCCCAGCGGCGGCGACACCCCCAATACCGATACCAGTACGCCCAGCGAGACCTCGTCCCCCGGCGATGAGCCCGCCGCCCCCCCCATGCAGAAGGCGCCACCGAGGACCACATCATCCGCAGCCTCGTCGTGAATCTGCTGGAGTTCGACAACCGCGGCAAGCTCCAGTCCAGCGCCGCCAAGGAGTGGGGCACTGAGGACGGCGGCCAGACCTGGACCTTCAAGCTGCGCGACGACGTGACCTGGGTCGACGTCAACGGCAGCTACAAGGCGGACGTGGCGGCCGGCATGAGCAACGAGCAGATGTGGTACAGCGGCGCTTACACCCTGACCACCTATATCTCCAGCAACGAGAAGGTCCTCACCCGCAACCTGGCCTACTTTGACAAGGACTGCACGCGTTTCGACACCGTCGCCATCCGCGTGGTGGAGAGCGCCCTGGTGGACGACCAGCCCCTTAAGCCTGGGCTTCACCTGCAAGGACTTCGTGTTCTTTGAGAACGGCGACGGCTACTCCAGCCACGTCATCCGCCAGATGGGCCTCCCAGAGGGCGGCGGCAAGAGCCCCGCCGCTATCAGTCCGACAAGGCCCAGGAGTACAAACAGCAGGCCATGACGGAGCTGAGCGCCAAGGGCGTCACCTTCCCTGTTACCATCGACTACTACATCAAGGCCGGTGCAGAGACCGCCATGGACAACGCCGCCTGCCAGAAGGAGTGCCCATATCAATACCCATTAGGCCGATAGCGTCCCGCTCCCTTGCCCATGACGATAGGATAAGCCGCTTTCATAATGAGACCTCCTCACAGTTTATATTATAGGCATAGGAGGGGGAGCCTATTTCAGCCCCGCCGCTTTATGATTGCCTTTGCTAAATCCTCGTCTATCTCTCTGTGGGATGTAATATAAAGGGTGGTTTCACCAGACCACTACTATACGTTGACTGAGGTTCGTTTGTGGCAAAATGACACAGGCTGGAGGGACGGTGATCTATCAGCAGGAGAGGACCGAAGCGGGAGCGTCCGGGGATGACTTGGGCACTCCGTTTTTATAGGCCCTATGCTAAGAGCGCACTGAACCACCAACTGCCAGGGCGCGATGGTGGTACTGCCTGATGGCAGCCGTGCGCCCTCCAGGGGCGGCTCCGCCAGGGGGTGTCCTTCCCTGCCAGTATATACCAGCAGACGCCAACGGCGGCTTTTGCACCGGGCGGAGCTGCGCCGATGCGCTGGGGGCTTGGGGCCTTCGGCCACCAACAAGCTGCGCCGGGTATATACCGGCGCATTGCTTGCTACTACTCCGCTTCTATAAAAGAGGGTTGAAAAGTGCTTACACTGATGGTATACTAGGCTAGTGCCAATTCGAAAAATTGGAATCTGTATGTTGAAACTATGATTAAAAATAGGAGGAAATAAATCATGTACACTTACAAAACAGAAATTTTGATGGTCGGAACCAAGTGGTTTTCTGACAAAGCAGACGCAAACGATATAGCAGTATTAGACCAGTTACTCAACGAAAGGGCGGCTGATGGATGGGAACTTGTGACATACGATT